>Ga0307963_1002687_pt1 | contig 14073 bp, 15 predicted proteins | sample OrgLakmetagen594_FD_201829 | JGI IMG/M metagenome (GOLD analysis project Ga0307963, IMG submission 201829) | Saline water microbial communities from Organic Lake, Antarctica - #594 | ecosystem: Environmental > Aquatic > Non-marine Saline and Alkaline > Saline | place: Antarctica: Organic Lake...
CCACTCGTAGCAGGTGGGGTAGCTGTTGTGAAAGTCCCACAATTCACACACCACTCATAGCAGGTGGGGTAGCTGTTGTGTAATTCTCACACTTCACACACCACTCATAGCAGGTGGGGTAGCTGTTGTGAATGCCACACACTTCACACACCACTCATAGCAGGTGGGGTAGCTGTTGTGAATGCCTCACACTTCACACACCACTCATAGCAGGTGGGGTAGCTGTTGTGTAATTCTCACACTTGACACACCACTCATAGCAGGCGGGGTAGCTGTTGTGAAAGTCCCACACTTGACACACAACACACCACTCATCCTCTGGCCAGCTTCATGGCCAGCAAAACATTTGATCTACACCGTGAATGTCTCAGAGTCAACACAGCTCTCATACGTTGGGCAACTACACTGTCAAAAGGCCATTCGATCTACACCGTGAATGTCTCAGAGTCAACACAGCTCTCATACGTTGGGCAACTACACTGTTGAAAGGCCATTCGTTCTACACCGTGAATGTCTCAGACTCAACACAGCTCTTATACGTTGGGCAACTACACTGTCGAAAGGCCATTCATTCTACACCGAAACAGACCCTTAAGGACTTCATTCGTTATGGGCACTAAAGGAACCATTCCCAAGTCTTAAAAGACTTAATTCCTAAGCTCAAACATAAGGAATTTCATTCCTGAACCCTAAAAGACTTCAATCCTAAACCCTCAAAGATTCATTCTACACCAAAACAGACTCTCCTGATCACAATGCCTTGCTTAGGGTTGGCCAGAAGCGTATATACACATCGTATGTGAACACATGTATGGTGATTTCCCTGCCAAAAACACCGTACACACACCGTATATGAATGGTTCAAGCCAACCCTAGCCTTGTTGTATGGATCATGCACGCTTTAATCATTCCACACTGTTTTAAACATGCCACAGATAAAAATAATGTGTAAGTGCACACCCTCAGGTTTTTCCACTTTTGCTATAAGAATGATACATGACTAGGGTTGGCCATAACTGTATAACCACACCGTGTATAACCGTGTGTGAGGTGAATTCCTTGCTAAGAATACCGTATGTACACCGTATGTACGTATAAATGTATGGCTCTGGCCAACCTTAAATATGAATGATGCACAAGTAAACCACACCTCAACAGGCTCCCAGACGCGACGGCCTGCCTCATGGCTCGTGCGCCCCTCTTGCTATGAGCTGCTTCACTCAGCTTTTTCTTCAGCTGCGCCCACTGCTTGTGTGACGCGCGTGCCTGTTTTTCCAGGCAGTGTTACAAACGAATGCTTGGACAGGCAGTGTTCTACACAAACGCTTGGACAGGCAGTGTTCTGTACAAACACACGTTTGGACAGGCAGTGTTCCAAACAAACGCTTGGACGGGCAGTGTTTTATACAAACGCTTGGACAGGCAGTGTTCTGTACAAACACACGTTTGGACAGGCAGTGTTCCAAACAAACGCTTGGACGGGCAGTGTTTTATACAAACGTCTGGACAGGCAGCGTTCTATACAAACGCTTGGACGGGCAGTGTTTTATACAAACGCTTGGACAGGCAGTGTTTTATACAAACGTTTGGACAGGCAGTGTTTTATATAAACGCTTGGACAGGCAGTGTTCTATACAAACGCTTGGACAGGCAGCGTTCTATACAAACGCTTGGACACGCCGTGCTTCATAGAAACGCTTGGACACGCCGTGCTTCATAGAAACGCTTGGACAGGCAGTGTTCCATACAAACGTTTGGATAGCGTTCATATGTAATCAAGAGGATGGATCATACTAACTTCATATATATATATATACTAACTTTATGCATACTAATAACTACTAACATAAAATACTAATAACTTCGTACATAATATACTAATATATACTAACTTCAAACATAATCAAGAGGGTGGATCACAATAACTTCATTTAAAATCAGGGTGGATCATACTAACTTCATACGTAATCAAGAGGATGGATCATACAAACTTCATATATAATCAAAAGGGTGGGGATGGATCATAATTACTTTTGTGTAGCACACAGCAACATCGTTGCACATGGCTCTGTCACTAGAACTTCTCAGCGCAGCTAAAAAAGGCACTCACAGCAAGCACTTACAGCAACGATGCAAACACTTATGACATGGTGAGAGCGAGGTACTGCCAAATTTTAAATCAAAATCGATTGTTTGAATAAGAGTATCGACAAGTACAACAAGTCTTACAGCAACGTTTCCAATACCTGTATATGGTGAGAGCGAGCTACTGCCAAATTTTAAATCAAAATCGATTGTTTGAACTAGTTAATCGACAAGTACGACAAGCCTTACAAACCTTGAACTAGAAGTAAGTACGTGATGAAGCTATGCCGCGCAAATAACACGCACCTTGTAAGCAAGCTAGATTTTGTAGAAGAAGCTACGTGATGGATTGGCCAGCTATTATGCCGCACAAATAACACGCACCTTGTAAGCAAGCTTGATTTTGTAGAAGAAGCTACGTGATGGATTGGCCAGCTATGCCGCACAATTAACACGCACCTTGTAAGCAAGCTGGATTTTGTAGAAGCAGCTACGTGATGAAGCTATGCCGCACAAATAACTCGCACCTTGTAAGCAAGCTGGATTTTGTAGAAGAAGCTACGTGATGGATTGGCCAACTATGCCGCACAAATAACACGCACCTAGTAAGCAAGCTGGATTTTGTAAAAGCAGCTACGTGATGAAGTGGCCAGCTATTATGCTGCACAAATAACACGCACCTTGTAAGCAAGCTGGATTTTGACAAGGGCTTCAGACCAGCCAAAAGGACCGACCACATAGGGTGGAGGAGGAGCGAGCAGCCTGTATGCATGTGTGTGTTTGCACGCACGCAGACAGATTTTTCTAAGCCAGCTCACACAACAACAATTTAGAGGCTGGTAGTGTACAACGACCACAGATTTTTCCAGGGCAGCTCACACAGCAGAAACATAGAGGGCTGGTGCTCTACATACAACGGCCACATAGGGTGGAGGAGGAGCGAGCAGCCTGTATGCATGTGTGTGTTTGCACGCACGCAGACAGATTTTTCCAAGCCAGCTCACACAGCAACAATTTAGAGGGCTGCTTTTTGACATAAAACGACCACACGTGGTGGAGGAGAATCGAGCAGCCTGAGTACATGTGTGTTTGCGCACATGCGAACGGGTAATTGTAGGCCAGCTCACACAGCAAAAACATAGAGGGCTGGTAGTGTGCAACGGCCACAGATTTTTCCAGGGCAGCTCACACAGCAGAAACATAGAGGGCTGGTGCTCTACATACAACGACCAAACAGGGTGGAGGAGGATCGAGCAGCCTGTATGCATGTGTGCATGTGTGTTTGCAGGCATGCGCACGGGTTATTCCAGGCAAGCTCACACAGCAAAAACATAGAGGGCTGGTAGTGTACAACGATCACAGATTTTTCCAGGGCAGCTCACACAGCAGAAACATAGAGGGCTGGTGCTCTACATACAACGGCCACACAGGGTGGAGGAGGATCGAGCAGCCTGTATTCATGTGTGTGTGTTTGCACGCATGCGCACGGGTTATTCCAGGCCAGCTCACACAGCAGAAACACAGAGGGCTGTTAGTGTACAACGGCCACAGATTTTTCCAGGGCAGCTCACACAGCAAAAACATAGAAGTCTGGTGCTCTACATACAACGACCACACAGGGTGGAAGAGGATCAAGCAGCCTGTATGCATGTGTGCATGTGTGTTTGCAGGCATGCGCACGGGTTATTCCAGGCCAGCTCACAAAGCAGAAACATAGAGGGCTGGTAGTGTACAACGATCACAGGTTTTTCCAGGCCAGCTCACAAAGCAGAAACATAGAGGGCTGGTGCTCAACAAACAACGTGCACGGACATGCACACAAGCACAGAAACTGAACCAGCTTTCTTCCATGTTTCAAAGTTATATGGAAAATCACAGGTACATGGAAAATAACAGTTACATGGAAAATCACAGATACATGGAAAATAACAGTTACATGGAAAATCACAGATACATGGAAAATAACAGTAACATGGAAGATCACAAGTTACATGGAAAATCACAGATACATGGAAAATCACAGATACATGGAAAATCACAAGTTACATGGTAAATCACAGTTACATGGGAAATCATAGATACATGGAAAATCACAGATACTTGGAAAATCACAGTTACATGGTAAATCACAGATACATGGAAAATCACAGATACATGGAAAATCACAAGTTACATGGAAAATCACAGATACATGGAAAATCACAGATACATGGAAAATCACAGTTACATGGTAAATCACAGGTACATGGAAAATCACAGATACATGGAAAATCACAAGGTACATGGAAAATCACAGATACATGGAAAATCACAGATACATGGAAAATCACAGTTACATGGTAAATCACAGGTACGTGGAAAATCACAGAACAGCAGTCAAAGCCTGATCAAAGGAAAGAAGAAGGATGTAAAAACTAAGACGATGGGAATCATTCCGCACAGTAATTCAAACACACACCCTATTTTTAGGGTTGGCCAGGACCATATATATACGGTGTATATACGGTATTTTTGGCAGGGAAATCACCAAATATACGGTCAAATACGGTGTATATATATGGTTCTGGCCAACCCTACCTATTTTACCGGTACCGAGATACAACGTGCCTAGCAAACATCATAAGCACTGTGAGTACTACCACACACAACAACCACCAGTGGGGGTGGAAGAGCACACAACATAAGCACTATGGAAGAGCACACAACAATGTGCACAGTATACACCAGTGGGTGATATGCACACACATTGTGTGCACAGTATACACCAGTGGGGGTGGAGGAGCACACATCATAAGCACTGTGGTGCACAGCCACACATAACAACCACCAGTGGGGGTGATATGCACACACAACGTGCACACAGTATACACAAGTGGGTGATATGCACACACAATGTGTGCACAGTATACACCAGTGGGGGTGGAGGAGCACACACCATAAGCACTGTGGTGCACAGCCACACAGAACAACCACTAGTGGGGGTGGAAGAGCACAGACGCAGCATTGCAGGAGATAACAGGCCTAGTAAACGAATATCCGGTTTGTATTTTTACACAACCACAGTATACACTGAGCAGTGGGGGTGGAAGAGCACAGACGCAGCAGCCAGACAGAACCACAGCGCCGCAGGAGACGACAGGTCTAGTAAATGAAAAGTCGGTTTGCATGCACACAACCGCAGTATACACTGACCAGTGGGGGAGCGCAGACGCAGCAGCCAGACAAGACCACAGCGCCGCAGGAGTTGACAGGCCTAGCAAAGTGAATGCCGGTCCGTGTGCTGGTGCTTGAGGCCTCCCTTTCTCGTATTCAAGGCCATCCACTGCTGCTGAGCCTTTCATGCTTCGATTGGAGGGCTGGGATTTTAGTACTGCACCGGCAACTTCTTTGCTGGTTGACGCAACCTGAGTCAATACCCACGTAAGGCTGGAAGTTGCAAATCCATATAAGATTGTAGTCGGACTTTGTAGCAAAGCACCAGCAGCATCCTTGCATGTAAATGCCACATTTGTGTGAATGTGTGCACGCTGAGAGGTGCAATCAAATTGCGATTTTGGACTTGCTATTCAGCAACGCAACGGAAGCATCTTGCTTGTGGGCGCTACCTGTATTTGTGTGTGTGAGTGTGTGTATGAGTGTGTGTGCATGCGTGTGCATGCGTGTGTGTGTGAGCATTGGTGAAGAACGTAGGTTTAAAATACTTGTTTAATTGCTTTAGCTTTGAAGCTTCATTGCCAATGAATTCCACCTGGGTTTTTTGTACGTATGTGAGTTTTGGTACGTACGTAATACGTGAGCAAGCAGGAATTGCAAACCAGCAACAAGCCTGCTAGGACTAGAAAGAATGGACAAAATATGGATTAACAAACGAAACTCTCGTAAACACCTGGCCCACAGCACTTTGTAAAACCTGCTAAAATAATGGACAAAACATGGAGTACAAAAACGGAACTCTCATAAACACCTGGCCCACAGCACTTTGCAAAACCTGGTAAAAGAATGGACAAAACATGGATTGAAAAAACGAAACTCTCATGAACACCTGGCACACAGCACTTTGTAAAACCTGGCAAGCCACATAGGGTTACGAAGTAAACGCTTAAGAAGATAAGAATCAATTGTGTGACTGTAATGTGTGTGTCTGCATTGACTTACGACGTCTTGTGATGTGAGCAGAGAAATGCTGCACGTTGCAGGAGCATGCATTCCTGGGGAAGCAGCAATGCAGAAGCTTGCCACCTTTTCACATGGATCAGTAATTAAATTCAATTGTTCAACATCTCTGGCATGACGCCACATGCATAACTGCACTCCCTCCACCTGGATTATAAATCCCTCCACCCGGATCATAAATCAACAACCCTCACCTGCCTTGGTTGGCCACAACCGTATTTACGTGTCTGTAAGACCTTGTACGTGTATATATGACCGTATGTATGGTGAGCTCCCTGCCAAAAATACTGTATATACACTGTATTTCTAGGATTATGGCCGACACTACACATGCCACGTGCATATGGAGCTTAGAAGCTGCGTGTATACTGCACACCCTGCTTTTTGACTCACAGGCGCTTATTTGGTGAGATCCCTGCCTAAAATACCGAATAAACGTATACACTGTATTTCTAGGATTATGGCCAACTCTACACATGCAACGTGTATATGGAGCTTACAAGCTGCGTGTACATTGCACCTCCTGCTTTATGACTCACAGGCGCTGAAGCAGCAGCTCGCGTCCACACTCACACAAACACCACAGCCTTGAAGACCACAAGTATGAATGTGCGAAAACTGTGCGGAAAATTGGTGCCGAAAACTGTGCGAAGAGCTGTGCGAATAAAAGTGTGCATGCACAAGCAGATACGCACAGTTGTTTCACAAACAAACTGTGCACCTCACACGTGCCTACTCACGACTTTCTGTGCACATCCCACCCGCTTTCTGTTGGTCAGGCGCTGCTGCAGCAGCATGCATCTAAACACGAACAGACAAGTGCAAACTTTTCGTGCGCACACTACACCTGTTTTTTGTTGGCCAGACGCAGCAGCATCACCATGCATCCAAACACGCAGACAATCACAGTTTTTTTCACAATCCAACCGTCCACCTCACAAGTGCAAACTGTTGGTGCGCACACCACACCCGCTTTCTGTTGGCCGGACGCATCAGCATTAGTATGCATCCAAGCACGCAGACACGCACAGCTTTGTTCACAATCAGACCGTGCATGTTACAAGTGCAAACTATTGGGGCGCACACCACACCCGCTTTCTGTTGGCCGGACGCATCAGCAGTAGTATGCATCCAAGCACGCAGACGCGCACAGCTTTGTTCACAATCAGACCGTGCATGTTACAAGTGCAAACTATTGGTGCGCACACCACACCTGTTTTTTGTTGGCCGGACGCATCAGCAGTAGTATGCATCCAAGCACGCAGACGCGCACAGCTTTGTTCACAACCAGACCGTGCATGTTACAAGTGCAAACTATTGGTGCGCACACCACACCTGTTTTTTGTTGGCCAGACGCAGCTGCAGCAGCTCGTCCACACACGCAGACACCAATGCATTTCTTACACAGGGGATGTGGTGCAGAGCTTGGGATATCAACCCGGCCGTCCAGGTGGCCTGAGCGGTTGCAGTGGGTTTGGAAGTTGATTGCATTGGGTTTGGAAGTTGGTTGCAGTGGATTTAGAAATTGGTTGCAGTGGGTTTGGAAGTTGATTGCAGTGGGTTTGGAAGTTGGTTGCAGTGGGTTTGGAAGTTGATTGCAGTGGATTTAGAAGTTGGTTGCAGTGGGTTTTGAAGTTGCAGTGGGTTTCAAAGTTGATTGCAGTGGATTTGGAAGTTGATTGCAGTGGATTTAGAAGTTGATTGCAGTGGATTGAGAAGTTGGTTGCAGTGGGTTTCGAAGTTGCAGTGGGCTTCAAACCAGTTGCAGTTAAACCGCTGCTGTCAAACTGTGCAGTCAAATTGTGCAGTCAAACCGTTGCAGTCAAACCAGTTGCGGTGGGTTTGGAGGTTTATTGGGGTGCACGGGCAGGGACGTATAAAATCCCGCACGCTGTGAAAAAGTTGCAGCAGATCTCTGCTTCCTGTCCAGTGCGCTCACTTACCGCCATCGCTGTGTGGCTGCGCCTGTTGCTGGCCTTGAGCGCATCCGCCTTGTCCGTACTGCACAAAGCCGTGTCCAGATCCTTCAATTTTGACATACACACCCGCAGCATTCCACTCTGGAGAAGAACGTGCAGGACGTGGTGCGGTGGGGGCATGGCACGCACGATCTGCAATGACAGACGTGTTTTTGGAAAGTGAAGCTGAGCGCATAATGGTACATTAGATCACAGCATGCAGATTATAATAGAGTGCAGATGTAAAAGCACACGATCTGCAATGGCAGACATCTTTGCACGTATGTGAGTTGAGTGAACGTATATCATACATCAGAGCAGAGCAAACACAACCTGCAATCCACTTGCACTATTTAGCACCTTATTGCGCGCATTGAGCAATGTACGCTTTTGAGGAGAGCATGCGAGGATATGATGGTGGTACGCTTTTGAGGTGAGATGCTGGAGGAGCACGCACAACATGCATTAGCTTGTGATCCAAGTACACACCTATAAGCACTGCACTCTAAGTACATGTGCCCTTCAGGAGAGCATGCGAGAAATGATGGTGAGATGCTGGAGCAGCACGCACAAACTGCAGTAGCTTGCAATCTAAGTACACACTACACTCTAAGTACATGTGCCCTTTAGGAGAGCATGCGAGGATATGATGGTGTGATGCTGGAGCAGCACGCACAAATGTAATAGCCTGCATCCATTGAGACATTGAGACACATTGTAATGTAAAACGACCCCAAAACTGTCTAGGTAGAGGTCGATAAAAGCCAAAACTTCCCATGCTGTCTGGGACGTGTTGGTTACCACTTTAACACACTTTACCACTTAGTTTACCACTTAATTTACCACTTCAACACACTTTGCCACTCTGTTTGCCACTTAATTTACCACTTGTCATCTTGTCATCACCAAAATCGTGTGCGCCACTTCAACACACTCTGTTTGCCACTTCAACTTTACCACGATCTAGTCATCACCAAAAATGGGTGCGCCACTTCAACATACTCTGTTTGCCACCTCAACTATTACCACGATCTTGTCATCACCCAAATTGGGTGCGCCGCTTCGACACACTTCATTTGCCACCTCAACTATTACCACGATCTTGTCATCACCAAAATTGGGTGCGCCACTTCAACACACTTCATTTGCCACCTCAACTTTACCACGATCTAGTCATCACCCAAATTGGGTGCGCCACTTCAACACACTTCATTTGCCTCTTCAACTTAACCGCAATCTGGACAACACCAAAATTGAAATGTGACATTTGCCAGCAACCCCCCCTAGGGTGCTCCCCTTCTGCCATACGACAGCTGGGCCTTGTTTTGTTCACAGCTTTGAGTCCATGCCGATACACACGAAACTTCACAAAAATTCATGGGTAGGTCATATATTCACCTGCAGCTTCCCCGTATGCACTCCTTCTGCCAACAGCTGGGCCATGGATTTACCCGTGCCACCCCCACCCCCACTGACGCCAGTGCCTGTCATTGGTGTGGGCGGTTGCTCCTCTTCAAGTTCGTTCACATGCAAATGCAGCTCGGACGCTGCGATTGCAGCAGGAGGACAGAAGTGCCTGACATTGGTGTGTGCGGTTGCTCCTCTTCAAGTTCGTTCACATGCAAATGCAGCTCGGACGCTGCGATTGCAGCAGGAGGACAGAAGTGCCTGACATTGGTGTGTGCGGTTGCTCCTCTTCAAGTTGGTTCACATGCAAATGCAGCTCGGACGCTGCAATTCCAGCAGGAGGACAGAAGTGCCTGACATTGGTGTGGGCGGCTGCGCCTTCTCAAGTTCGTTCACATGCAAATGCAGCTCAGACGCTGCAATTGCGGAGGGTCTGCTCAAAGGCTTTCCAAACAAATTTAAAGTCATAAACAACTCTAGCATAAACCGTCAGCATGTTGGCCAGCACTACCAGACCTAAAAATCACAGAACTCTACGGAACTTTACAGAACTCTACAGGACTCAGCACTCTACAGAACTCTACAGAACTCTTAAGCACTCATCAAAACTTTCCAAAACTCTACAGAGCTCTCCAGAACTTCTTCAGAACTCTACATAGCTCTACAGAACTTTACAAAACTCCTCAGAGCTGTTCAGGACGCATCATAACTCTTCAGAACTCTACAGAACTCTACAGAACCCTTAAGAACTCATCAGAACTTACCAAAACTTTACAGAGCTCTCCAGAACTTCTTCAGAACTCTACATAGCTCTACATGACTTTACAGAACTCCTCAGAGCTCTTCAAAACGCATCCTAACTCTTCAGAGCTCTACAAAACTCTACAGAACTCCTTAAAGCTCTCCAGAATTTTCAGAACTCGGAGCTCTTCAGAACTCTTCATAACTCTACAGAGCTCTACACAACTGTGCACAACTCTACAGAACTCTACAAAAATATGCAACTCTACAAAAATATGCACAACTCTACAGAAGTCTGCACAACTTAACACAACTGTACAGAACTCTACAAAAACATGCAATATCAAAGCGTAATTAATGTTAGGGATGGAGGATGGAGCTAAGACCACATGCAGTGGGGGAAATTTTATGTGTCTGGCTTTGATGATCATGGCACATCAAGTGCGCTGCTCGTTTGATGTTGTGATTCAATCCTGACTACGTGCTTTGTAAACACACATCCTAAGTTGCAAACACACACACTCACACACACATATACACACACCAGCGACTATAGCTTCCTCTTGCATAGACTCTCTGCCGCCCTTCTGCTTTGCAGTGTCGGGGCTGTCAGTGCAGGGGGAATGTTCTCTCAGCCCTGCCTTCGGCTGACTAAGCAACCACCACAAGGCAGCAGCAGCACAGGCACCTGCAAAAAAGAAAAAAGAGAAACATAAGTCGGGTATCACAAGCTATCAGCTCTGGCATAGGCTTATTTCATGACACACACACACATACATACAAATGCACACACATTTGCACACATGTGCGTGCGCGCACACACACACACACACACACACACACACACACACACACATAAACACACACACACACACATGCACACACACACACGCACACACACACACACACACACACCACACACACGCACACGCACACACACACATACATGCATGCACACACACTCATACGCACGCACACAAACACGGCTTGCCCCCCACCTGCCGTCCCCTTGCCCAAACGCTCCTCTGGGTTGCTTGACACCTGAAGAACAGAAGGAGAAAACGACGTCAAAACTTTTTAAATTAAAAGTATGAAACTTGATATGATGATGCCTTAAAGGAGCATGATTACATGCGGTAGTACAAGCAAAGCACTGCTTGCCCAAAAATAAAGTAGATATGCTGCTGAGCTCCATTCAATCAGCCTAACAATTTCCTCTTCCGGATCAGCCTGCCTCCACAAGTATCTTGAATTGATCATAGACCAAAGTGTGAGGCACATCTCCAGAAATACCTTGAAATCGGAGGTCAGCATCCCGCAGCAGCGCAATTTCAGATGCCCCCGAAAGTTTTTCACGATAATTAAGACACAAATTCTTAACAACCGTTTGGGAAAGTTTAGATCAGGGACATCTCTGGAATACCTGGAGAGCGGAGGTCACAGCATCCCGCAGTAGCTTAAATTTCAATTGCCCCCCAAAGTTTTTCACGTAATATTGAACACAATATCTGTATAACCGTTTGGGTAAATCTAGAATAGGCACATCTCTGGAGTACCTGGAGAGCGGAAGTCACAGCGTCCAGCAGCAGCTTGACTTCAGATGCCCCCCAAACACCTGTGGTGCCCTTGACAGTGCTGCTCAGCGCCACCTCCCAAAGCATGTGCCAGCCTGTGTGCATGTGTGAGTGAGGGTGTGTATCTCAAACGCCTGTGCTGCCCTTGACGGTGCAGGTGAAAGCCACCTCCCACAGCATGTGCCAGCCTGTGTGCATGTGTGAGTGAGGGTGTGTATCTCAAACGCCTGTGCTGCCCTTCACGGTTTAAGTGAAAGCCACCTCCCACAGCATGTGCCAGCCTGTGTGCATGTGTGAGCGAGGGTGTGTATCTCAACGCATGTGCTGCCCTTGACAGTTCAAGTAAAAGCCACCTCCCACAGTATGTGCCAACAAACTCTCCTCACATTTTGCAGTGGGTTACATACGTAGGGTTGGCCAGGACCGTATATTCACACCGTATATGACCGTATGTTTGGTGATTTCCCTGCTAAAAATACTGTATGTACACTGTATATACGTATGAATGTATGGTTCTGGCCCACCCTATACATACGCAGCCTAGCAGTCGCATATTTTTACTGATGGCTGTATCTGTAACCTCTGTATGTGCCTACCGGTGTGCATGTGTGAGTGAGGGTGCAGTTGTGTGATCAGGAGATCAAGTGATCATGTGTGGTCAAGAGGTCAAGTGATCATGTGTGGTCAAGAGGTCAAGTGATCATGTGTGATCAGGAGGTCAAGTGATCATGTGTGGTCAAGAGGTCAAGTTGTCATGTGTGATCAGGAGGTCAAGTGATCATGTGTGATCAGGAGGTCAAGTAATTATGTGTGATCAGGAGGTCAAGTGATCATGTGTGATCAGGAGGTCAAGTGATCATGTGTGATCAGGAGGTCAAGTGATCATGTGTGATCAGGAGGTCAAGTGATCATGTGTGAGTGAGGGTGCAGTTGTGTGATCAGGAGGTCAAGTGATCATGTGTGATCAGGAGGTCAAGTGACCATGTGTGAGTGAGGGTGCAGTTGTGTGATCAGGAGGTCAAGTGATCATGTATGATCAGGAGGTCAAGCGATCATGTGTGATCAGGAGGTCAGGTGATCATGTGTGATCAGGAGGTCAAGTGATCATGTGAGAGTGAGGGTGCAGATGTGGGATCAGGAGGTCAAGTGATCATGTGTGAATGAGGGTGCAGTTGTGTGATCAGGAGGTCAAGTGATCATGTGTGATCAGGAGGTCAAGTGATCATGTGTGATCAGGAGGTCAAGTGATCATGTGTGAGTGAGGGTGCAGTTGTGTGATCAGGAGGTCCAGTGATCATGTGTGATCAGGAGGTCAAGTGATCATGTGTGATCAGGAGGTCAAGTGATCATGTGTGAGTGAGGGTGGTGCAGTTGTGTGATCAGGAGGTCAAGTGATCATGTGTGATCAGGAGGTCGAGTGATCATGTGTGAGTGAGGGTGCAGTTGTGTGATCAGGAGGTCAAGCTAAATCTCTTGCGTGACAAGAAAATGCGTCACCACAAACACATAAAATACCTGTGAATGAAAACTGTGCACTATCGTGAACATGGACAATGCCCTGCCACAAAGTTGCTTTGTGTTCAATGTGTGCATACATTTACGTTGTGGCTGAGGGCGTTCTCTGCAAACTCTGTATACATTTAGTTGTGTGTGTGTATTATAGTCATGGCCAACCCAATGAATAAACACTAAGACCTGCAAGGGAGGCGGTGTACGCCCTCCGGCCCATCTTCATCAGAGAAAACTCTTTGACACGATACAGGGCCTCCGCATCGTTTGCAGGCATCAACGACACCACATGCGTCCAGCCAGCCTCATCGTTGATTTCCCACACCCTGCGCACAACAAGCAGGAAGCGACAAGAAGTGATACAGGGCCTCTGCGTTGTCTGCCAGTACAGCGACATCACATGCGTCTAGCCAGCCTCATCGGTGGTTGCTCACACCCTGCGCACAACAAGCAGGAAGCGATAAGAAGTGATACAGGGCCTCTGCGTTGTCTGCCAGTACAGCAACACCGCATGCATCCAGCCAGCCTCATCAGTGGATTTCCACACCCTGCGCACAACAAGCAGGAAGCGATAAGAAGTGATACAGGGCCTCTGCATTGTCTGCCAGTACAGCAACATCACATGC
>Ga0307963_1002692_pt1 | contig 14063 bp, 14 predicted proteins | sample OrgLakmetagen594_FD_201829 | JGI IMG/M metagenome (GOLD analysis project Ga0307963, IMG submission 201829) | Saline water microbial communities from Organic Lake, Antarctica - #594 | ecosystem: Environmental > Aquatic > Non-marine Saline and Alkaline > Saline | place: Antarctica: Organic Lake...
TTTGCTATTCGACTGTACAATGAAAGCTGTTGACAACGCTACAACGCTACATGTGCCTCTTACAATCACACCAGCCTACCACTCACCTGTCCATTCTGTTGGCAGGCTGCTTCTGCTGCACAAGTTGTACATACCTAATAAATCATCATGCTCGGTCCTAGCTACATGCACCCTGCTAGCTCCACAAGCCCCCTTTGTTTGTCTGTTTGATACACGCATCTGCTTTCATTAAACACCAGCCCCAAGCAAGTCTCTCGGCCGCCACGCACAGCGCCACCGAGGTTAGATCAGTGGCTGAAATGACAAGAACCTTGTGTCCAACTACTTGCAAGCGCACCCTGCTGCCTTTGCCGCAGCACAGGCAACTTTCAAGAAATAAGTAATTTTTTGGATTCAGTGATCGTGGAGCAGCGTGAATTTTTACCTAATTGTTGCATAAATTGTGAAGATACGCGATTCTTGAAAGAGATTATGACTAAAGAACTTTACTAAATTCAACATATACCAATCTATTGCACAAAGTCGCTGCTTTCTCAGCAGCTTTGCTTCGCGATGCTGGCTTCCGCACTCTGTCACCTCGTGCGCAACAATGGTACTGCATTATGTAAGTGACCTCGGAGAGGCTGTACGCAAAAGAGGCATCGAAAGAAAAAGCCATTTCGACTGCCTCGACGAGCTCACAAGTAGTGCATCGCATGAGGTTGCCATTCAATAATGACGACTTGAAATCTTCAATGTTACAGTCACTGACAATGCTGAGATGCTTGTGTTTTGCAGGTCTGGCAAGGATGTGCCACAAACTTTCCCACCAGCAAGCTCTTCTTTGTCCTGAACCTGACCGCCCCCTTACGCCAACTGAGTTGCATCTACGTGCTGTAAAAGATCACCAGGTGAGGAAAATTGGTTCGTAACTTTGAGGCAGGCTTGCACAGCTTGCATCATGATCACCGAGGCAATGCGTTTCTAGATAATATCTTTCAATAACGGCAGTGTTTGCGTGTGTACAGGTGTGTGTTTGTGTTTGTGCTTGTGCATGCATGCATGTGCGTGTTTGTATGTGTGTGTGTTTGTGTATGTGTGTGTGTGCGTGTGCGTGTTTATGTACGTGTGCGTGTTGTGTACGTGCGTGTGTGTGCGTATGTGTACATGTGCATGTGTAATGCACGTGTGCGTGTGCGTGTGCGTGTGTGGTGTGTGTGTACATGATTGCTTACCTGTGGGATTAAGTGCATTCTTACATGCAATGCTCAAATGTAGCAAAAGAAGTTTTATCACGGCAAACTGCGTGTCATTTACAGTATTTGTGTATAAAATCCATATACGGAGATTTAGGCAAAGATCTCCAGGTGCTGGACACGGCTATTTTTGATTGTCAAATTGCAAAAACGCAGAAGGGCACCTTCGACAGCTTATCAATTACGCTGGGCCGTGTGTTATTCAAAATCTGAGCACCTTACAACTCCTTTGCTGTCATTTTCCCACTGCACCACTGTACCAGATCCAGCTGTTTGTCCTGTATTACCTGCAGGGAAGAAGCGCTAAAGACTTACTTAATTGTGACGGAAACCGCATGACCATGGACAAGGTAAAACATTTGATATCAAACACTCCACCCTTCTGCAGTCCCATCGTGTTATTTGAGCCATTGCAATGTACAGGCACAAGCTTAAATTCTTTTAGAGGCTACAACATCAGACAGGACCTTGATCACCAAATAACAAAAACTTGTGACTTGTGATCATTAGTGTGGCGCAGCACTACTGCAGACAAATGCTGATTGTATATACACGTGTATTAATGCGCACACATGCACAGATGGCATGTGCTTCTCCTGGGTCCAGCAATTACACTGCTGCAAGTGGAGTCAAAGACAAGGCCGTAGCACAGTAAGCAGCAAGCAGTGGGCACAATTCCTGATCTTAGATCATGTGCCCCTATCGCAACTACTCTTGACTGAGAGCTGGTGCATAGCCCGAGTCTTGCTTGGTAGCATTCACTTTAAGGCAGGAGTCATAGCCCCAAATTTGTTTGATGGCATTTTCATAGTTCATCCCAATTGCTTTTTGCATGCAGGTCCTCGAGCGACAACAACCTTGCTCTGTTTGGCACAATAGTGGGCGACCGGGAAATCAATGGTTCTGGGCATGGCCAGATTGCCCGAATTCCTTTTCTGGAAGCAAGTACAAACACGTAAGTAATTTGATAAACATTAGAGAAAGTTGTTTGTATGACTTGACTGCTAGAAATCTTTCCTTTTATGTGACAAGCTTGTTGTTTCAAAGGGGTGCTTTCTTTAAGCAGTTTTGCTTGTCCTGATTGTGCTTACCTGGATAAGAGGTTCATCTTCCTTGGAGGGTGTTTCTGAAAGCAGAATTGTAATAACACGTTTCTCATCACACAACTGAGATGCAGGAAATGTACACACAGAGATAGGACATGCCGTGCAGGCACGGCCCTCATTATTTGCCCTCTAAACCTGCACAACTTTTCACTGTGGTACCCGCACGCCTACCTAATTTGCAGGCTCTGCACCCTTGAGTATGTCGATTACACTCCCAAGGGCTTGACAAATTGGAACCATGCTGTTATTCTGGTAATTGCTTGTTTTTTGTTTCTACAACAATGAGGCATGCAAAAAGAAGCTACGCATGCAGGTGATTCTTTACATAATAGGCAGTTTTTTAGCAGAGGGGACACTGGGCAAAAGCCAAAACATGCTCCTTTTTGCATGAAAGGTGCAACTACTCGCACGTCACTTCATCAAATTGGACCCAACCTAGATTCAAACTGATGCTGACTTTATAAGCTACCCAAGCATGTGCTCAGATTTAGACAAGTCGCCCTGCGTACAGAATGACAGGACTATAAGCACACGTCGTGCACCTTTACCCTAGATGGGTGTTTTCCAGGGGGGATGGCACAGTAATTTGCATATCTCGCCAACCAATTATTCATTTTGCCCCATTTCTCTTGCAATGATCATAATTTATCATAAGTATTTCAAAACACTAAGAATCACTCAGTTTGGTGCGCTGGCTGGTCAGATACAGCATATGGCTGCTCAAATAGTAGGGTTCACGTTGCGGCTGATTAGGTATGGGCCCCCTAACTGGCAAGTTTCAAGCTCAGCTGCGCTGAAATCTACATATCAGAGCTGAGCTTGAAACGTGCCAGTTAGGGGGCCCATACCCTGGGAGCATGCAAAAAGTATACCCATTTTGGGCCTCAGTGCCCCCCCTCTGATGTAATCTGTGACTTAGTTGTGGTGAAAATTGTTGTAATGATGTGCGTAAAATTCTTATCAATTGTGATGCAAACATGGAGCAATGAACACAAAAAACAGCCTGCCCCTGCTCTTACCTAAGGCAGGGTCAGGAATCACACACAGGCTGAACGTGTCCACGACGCAGTCAAAGGATGATGATGGCAGGCGTAACGCTGTGGCATCTTCCTGTCCAAGTTCCGCAGGGTGTTTGTGCACTGTTTGATGAGTGGTTTGCACAGTGCCTCAAAGCGTGGCATCGTCCTGCCCAATTTTCACAAGGACCTCGTGCAAAACTTGATGAGTGTTTTGTGCATGGATAGAGTAAGTGTTGCGTGCATTGTTTGGTGGGAGCAGTAAGTCCGCTGATAAGTGGATGCTCTGTGCATTGTTTAAATGAGCGCTCAGTCCACTTTTCAGTGAATACTCTGTGCACTGCTTAAATGAGCGTTCTAATCACTGTGTTTTGTACCGTTTAAATGAGCGTTCTGTCCACTGTTTAGCAGATACTCTGTGCACTGTTTAAATGAGCGTTATATTCACTGCATTGTAAGCGTTTTGTACCGTTTAAATGATTGTTCTATCCACTGCGTAGTGGACGTTTTGCACAGTGCCTCAAAGTGTGGTCTACGTGTCCAATGAAAATATGCAATGTGCCAGGTAGGCAAAAAGAAATCATCTATGGGCATTGGCAGGACCTTGGTATCTTAATTGGCATTAGACTTGTGACCATTGGTGAACATAGAAGTGATGTACAATGCCCATGGGGCTGCAGACAGAGAAGCAAGAGATGTTTGCAGGGAAACAACATGGACGACCGTACAGGGCCTTACCTCATGCGTTTTTTAATAACTCGACAGTGGATAGTATATTTAAGACAATGCATGGAGCACAACGTTGTGGCAAATTAGGTTGTTTAGGGGCACCACCACCCACTGGGCTGAGTGGATGTTGTGATGAAATGTTTCTAGCCATTTGCGCAAGTAGCTGTGTGGTAAAAGAGGTGTTATTCGTTTTTCGGTACTTGGCGCACGAGATGCCCCGGATTTTATTGACACACAAGACCTCAGTGCCTGCTTGGTTTCTATTTCTGATCTATAACCGGCAAAGAGGCCACAACTGGAGGAGTAAGCACGGGTTCCTGATAGAAGTGCTGGGAGCACACAAGACGGCGCATGCAAACAAAAAAAACTGCATCTGCTTGAATGAGGCTTACAAACGCTTCGTGGGAAGTTCTGGGGGATATCGAGAACGGCAAACCTGTTTGAATTAGGCTTGGGTGCCTCATAAGTTTATGAGCCATAAAAAAGAGGAAAAATAAACGTACCTGCTTAAATGATACTTGGATGTTTTGTAGGCTGGGATTGGCAGCTACGCGAGCTGCTGCTTGGCGCAGCATGCCACTTGAGACGTCAATGCCAGTGAGTGTGGTAACTCCTCCTTCTGGCCCAAAGGAGTAGTGCTGCGTCCCCAAGGAATCATCATCAGGTTTTTAGTGTTGTTTGGAGCAGGTAAGGGTTCCGGAAATACAATGGCACAGCTTTTTGCTTTGAAGTGATTTCAACCCATTACCACAATCTCTCATTTGGTGATTGTAACCCATTGCCACAATCAGTGAACAGTTGGTGTGGAAAACTTTCAAGATTTTCACGGACAGAAATAAAAAAACACAGAGCTGCACAGGCTGGACGCTTCCTCTTGTTCATCAGGTTCAGGCACGCAATCTCAGTGCAGAGAAATTAAAGGGCAATATAAGGGCGAACATGGACCTTTGTGTTGGGATGCTCTATGGTTGCAGTGGTTACAATGAGGGGTGTTGAAGTGCTCTCCTTTTTTAGCGCACGCCCGCCGTTAATATCAAATATCAGGCTTTCCTCGAAACTGAAAAAGTACGCAGACACACGCACACACACACACACACACACACACACACACACACACACACACACACACACACACACACCTTTAGATTAAGGCCGGTTCCGACAGCTATTTCCAAAACTGTGCCTTGGGCCTGCACAAGAAAAAGGATCAGCATCAAGCACCAGTAAGTAAACTTCTTTGCATAATATTTTCACCAATACGTTACTCTCTTGTTCAAAAATGTTGTATTACACAACATCATTTGATTGAAACATTACACACGCACCTTCTGAAGCAGCTGCTCCCTCAGGTCATCAAAGCCTAAAGCTCCAGCTGCATCTCCACCATCAAGCGCGTCGTAGTTTGCTGCATATCTGTACGATATTTGAACGGGGAGGTGGGCTGTAAGCATCACACACGTCTTGAATTGAGCCAGTATTCAGTCCTGAGCTGGCAATTTAAAGACACTCGTGCTTCTTACAATTACCCGTCATAATCCCTCTCCACAGATGCAGAGGACGCTGTTGTGGATGCTGTGGCGCTGCCATCTCTGCTATTTCTGTCCCGTATACTGTTGTTTGTTTCAGGGGTTAACTCTTGCGCTGTGCTTTTGTTACCCGTGCTGGTCAGTAGAAGAGCTGTGCAGCTGGCAGGAAGGAGGAAGAGCAGGTGCCTTCTTTTGGGCAATGCAACACGTTCAGGTGCGCTTGCATGGGTCCTTACACCTCTGCTGCCCATCTTGAAACTGTTCATGCTTGGAACTTTATAAGCTATTATTATGAGCTAATGAATCCATTTTGGCTGGCCGATACCAGTCAGCAACTGAACAACCGCCGCTTCCCCCTTTTCCTCTCATTTTGCATAATATTCCGTTTTAACTATGCAATCAAATGTCATATCATTTAGTCTGGCGACTCGTTTCCACGGAACGCGACACTCTACTAAATTATACGCGTCCGCCCAAAATCAATTGATTTTCGACAGCGCTTAAAAGAAGCACGAATGAGACTTAGGTATTCCAGTTTGAAATTGACAATACTGTTGATTTGTAAACATATACAAACTGCAAATAATAAAGTTCAGCGTAAAATTAAACAGTTTAAAAAGTCAAGTCCTGACGACGTTCCCTCAAGCCGCATCCCACCCTCCGTCTGTGCCTTGCACTTCCTTTGCACTTGGGTCTTCTCGAAGCTTAGTCAGGAGGTCCTTTAAGCTGGCCACCTTCTCAGAGCTCTTGATACGGACCGCCCAAGTGCTCGGCTTGCACGTCGCAGCTGCAAGAAGGCAGCAGTACTTTGGAAGTAAAACCCTAGTCTTCATGCCTGCTTCACAGAACCAATCAGTTGTCATATAACAATCTCATCATGGGGAGTCGGGCGGCTCGTGTGAGCACCAATGTTTGGAGCCTTTACTGCACATGATTCCTCCTAGATCTGATCAGTAAACACTCAAATTATGAAGAAATTCTTCATTGGCATTTCCCTAGCGACAAACAGATGGGACAGGCAATCTGAGCGATGATGCTTCTTATTTCCTGCCTTCATTACGGACATCAAGCATTTAGCCCACTCAGCCAAAACCCCGCAGCCCATCTTCACACCTTCATTGGCCGCTTGTTGCTCTGTTGGCTTTGTTGGCGCCTTCCCGGCCTCCTTTTCGTCCTGCAGAAGCAATAGTCAAAAGACAACGATAATCAATCATCTCAAATATTTGAGATCGCACCAAATCCTGGCTGCAACCTAGTTTCATCTATGCTCTTGTGGCACAGGCCGCACACACATACACACACATGCACACGCAATGACTGCTAGGCTGCAGCAAAGCCCTCTGCGTCTCATTGCACGAGTTGATACAATAATGCATTACATTGGTACACTCTACAAGCCTGAGCAGGTGCCGCTGCATCGACCACCTGAAATGTGACTCAGCCCCATGCACAAGCAGAAGCACACATGCACACGCACCAGAGTTACACCCACTTTAACTGCACATGTATCCACACCTGAGCAGGTGTTGCTGCAGCTGCATTGACCACACCAAAAGTGACCCCAACATTTTACTGCACATGTACACACACCTGAGCAGGTGTTGCTGCCGCTGCATTGACCACACCAAAAGTGACCCCAACATTTTAATTGCACATGTACACACACCTGAGCAGGTGTTGCTGCCGCTGCATTGACCACACCAAAAGTGACCCCAACTTTTCCGGGCATCAGCTGCACCGGCATGTTCACGTAGACCTTTGCATTAAGCAGCAGCCGAAGGTTCCCACTCTGTAAGGAGTATGACAGTTTTGGCGTTAGTGGAATTTTATAAAGTACGTGCAGCTATTTGTTCTTACTTAGATCGCAGCAGCACGTCCTTCTAAACTGGCAGTACATGTACAGAATACGTAGAGCAGGTTCCGGCACTCAACTCCAACATTAGAACATTTTGGCAGCACCGGTAGGCTGAGGCACGTGCCAATGCATTTTAAAATGCCGCATGAGAGGGTTGCCCGTCAAAAATGGACTTGACATGGTGCGTCAGCACTGTGAAAACCTGATTATATGTTTTTTACACGTCTTTGATGCAAGGAAACAGAGGTGCAGCTGCCGCTTAAAAAGAAGTGTGTGCATGGCCCCTTTGTTATCCTAGGATGCATCCGACAAAGCCAGCCAAGAAATGTGCAATCAAGGGGGTGTGTGTGTGTATGCGGTGGCAAATGCTTGCGGCAGTACCAGCCAGCTAACAGGAGTGTGTAGGGTTGGCCAGAACCGTATATACGCACCGTATATGACCATATACTTGATAATTCCCTCCAAAAATACCGTATATACACCATATATATAAATGGTTCTGGCCAACCCTACGAGTGTGCATATGCACGTCTAAGCCTGTACACAAAACACAATACCAACTTGCACCGGCACAACATATTAATCCTAGCTACTGCACCATCCAAATGAACTGGGTTCCTTGCATTTATGAACAGCAGCAAACAACATTAAAGTGTTTCATCGCAAAGGAATGCATGAAAAGCATCCTTTTTGCATCGTCATAGAACTAGGACCCACACTCAAGGCAGTGATAAATACTCCCGTCCTCTGTCCGGGAGGAAAATTTTGACACTGTATGTGACAATGTGTGCCGAAATAAGACACTTACTTACCTGTCGCATAACCATTCGCGTGCCAGAATCACTAGCATTGACCTGCAAAGTGAAAAGGAGAGAGACAGATCGGGAAGTTAAATCGCTGTGACTTCCTGCTCAAAAACCAAGGTCCAGTGAAAGTTGGAACTTTGTGCGCCTACACTGCATTGACTGCCCGCTCAAAAGTAAACCAATGAGCATTGCAAGACAGTGCATTATGACGGTGCAATGCCGGTATGTGTTAAGGCGTGCGCCTACACTGCTTTGCCTGCCTGCTCAAGAGTGAACCAATAGCCATTGGAAGACAGTGCATAATGACGGTGCAATGTCGGTATGTGTTAATGTGTGCGCCTACACTGCATTGACTGCCTGCTCAAGAGTGAACCAATGGGCATTGAAAGACAGTGCATAATGATGGTGCAATGGCCTTCTGCTTGGTCGTATTCCAGAGAGAATTTAGCGGCAGCTTAATAATTAATTATGTGCTCAGATGTTGCAAATACAAAGACAATCTCGCTTGCCCTCTGTATGTAATCAACACACAACAGCCATTACATCTAGGCCTGCATATTACTCTAACCAAAATCGGCATAAATTTGAGGGCAGAGACTTCCTTGCCAAAAGAGAATTGACACAGCATCATCATCAGAGTTTTTGCAAGTGAGGCTCTCTAACACTATAAACAATGGTTGTTTAGACGCGCGTGGCTGTGAATGTGTACCTCGTGTGTACTTGGCACTCCACATAATGTTTTGAAGCAATTACTTCGCATAAACACACACACACACACACACACACACGCACGCACGCACGCACACACACACACACACACACACACACACACACGCACAGCACGTGCCTTGCACATGCGCAAACACATGCACTGCATGCGGCGCTCAAACCACTACCTCATCCCTTACGTAAGCAGTGACTGACCTAAAATGCCCCTGCGTTCTCATCCTTATCCGATGATCGACCCACCTTAAATTCCCCTCGCCCTCTCTCCCTCCACTTGTTGTCCGTCATATCAAACTCGTACAAAGATCCGTCAGCTGGAATTGCACAAAAAATGCAGGGGTGAGAATGGTAGCGTCTCAGTTGCTGCACACGCCTGTGCCAGGACCTATCAGCTGTAAGAAACGAGAAGTTGAGTAGCGAAGGGGACACAAGAGAGCAGCATTCCACTCGCTCAGCTCAGAATTGTATTTACGAGGCGCGCTTTGATGTAACACACACTTTGTATTTAGCACACGCTTTGATGTAAAGCAAGCCTTGTATCAGCACATCCTTTCACGCAAAGCACACTTTGCATCCAGCACACGCTTTGATGTACAGCAAGCCTTGTATCAGCACACACTTTGATGCATTGCACGCTATTGTATCCAGCGCACCACGTGCATGCGCGTTTTCAGGACAATGGAACAAAAAGAACAGGCAGTGAAATCTACTTCCCACCTAATTAATCAAACGGAGCCATGAAAGTGACGATCAGCGCATGTGTCAACGCACAGCGCTTGTATTGCATCTTGGTATCTACAGCTTGCTGTGCGTGCCGTGGACTCGCAGCGTAGCAGCAAGATAACCCTGCAACCTAGAGACAGCTGGCGCTCCTCCTCGTCCCTCGTCTACTTCTTTTCTTAGGTTTACTGCGAAATTAACGCCATGGACAGAGCCTGCATCACAACTGACACCCACACACCTGCATACAGCTGCCGCTCCTCCTCTTCCCCTGTCTTTCTTTCTTGCTCAGGCAGGCTGACGGCTGGCTGGTAGGAAGGGCCTTGGTCACCGAACAACTGCGGAAAAAGACGCATAGGGGGTTGAGGAGATTGCACGCTGGGAGCGAAACCGAGGATGGCGGACAGCCGGCTGGGAGGGCCAGATGAGTGGGCCTTGGTCACCCAAACAATGGTGAGAGCACAGCAGAGCCCTGGAGTGTGTGAAGAAGGGGGGGCCTCAGCCGCCAGGCAATAGCATGCGATCCCTCACACTCCTGGCTTCGCCTTTCAGTTTAATGCGCACACACATACACATACACACACAGAAACACCCCGTCCCTCCTCTCACCTGGCACCCCTCGTCGCCTTCCCCCTGCTCCTGCCCTTCACCCTCCTTTTCTTCCTCTTCCTTCGACTTTTGCTCTGCAACAGACGTATGAAGCGGCGTGAGAAAGAAAGCTATCGACTGGAACTATAAATTACCACACTGCCCGAGCAAGACCAACTACACAGACCTCCCGCCCCGTTTCATTCCCTCTGCAACTGTCACTCCCCATTGTAACCATCCTTCCCTCTGCAACTGTTACTCCTTCCCTATTGTAACCATTAACCATTGTTTCCTTCCCTCTGCAACTGTCCTCTCCTTCCTTCTGTAACTGTCACTCCTTCCCTCTGTAACCATTAACCATCGTTTCTTCCCTCTGCAACTGTCACTCTCCATTGTAACCATTAACCATTGTTTCCTTCCCTCTGCAACTGTCGCTTGACAAGGAGGGGCCAATGGTCCCAAGCAGTCTATCCACATGACATGCTATCCGTAACTGCAGTGCTGCCCTTGCAGCGCTGCCCCTTGCAGCGCTGCCCCTTGCAACAAGCCCCTTGCAAGCAACTGGGATCTGGAGGCTCGGTACATTGCCCACCTGCCCCCCCATAAGCAGATCGAGGAAGTGGTGCCTGGCCTTGACGCTTAGAAAATAATGCCTCACCGTAGACGTACAGTCAAAACGTGCATTTCTATTTTTGTACTTACACGTACCCACCATCCCCAAAAAACAATGTGTGTTATAACAGTGCCATATGCCTGGTTGTAGGCATATACCGCCACCCCCAGAAAACGTCAATTAGGGGAGGTGATACCCTTTATGTACGGCACACGTCGTATTGAATGAATAGGGTTGGCCAGAACCGTATATCACCATACTCCGTATAGACCGAGAGATTGGTACCCTTCAGATTTAAATCATAATGGGCTCATTTTGTAGCTCTTGAAGAGCTGCACACCTGTATCCAATTTAGTTGCCAGAAATCAAAGTCTGAAGGGCTAGGCCTGTCCAAAGCCAAAAAGACCCCAAAATGACCATTCCAGTGCAAAAAGAATCTCGACTACTCTAACCACCAATAAAACTTTGTGATTGATGCAATAACGTGCTTTAAAAGAAAGTGGGAAGTTAAGGGAGTGCTTAATTAAAGGAGCCACAAAGAAAAAAATCGACCCCAAAGAGCGAAAAGAACTGTTCCTGCTGGGATTCGAACCTGGGTCTGGGGGTGTACAATTCCAAATATGGTTTTGCGCCGTATTTTTATACGGACGCCGTAATAATACCTATCGATTTCTGATACGGAAAAAACGGTACGTAGATACGCCCCCCCCCCCCCCCTGTATTAGACGGCGTATATACCGTACCGTAAAATACCTATTATTATACTTATATGGTTCTGGCCAACCTTATGAATGAACCTGGAGTATTTCTCCGTTTTGTGGGTTCCCAAAGTACCACATCCTACGTAAATGCTCTTCTGCCACACAACACCACGCAATTACTCTAACCCTCCCCTTCCTCTCCTTTCGCTTCATGTAGGCAGAAGCGACATAGGTGGATGGTAATCAATGTAACAGCAGACAAGCACGACAGATTACACAGGCCTACCGTCTGTGTCATCCGCCCTCTCTTTTAGCAGCAACGCCTATCAAAGTTAGCTCCTACGTGTGGTGATATTAGCCATGGTACTACATGCAAGCAAGGGTATGGACACAAAGTCGTGTCTACCTGCAAGCTTGGACCCCAAGCCAACGTCACAAAAATGTTTCTTCCTACCTTTAGGCTTGGCCCCCAAGGCAAAGTTGGAGAGAGGGGGGAAGGCCCCTTTGCCAAAGTTGAAGCCCCCAAACACTGGAGCAGCTCCGGAACTGCCGGCAGCAGCTGCAGATTGTGCAGTAACGGAATTGTGTTTATTGCATCAAAAGCTTTGGTGTGTGTTTTTCTGCGTTGAGTGTGTGCGTGTGTGTGCGTGCGTATGTGTACGTGTTGGTGTGTGTGTATGTGTACATCTGTGTGCGTGTGTGTGTGTGTGTGTATGTGTGTGTGTGCGTGTTTTGTGTGTCTCTGTGTGTAAGTGTGTGGTGTGTTGTGTCGCCGACAGCTACTCAAACATGTTGGGGTCTGTCCCTCCACAAGCGTGCCATCTTTTTCATGTAACGTATAATCCTGTATGGCATTGTGCCTACTTCTGTATAATGTCGTACAATGTCGGAGCACAAAGCTGAAACAGTTACAAAGTCGCACTTAATCTGGATGAGGCCCTTGACACATCATCAGTACGCAACGAAGCCTGGTGTAGTTCTACCTCATGACGAAAGAAATAATATAAGCAAATCAACATCAACCATAAAATATCGGCAAGCATTCCTTCTTGCGTGTAATAACCATACATACTATACTGTATACACGCAAGCATCTTCACTCAAACAAAGGCACGCACATTAACACATACACACATTCAATTGCACACATACACACGAACACACACCTGAAGCAGCACCCAACGCGCCAAACCCGCCCCCTGCTGCCCCAAGACCTCCAAAACCTGTGAGGTGTAGACACGTGTGCACGACGTGTGTGTCTTCATCATTCACCTGTCCAGCCGCATCAGCAGCACCAGTGCAACTACCCTGTGCGCTGAGCTCAGGGTCTGAGAAAGTCAAGTTCTTAGAATTCTCGTGAGATGCGCGTGTGCAGCCTTCTGTCGCACACGCACACACACACACACACACACACACACACACACATTCACACACGCATGCATGCACACACGCACCAACAGACGCATGCCAACCAAATCTCACAAATCACATACACAAACCGCGTGCACACCTGCCCCACTAAAGCCAGCACCAAAGGTGGCGCCAGTACCTAGAGCAGAGAATGGATTGCTGCTGGTGGTGGCAGGGGCTGAAGTGAGTGAGGCAGACCCTCCTGAGGTACCTGCTGCTGATGCTTGTGCTGGTGCGGGTGATGGTGCTGGCGCTGTTACGGGTGCTGCTGCAGCTGCTGTACTTGTCTGTGCTTCCTTGGCTTCATCAGTAGTTGAAGGGGCACCCTCAGCAGGTTTAACCTGAGGTGCATTACACGTTTGTAGCGTGAGCGCAGTGTTCCCATGCCTGCAGCCCAAATCGCTATGATACCGCACATGTGCGTGAACGTGAACAGACCTTGCACCGGCAAATTCACTAAGCAGCTAACACATGTGCGTAATGTTTGGTCCCATCAGTGTAATTTCCCAGTGCGTGCAAATGTACCTGAACCTCTGCTCCTCCTGCTGCTGGTGATGCTGCTGGAGCTGGTGCTGCTGCTGACGGAGCAACCAGGCTCACTCCTGAGAAAGGGTTTGCGGGAGCAGGTGCAGGGGGGGTGAGGGACACCCCTGCAAAGGGGTTGGAGCTGGCAGTTGGAGGTGCAGGTGCCTCAGCTGTCAGGGCTGCTTCAGTAGCAGTCCCGGCACTGGCTGCCTGGCCGCCCCGCCTCACAGTCACGCGCCTGCGCTGCCTGATGGCCTCGTTGTCCCCGCTGGACTTCCACTCCCCAGGATCAACTGACTGCTCGTGTGGAGCGGTGCGAGTGTGAACAAGTTCGTTTGTGAGCATGTGCATGTGTCCTCTCGCGTGCTCCATACGAACGATGGTGCGCGAAGAAGTGAAAGGAAGGGCAGGCAAGCCTGATCTGTTCTGTTGAATGGACAGACGTGGGGGGCACAAAAAAGGAGACCCAGACCAACTACTACCCACTGGCGTGTCGTCTTCATCGGC
>Ga0307963_1002693_pt1 | contig 14061 bp, 9 predicted proteins | sample OrgLakmetagen594_FD_201829 | JGI IMG/M metagenome (GOLD analysis project Ga0307963, IMG submission 201829) | Saline water microbial communities from Organic Lake, Antarctica - #594 | ecosystem: Environmental > Aquatic > Non-marine Saline and Alkaline > Saline | place: Antarctica: Organic Lake...
CAAACACACACACACACACACACACACACACACACACACACACACACACACACACACACACACACACACACACACACGCACGCAAATAAACACACATGCGCACACACACACTCACACACACACACACACACATACACACACACATACAAACAAGCTGCAGTAAAATTGAAGAACAACAAACTAATGCCTTGCATAACCCTCTACACCACTTTGCTAGGAGGAACAGGCACCATTTACAGCAGCCATACAGCTAATCCACTGCACAGCATTAGAGGGAAATTGTCTGCATACCACGGCTCTTGAGAAAAAACTAAGCCTGCATCCCAACTTGGTCGTTGAACGGAAATCATGCAAACTAATCGCAACATTGTAAGCAACCCTCTTAAGGTATTTGAGCAATACTCCTAATGGTGTGCAGACTTCTGCCTCCCAACCTCCTGATCATGATCCTCCCCAATTATAAGCCTTTCCCCTTTATTCTCCGAGTGGGATGTTGGGTGGCTCTGCATCCACTAGGTGGTAGTGCAAGACACAAAACATCCTTGTCAACACTACCCATCTTCTTTCTCTTTTTTCTTTTTTCCCTCAAAACTTATTCATACAAGTGTTGTGAAGACACTAGGACTGGACACCAGCTGGAGGCCTCTAACAAACAGCACGGTAGTTTATGCAAGCGCTTAAAGCTAAACAAGCTACGCTTCACACCATCCTTCTTGGTGTGGGAGGACCAATCTATACCTCTAACACTTAGCATCATCTAAAAGAGCTCAACCTCAATTCACAGAGAGCCCACAAGACTGTCCTTAATTGCATGCGCACTCTGTGCATTATGCACAAACTAGACGCGCACAAGTAAAAACTAATTGCTCTCAAGGTTTCGATTTGGAGCAGTGGGCTGCCAGCCATCCTCCAGATCCCCACTATTTTCTTTTTTCCTTTGGTGGGGGAGACTCACGGCACATTGGGCCAATGTGTCTCCATTTCCTTAATTGATGCAGGGAGTGTTTCACTGTGGCAGCCTGCATAATTTTTCTTTTCTGTTCTGTTCATACAAGTTATGCCCTTTCCACTCACCAGCTCCTATCGGGAGCTATAATGTTCAGGCCAAGCTTGCAATTTCTATATCGACCTCATTGATTGTTCCTTTAAACACTTTTGTACCTTGTAAACCTCCTAAATTAATGTGGGGATTCGTCTGACTGCGTAGCTTTTATTTCTCTACTTGTGCACAGTAGTATACGTGCATCAATATTTGCATTGGATGGTGCGCATGCTTGCGTCTCCCCCAGCCACCTTGCCTGGAGCAATGAAAATTTGATACAATTTTATCGGGATCAGTTCTTTCCTGGCCAGATCCTGGAGTTCATCAAATACATGCCTTGCATAATTGAGTACGTCACCATGCGGCTTAACAAGTAGCCTGAGCACATACGCACCAGCAAAATGGTTATTTTAGGTGAGCAGCGTCTTGCTCTACCCTCTCTAACTAAGGGTACCTACACTGTACATCCAACCCTCAAAGCACCCTTTTTTAACGCTTAAGCTATCTTCTGCGGCTCCTCCGGTGAGCTAGGGATTTGGTTGGCGTTGGGGTTGTCCTTCCTGTGCCCGTAAAGTATTATGAAATGAGCTAATCAGCACAGCAGCCTACTACTGTATACAGTCTCATTACCTTACGTGGGATTGCACCTTGGATGAAAGTTTATGAGGCTGTTTTGCTTGCATTAAGCAAAACGACCTCATGAAATTTCATTAGGTGATCTATAAGCCTAGTGATCTATCATTCATGGTGCACTATATAGGAACCCTATGGCGAAGTAATTAACAAAAACTGCAGATCAGATAAGTTGCTGACAACGCCATTTGCGGCGAGCTGAAGCTATCAAATGCAGGCGCAGAACAGTAAAAAAACAGGTGGAACCCCGAGCAAAACGCGCTATAGCTAGCTGCAGTAGCATGAGCACAAAAACGCACCAGACACGGTAGTTGAGGGCGGTGGCGAGCCCGACCCATCCCACATAGGGTGCCATCAGTCCAGAAATGGCAGCTCTGTGCTCAGGAGTCTCTTTAGCCATAACGACAGAGGCAGCGGTGGCCAAGCCCAGCATTGCTGCACAGAGAGGAACCGTGAAAAGGTTGCAAAAAGGTGTAATATTCTGCAAGAATGTGCGCAGGTTTGCAGGCCTTTCACCAAAGGAATGAGTGGACTGATAGGGCAAGAAAATGAGAGGTCTTTGTTATGACACTTCTGGAGGAATGAGTAAATGGAACAGAAAAATTCTAATGTTACAGCAAAGAGGGCCTCCAGACAGAGAACTTGACCAGCTTTTAGTACAGCCACTCCTAGCACTAGTGTGTTAAACAAGAAGGGTCACTCCTAGCACTAATGTATTAAACAAGGAGGGCCTAGCCTAGCAATAGTGTGTTAAACAAGGAGGGCCTTTCTGGCGAGTACCTTGAAGAAAGGCATCTGGGTAAAGGCATGGGCTGACAGATAGGCTGCCCGTCCCGCTCATTTTGTTGCAAGCAAAAATAGGCGGAGAACGGAAAATAACCAAACCATGTAACCAAACCATGTGCACACCTGCGGAGTCTGCCAACGCGATGTCTGGGCGCTTTGCAATGAAGAACAGGGGCTGCCAGGCCAGGTTGAGGGCGAGCTGCACGCCATACAGTGCGAGGGGGACGCGCCTTTCACCTGCAGGCAGACACAGGAATAGTGTTACGAAAGCACGCGGCGTGCAAGGTACGTGTGAAGTACTGTGCATAAGATTAACAGAGCCGGCAGAAGTTGATTACATCCATATGACCTGCATTTTTGGCGATGGCGTATTACACAGGTCCAGGGGAGATAGCAAACTCCCAACTACGAGGTTGAAACGAAGCTGAAAGTTGATAAATAAAAAGGAAGCAAGAGAGGCAGGCTGGAAGCGGTAACAGAAAAGTAGGGGGGACAACCAGGGTGATAAGATAAGGGCAAAACGTAAACGAGAAGGTCAAGCACGGGAAAGACAGAAGGAAGGAAAGCCTGCGTACTTTGGTGCCCACGTAAAAAGAACAAGGATTAGGATGATAGGGCTAGTAAAGAGCCTGAATGCCAATTTATTGCTAGCATAGTAACGTTGATAATGAGTATGATGCAGATTGTGGTCCATTGCAAGGAGCGCCTTCAGCCGATAAAAAACACGGGCTGCCAGGCCCTCAGGTTGCAGCTCAGCTCGCAGCCAAATATCCTGCTGCCCTTATCGCAAGCACAAGCCAGCCCAGGATGAAACATTACTAAAAAGGTGAATCCGACAGATGCCATTTCTGTACTTTGTGCGATACAAATATTTAGGGTTGGCCAGAACCGTATATATATACACCGTATATGACCGTATATTTGGTGATTTTCCTGCCAAAATTACCGTATATAAGCAGGATATATATAGTTTTGGCCAAACCTAAATATATTCACGTAATACAGGAATGCGACGAGCAGGAAGGCAGGTTTCTGCCGCCTCAGACGCACGCCGTCAATGCCTACCTCCAACCGTATAACAATCAAATTGGGCCGCATGATACTGATCTTACCAGACCACATGATTATATTCTAGTCACGTGAACCATTTTACACGGTGTAGGCAATAAGGATAATCTTGACAGGGAAATATATACATGTTTCCGGCCATTCGTGCAGTTCTGACCAAACCTTCCTTACTCCCAAATGCACAAAAAAATCTGTGTGCAAGTGCTGAGTCATGGAGCACTCCTACACGATTTCGACCACTCTATCAGCTCTGCCCAGCTGCTGCTGCTGCTGGATGCTAATCTGTAACGTGCAGGTGAAGTGGTTTCCCTCAAAACAAATAGTCCACCAAGTTTGTACAATACATATGGGAGAACATAAGCTTACATCTTGAATATACCTTCTACAACGCGCTGCTACAGTGTGGCAGTGTATTTCAGTGTCGGCCAAACTGTAGCAGCACGTTGTGAAAGGCATACTCGAGATGCAAGGTTGGGAATCACATTCCTCTATACATCACCATGTTCGTCCCCCCTCATGTGCTTGCGACTCAAAAGCAGGGGCTCCAGAGTTCAAGAGCATGCTTTTAGGACGATAATGCTCTGATAAAAACTGCGTGCCCCCGGGATCTTACACGAACGTAACGGTGAGCGGTCCCCTGACCAAAGCTCAGTACCAATGTAGCAGCGCGTTGTGAAAGGCATACTCGAGGTGTCAGATTAGGAATTGTACTTCTATATGTATCTTTAGATTTGGGACGTCCTCTCTCCCTTTTTTTCCCACTGTAGTGCGCACAATGTTGAGGGGTCGCGGCTGATGGGAGTGATTAATATAATACAACGTAAGCGAGCAGCCATCATCACATAACAGGCACATACGTCCCTTGGAGACAACCTTTTAACTTCTTCATCTAGTATGCCATTGGGAGAAAACATACTATAGTATGCCGTCGGGAGGAAAAGATGACACGCTGAACAGAGAAAAAATTGCGTCCAATTTGATCCTCCACACATAGCCACGACGCCATCCACGCTAAACAGGAGGAAAAGTGCGCACCCTCTTTGTTCTTCCACACAAGCCACGACGCCACGCCTTGGCCGGTGTACAGGACTGCCCAGACAGGTCCGAACAGCCAATTGGGTGGCGTCCTGCAGGAGATGTAGAGCAGGAACAGGGCGTGCGGAGGAAGTGACTGGTAAACAATGTTAAAAGTGCCTGCAGGAGTCTCCTGCCAGGAGATGTAGAGCAGGAACAGAGCGTGCCCAGGAAGTGTCAGGTAAACAAAGTTAAGTGTCTATCATCAGTACATGCCCCTGGCACGGTCCCACAACAGGGCTTCGTTTACAAAATCTTGCCCTCTCAAAACTTTAGAATTGAACGCACCCAATAAGAAGGAACAGCCACCAACCAACAATTATCACGTACGCCCCCTCTAGACGATCCAAACCTTAATTGATTGGGCAAAGATAGCCGCGTTTCATTCTTCCCCGAGGACATATCACTATACATTGTTGGGTTCTACCGGATTACCTGAAATAGTGCTTCCTGATTATTTCTCGTACGCAAATGATCCGTGCAGAGATCGGGTAGGTTGCTCAGAGGAAGACAGAATGCACGCATTTTACATGCGCAAATATTCAAGTTGAGAGACCCTTCCTCACCCAATGTCACCTCTGAGGTGAGCATCGTCAGTCCCAACTATTGCGATCTCAGAGGCATTGGGCAAAAAGGGTCAGGCAATGCACTCACCATTTGGGTTTGCGCAGCTTCGTGTACCTGCACAATGAGACCACAAAAGCGGTGACGCAATAATCAGATCGAGTGCTGATCAACACGCAGTTCCACATTGCTTCACGCTTGGTAAATCACGTAAGTAAGTACTCTGTACGTAGAACTACTCTGTCCATAAGGATACCTCTTACTCACCAGTTCTTGATGCGTGGAGCTGACAGTGCCCCAATCAGGCCTCCTGCCGCAAGAGGGCCTCCACACGCAATAGCCTAGGGACAACATACCACCAATGTGCGTGCCAGTGGACGTATGTAATCTTTACAGTGCCTCTGTGGTAGCTATGCCTCTGGATCTGGGAAAGTGGTGTTCAAATTACCGCAGCGGGGCACACAACTCACAATGGATACAACGTCCTCTCGTCTCACGTTGCCCATCTCTTCGCGGTGTTCAAATGCGTCACGAAAATAATTAAAAATTTAGGGTTTCATCAAAAAAGCTCGGGTTAGAGCTGGCTAAAGAGAAAGAACAAAAATGAAGAAATGACTAAGCAGGTGAGACGAGAGAACACACAATACACGCACACAAATGCACACGCACACACATACGTACACGCACACTCGCACTCACAGACGCATACACACACACACACACACACACACACACAGACACACACACACACACACACACACACACACACACACACACACACACACACACACACACACACAACACACACACACACACACACACACACACACACACACTCACACACACGCACGCACACACGCACGCACGCACGCACGCACACACGCACGCACGCACGCACGTACACACACACGCACACATACGCACGCACGCACGCGCAGAGGTTTCCAGCCAGCCTCGGCCTGCTCATCCTCTCCCTGCTCTGCTTCTGTGCCTACCGCGCTGCTGTCACCCAGCACGGAGCAAGAGGGGCGAGCGACTCAAAGCCATTATTAGATGATGCTGCACTGCTCAAAAGCTCAAAATCTCAGCAGCTCCCTGCCGCAGCAAAGCGAGCGGACGCACACCTTGCACACACCATGGCGATGATGCCCATGTACTTTGTACGTTGTGTCATGCCCAGACTATGGTTTGCGTGTCACGTGCCTTGTAATTTTTAACGCCCCCTCTATGTGTAGTTTACAGAAGCACTAAACCAAAAGGACCAAACCAGTTCCGGTGCGCACTCTGCACACTTGCAACTCTAACGTTGCAATATACCTTGAAAAGTAGATGCTTGAGGTTCCAGTGGGTGGGATGGCCTGATATACATTGCTTTCGTGTTGGCTGAGCCTGTGATCACTGCCTGACCTGTTTTGAATGTGTGCGGTATGGACCAAAACGTGGAAGCCTGTCATGACTTAGCTTCCAGTGGGTGGGATGGCCTGATATACATCGCTTTCGTGTTGGCTGAGCCTGTCATGATAAAGAGCCATGAGAGCCAATGACGGATGGGCTACAGAGTTTGGCCTAGGGAGAGGGAATCGTGCTATCTTTTACGTAAGGTTACGAAGGATGCCTTGTAATCAATGCCTTCATGCCGTTTCAAATGTGGGATGTGGCTTTCCCTTGCATCGTGCCGTTTCATATGTGGGATGTGTAGGGTTAGCCAGAACCATATATATACGGTGTATATATGGTGTTATTGGCAGGGAAATCACCAAATATACGGTCATATACGGTGCATATATACGGTTCTGGCCAACCCTAGGGATGTGGCTTTCCCTTGCATTCGGCCAGCAACCGGTAGTATGTCCCAGCTTGTTATGCTGTCATAGTTGGCAGGTCGAGACAAATGTGCAAATGTAACACCTGCATGATGCATGATGCACGATGGGCGCGTGCAAGCACGTGCACGCTCACACAAAGACACACACAGTCACACACACACACACACACACACACGCACACACACGCACGCATACACTCACTCACACTCACATACACTCACACATCACACATACACTCCCAAGCATGCTACCTCACTTCCTCTTGTGCATCAAGAATTGAGCAGCTTCTCTTTTGTATACGCAGGTGAACTCATACCATGCTACGCTGTGGTTTCAAAGTTTCAAAACGGACAGCCCTCTGTCGTACGGGCTTGCCTGTTGCTTCTTGGTACGTTTTGCCCATTGTTCGTAGTGGCTGTAGGTGTGTTGACTGCTTCCTGGTATGCCGTGCCCTTTGTTGGTGGCGGCTCTTAGTGTGTTGGGTGCGGTTGCTTCTTGGTATGTCTTCTTTTTTATTGGCGGCTCTTAGTGTGCTGGTGTGATTGCTCTTTAGCATGTGTGCTTTTTGTTGGTGGTGGCATTCAGTGCGTTGGTATGGCGTTCGAAGCATGGTGGTGTAGAGCTCGATATGTGTGCCCTTTGTTGGTGGTGGCTCTTAAGTGTGTTGGTGTGGTGTCTGCAGCATGCTGGTGCACAGCTTGGCATGTGTGCTTTTCGTTGGTGTTGGCCTTTAAGTGTGTTGGTGTGGTGTCTGCAGCATGCTGGTGCACAGCTTGGCATGTGTGCTTTTTGTTGGTGGTGGCATTTAGTGCGTTGGTGTGGTGTTCAAAGCATAATGGTGTAGAGCTCGATATGTGTGCCCTTTGTTGTGCTGGTGTGGTGTCTGCAGCATGCTGGTGCAGAGCTGAATTTGCTCTGGTGGTGGCTCTTGGTTTGTGCCTATGGTATCTGTCCAGAGTCACTTTGTGTGTTGATGTAGTACATGGTGCAATTACTTGGTCTTTTTTTGTGTGTGTTCTCTGCTTTGGTGGTTCTTGGTGCGTGCTTGAGTGTGGCGTGGTGGATTCTGGAGTGTATGCTCTGTCTGCCCTGGCGGTGGCTCTTGGTGTATGTGTATGTGCTCTTTTATGCCCTGGCGGTGTATGCTCTGTCTGCCCAGGCGGTGTATGCTCTGTCTGCCCTGGCGGTGGCTCTTGGTGCATGTGTATGTGCTCTGTTATGCCTGACGGTGTATGCTCTGTCTGCCCTGGCGGTGGCTCTTGGTGTATGTGCTCTGTTATGCGTTGCCCTGCTACAGCAACAACAACAGTGCTGTTTACTCAATGCTGCAAAGCATCTCTTAAATTGATTAGGTAAGGTAAGGTTACATCGCTATCAGTGTTGTGCACCTGACACTTGACGGCGTCAATGGTAAATGACGCTGACGGCGTAATTCATGTCAAATTGACGGTGAAAATAGTAAATTACGCCGTCAATCGTCAGAGTTTAGTGACGGTAACGTCGTTAGTTACGATCGTTATTTACGGTGCCATTTTGGAATGACGCCGTATGTGCACAACACTGATCGCTGTATATGTATATATGCCTCTGGGGGGCATCTGAGATCAATGGGGCAATTCAAATTGATGAAGTTGCCCCATTGATCATGCCGAAATCTTAGTGATCACATCAAATCACACGCATGCACATACCCCCACAAGGGCGCACAAGCCTCGTGTGTCGCTCACAGGTTTGTGAGTGTACTCTCACACTTACAAACATGAGTTCACTCACTCACCCACTTACACACGCACACACGCACACACGCACGCGCGCACGCCTCTTGTGTTGCTCTCAGGTTTGTTTTGCAATTGCGCATGAGGCGCTTGCATCACAACGCTCCCTGTTCGTCAGCAAGCTGGGACGGGAGTAAGTGCAAATTTTTTATATGTGTGTTTGGTGGTGTGTGTGTGGTGGTGTGTGTGTGTGGTGGTGTGTGTGTGGTGGTGTGTGATTGGTGGTGTGTGTGTGTGCGTGCGTGTGTGTGCGTGTGTGTGCGTGTTTGTGTGTGTCTGTGTGTGTGTGTTTGTGTGTGTGCGTGCGTGCGTGCGCGTGTATGTGCGTGTGTGCGTGTGTGCATGCGTGCTTGTATATTTGTGTTTGTGTGAGTGTGTGCGTGTGTAATTTTGAGTGTCTACTCTGTGTGAGCATGCCCAATAGAGCACCATAATCGCATGCAGCTGACACTGCACCTTGTTACACTGCACCTTGTTACACTGCACCTTGTTACACTGCACACACTGCACCTTGTTACACTGCACCTTGTTACCCTTCACAAAACAAGCACGAGCGTGGACGTGAAAAGGCACAGCGGTAAATAATCAGACAGAGCAACGCATAGACTGTTTCATTCCGTGTTATTCTGCCCTGTTTTTTGGTCACGGTGTGAACACGTATGTGTGCGCTTCCGCCGTCCTGTTCTCACAGGCCAAAACCTCGCAAGCTGCTCTTGATCGAAAAGCTCCAGCTGGCCGCGCTATACAGCCTGAACATGGCTTCTTCGTACCTGCTGATGCTGGCAGTGATGACGTATAATACAGGGTAAGTTGTGCTGCGTGGTCATTGTTGAGGTACATATCGCATTTGCTTGCCGAACGCGTTTGCTTGCCAATCATGTGTAAGACATCCGATATATACCTCAACAGTCAGGTCACACGTGCTTAAATGCTGATGCTGGCAGTGATGTCGTATAACACAGGTGGATTACGTAAAACACAGGGTGGGTGATGTACTGCACAGGGTGGGTGATGTACAGCACAGGGTGGGTTGCGCATAACATAGGGTGGGTGACGTATAACACAGGGTGGGTGATGTACAGCACAGTTTGGGTTGCGCATAAAAAAGGGTGGGTGACGTATAGCACAGGGTGAGTGATGTACAGCACAGTTTGGGTTGCGCATAACACAGGGTGGGTGACGTATAACACAGGGTGGGTGGTGTACAGCACAGTTTGGGTTGCGCATAACATAGGGTGGGTGACGTATAACACAGGGTGGGTGATGTACAGCACAGTTGGGTTGCGCATAACATAGGGTGGGTGATGTACTGTACAGGGTGGGTTGCGCATAAAAATAGGGTGGGTGACATATAACACAGGGTGAGTGATGTACAGCACAGGATGGGTGATGTACAGCACAGGGTGGGTTGCGCATAACATAGAGTGGGTGACGTATAAGTTATATGGTATAACACAGGGTGGGTTTTGTTGCGTGATCAGGTCAGGCTTGTCTTGCAAAGGTTTTAATGCACACACAGAACAACAGCACTTGACAGCAGCAACAGCCTCCGTTCGCGTAAGTTACGCTGGAGGTAGTCCGGCAGGCACAGCCTCCGTTTGCATAAGTAATGCTGGAGCTAGTCCGGCAGACACAGCCTCCGTTTGCGTGATTAACGCTGGAGGTAGTCCGGCAGCATCAGCCTCCGTTCGTTCGCGTAAGTAGCGCTGGAGCTAGTCCAGCAGCAACAGCCTCCGTTTGCGAAAGTAATGCTAGCGGTGTGGTTGCCCCTAACTTTTGGATCTCAGAGATTGTTGTTTGATTTTTTGTTCTTAGTTCAGTTTGTCGCGACAGTCACTTGATTCTTACTTTCGATGCTGGTCCACACGTGACAAAATCTTGTCAAATGATTCAAGGGTCTGGATCTTGTCAAAGAAGGGGGGCACACAGGCTTTTGGTGGGCTCAGGGCATAAGCAAAAGTAAACAATCCAATGCGCAAAAGCAAACAATAGAGGCACGCCCTTTGATTGAGAACGTGCTCTAAAGTAGGATGTCTTGGGAGTGTGCTGGAACGGTGATTCTGGCTGTTCTTGTATCAACCTTCCACCTTAGAACCTTTTAAAACATCAAACATAAGTAAGCTACGAGCTCGTTACGGCCTAAATTAATCGATTCAACAAGGTTTTACACCAGTATAAAAGGGGAGGTTATCGTTCTTTAAATCTGCCCTGAAATGAAAGGGGGGAGTTTTCTAATGCCACGGCACACGCCCCCCCTGACCCACACTAATTTTTTCCTTTGTGTGTTTTGCGCGGTGGGGGGTTGCCTGGTGCGGGCACCTACGTAATCCCCTCCCTTAATTATGCTGGCTGTGTCATCACTACCAGCGGAGTTTCTTTCTTTTTTCTTTTCTTGCCTAGGTGACAAAGAAACTTCCCGGAAGATTGAAATGCTTGATTTACCGTACGGTACTTATATTACCGCGTACCGCAAACGTTTTTCACTTCCTCCTGGAGTTTCGGGAGCAGTTTAATTATCTAAGTTTCAAGGGCCTCGCGAAGCTCGCATTGGGGTTAATTTCAAGCATGAATGGGGACAGTCTGGGAAAGCCTCCCAAGCCGCCCCTCAAGGGGACAAACAGCTTGGAGGCTGGACCTCTCTTGGGGAGGAAGGACACCAAGAGAAAGGGCGTCTTCAGTCCCTTCACATTTGCATGCACGCACACGTACCCGCACGCACACACGTATACGCACACACACACGCAAGTACATAACGCACGCACACAGATACGTACACAACCGTATACACACGCATGCACGTACACAAAGCACGCACACGTGCGCGCACGCACACACACACGTACGCGCATGCACACAAACATGCACGTACGCGCACACACGCATACATGCGCACGCACGCACTCTACGCGCGTGCATACGCATGTAGGTGCAGCTCAGAGGACCAGAAGGCCCTCGCATAGGCTCGCATTGTGTTTATTAATCAAGTGTTGCCCGTTGCCCCCCTTGCATTCCTCGCATTGGGATTTATTGATTGGTTTTTTTCAAACCTCGTTACGGTGCCGTATGGTACACACTTTTTCCAGATGAATACCGGTCCTGAATACCGGTCCTTAGTTGGGGACACTTTGGTGACGGATTAAAGTAATTTCGACGGCCAGTTTTGTACTTTGGATAAAGTGTGACACCTAGGCAGAGCATTGCATCCAGCTAGTAACCACATAGCTTAATCATGGAAACAGCCGTCACGCCCTCATCATACCAGAAGCATTTGCGTCCAACATGAAATTTGTTGGTTTGAGTAAACAATTAAGAGTTGAAAGTGTGCCAGCTGCTCTAGTTCTGATTTGAGGGGTGCCATATACTGGATCGCTTGCTGCATGTTAAATTTGTTGTCTCAACTTGTGTTGAGGAAAACTCCGAGCAGACTCAAGCTTTATTGGGACATTTCTATGTCGGGTGTAGAAATATATGATCCTTATCACAAGGACTGACTATCTTTGGCTATTTCAGGTAGAAGCATAAGCATTGCACAGCTTTGAGGCATCCATCCACACAAAGCTGTGCTTCAAATGTGGTCGCAGGTTCTGTGTGAGCTGCCTGCTCGGGTTTGGGATAGGCTACTTTATGTTGACCGAGACGGCCGCCGGGTCTAGCGCACAATCAAATGGGGGGGGGTCTGACTTGTCCCAGAGTTTCCTGAGCCGTGGCGATGCGTGCTGTGAAGCCAGTGATACATTGGAACGGACGTAAATTCTTTTAATTTGGTTCGTGAATTCATTAATTTGGTTGTCACTTGTTATAGAATAAGTTGAGGCATACAAAAGACTCCACTCCACTCCACACGACGCAACACAACACAACACAACTTGGTACTTTCCTATTGCTGCTTTTCTGACATATTATTTGTGGCTATATCAGAGGACGCCAGCACACCTGAGTGTTGCTTGCTGATGAGTGCTAGCAAGCGAAACGATTCAAGCGTACGATGATCTCAATTCAATGTAATTTTAAAAGTGTAGAGGAGTATCATACTTTTGATTGAGACCGACTCTGCTAGGTGAACTGCAGCTAAATTGTGCCTTCACCTTCTTCAAAACTAAAGGGGATGCAGCTATGAAAGGACAAAGAACGGTGCTTGAAAAAAAATTAGAAACCCGAAACCCAGCATCATGAGCACACAAATGATCCAACAAGTTCGGCTGAAAACCATACATGTGACAAGAGAAGGGAACCGAGCTTTTGGGCTTGCCCTTATATATGCTACTAGTTGCTAGACGGCTTAAACAGTCCTTCTTGTAGTGCGTTCAGGCAAACTGCTTTTGCGTGTAACCTACAATTGCGCCCTTCCCTGCATTGAAACCCATGGCGTACGCCGTGTTCTTCAAAGTGTTCAGCTGTGACTCTACATCTGCTCTCAGCCGAAGCAACGCATACGTATCCACTCCAGCCGCTGCCTGAGTCAAATCTGAGTTCATCAGAGACTGTGTGACCTGTGCGTGCGTGGAGAGGTGTCCATTGAGCGGTGCAGGACACGACACAACCTCTTTTCCTAATCCATGGCAAAAGTGTTATACACCATCTGCGTTCTTTCTCTAGGTGTAAAACAACAAGGAAAAGCACCGCTGGTCGTGAAGGCACAGCCAGCATGATCAAGGTACGTCCATATGTTCATCACAACCCAATGTTAATCTGAGTATTATGCAACGCAAGGAGCAACTTAATCAATCTGGGTATTATGCAACGCAAGGAGCAACTTAATCAATCTGGGTATTATGCAACGCAAGGAGCAACTTAATCAATCTGAGTATAATGCAACGCAAGGAGCAACTTAATCAATCCGAACCTACTGTATTACAGTAACTGTAACCTTTTGAATGTCACAGAAAGTACTTGAAACTCAAAAGACTCCACCCACCTGCTACCCGACACCAAACCAACACGTTTAATGTGCATAAAAAGCTAGAGTTACCCATCCTACGTCATTTCAAGCTCACTTTCCTCTCACAAACAACAGAGAATGCTCGCTCCACCTCAAGTTGGCCAGATCTTTACACATTACTGTACGCTGAGTCCGTAGTGTGCGTTTAATGCTAGTGCTTGGGTACACACATAAGTTGTATAAATTTATTAAAAATGGTAACGGCCAACCCAGCCATGGTTCTGACAACCACGCACGTCCCCCCCCTGGCATATTGAAAAGGTTAAAAAGAATCAAGGGATCAGGAGGGTTTTGTTTTTGGACGACACGTTTACTTTTTGGGGTGGACACCCCTGAGGACCCCCCCCCCCCAAT
>Ga0307963_1002701_pt1:0-5000 | contig 14053 bp, 12 predicted proteins | sample OrgLakmetagen594_FD_201829 | JGI IMG/M metagenome (GOLD analysis project Ga0307963, IMG submission 201829) | Saline water microbial communities from Organic Lake, Antarctica - #594 | ecosystem: Environmental > Aquatic > Non-marine Saline and Alkaline > Saline | place: Antarctica: Organic...
CCCTCACCCCCCCTGCATCAGTATGTACACTCACTGCATCACGCACCACCAACTCTGGCCGCTGCTGCTGCTGCTGCTGCTGCTGCTGCTGCTGCAAGAAAAGCTGCAGTTCATGTTGTTCATGTTGTTCATGTTGTTCGTGCTGCTGCGGCTGCTGCTGCTGCTGCTGCTGCTGCTGCTGCTGCTGCTGCTGCAGAAAAAGCTGCTGCTCGTGTTGCTCGTGCAGCTGCTGCTGCTGCTGCTGCAAGAAAAGCTGCTGCTCATGTCGTTCGTGCTGCTGCGGCTGCTGCTGCTGCTGCTGCAAGAAAAGCTGCTGCTCATGTCGTACGTGCTGCTGCGGCTGCTGCTGCTGCTGCTGCTGCTGCTGTAAGAGCAGCGTGCTGTCGATAGTGGGCATGGCGTAAGCGTGAGAGGGGAGGCGGCCTTCCTTCCATAGCAGGGGCTGACCTGCAGCCTGCCACTGCTGCCAACCGGGAGAGAGAGCTACCACCTGTGTGTGTATGTGTGTGTGTATGCGTGTGTGTGTGTGTATGTGTGTGTGCGTGTGTAATACGCGTGTGTGTAAGCGTGTGTGCGACATTGCAGGGGCTGACCTGCAGCCGGCCACTGCTGCCAACCGGGAGAGAGAGAGCTAACACCTGTGCGTGTATGTGTGTGTGTATGCGTGTGTGTGTATGTGTGTGTGCGTGTGTAATACGCGTGTGTGTAAGCGTGTGTGTGATATTGCAGGGGCTGACCTGCAGCCGGCCACTGCTGCCAACCGGGAGAGAGAGCTAACACCTATGTGTGTGTGTTTGTGTGTGTGCGCATGTGTGTGTGCGTGTGTGTGTTTGTGAGTGTGTGTGCGTGTGTGTGTGCGCGTACATGCGCGTGTGTGTGTGACATTGCACGAGCTGTTGCAGGCACAAACATTCACGTACTCACACACGCCCAGACTAATGTGTGCACGCGCACACGTCTATGCGCATACACACGCACCCACACTCACACTCACACTTGCACAGGCTCAGGTAAACCCACCCCTAAACCTACACCCCCAACCACACGCCCACACTCATACCCACAGACACAGACACAGACACAGACACAGACACAGACACAGACACAGACACAGACACAGACACAGACACAGACACAGACACAAACATGCACACCCACACACACACTCATACCCACAGACACAGACACACACATGCACACCCACACTCATACCCACATACACAGACACACACACATGCACACCCACACTCATACCCACAGACACAGACACACACACATGCACACCCACACCCACACCCACACTCATATCCACAGACACAGACACACACATGCACACCCACACTCATACCCACAGACACAGACACACACACATGCACACCCACACTCCCACCTGGCCAATGATGATGAGTGCTGGTGATTTCAAGGCAGCTTCCTGAGCACGCTGAGGCAGTTGTGCCACTTCACCCCACACTGTGCGCTGCCGCCTGTGTGTGTGTGTGCAAGTGTGTGTGTGTGTGTATGTTTACATAAACCATTCCAGAAATCCAGCCGAAGATGAAAGCGCGATCTTGACAGCATGCACAGGAGGAAGGTGGGGTAGTGGGGGCACACACCAACTTCAAATTAATATTTATAAGTTTTTAACGCTGCGCTACTTAAACATGACCAACATAATACATGGCTAATTAATAGGGTTGGCCAGAACCGTAGATCTATACACTGTGAATGGCCGTATGTTTGGTGACCGTACATAAATCATTCTGGCCAACCCTATGGATGTGGCAACAATACCACATTATTACATGACATTATTATGCTTTTTACAATACCACGTTATTATGCTTTTTACAATACCACATTATTATGCTTTTTACAATACAACATTAATATGCTTTTTTCCAAGCTTCCGCTCAGATGCCCCGTGAGGCATATATATAGGGTTGGCCAGAGTTGTATATATATATGTACCAAATGCGACTGTATGTATGGTGATTTCCCTGCTAAAAATACCGTATGCACACCGTACATACGTATAAATATATGGTTCTGGCCCACCCTACATATAGAGCAACGTAACCTTACCTTACCTCACACACAAAGACCTAACCCCCCTACCCCCCAAATCAAAAGAATATGAAATGGACGTTTTTGTCGGTATCTGCAAGTCATTCCTGTGAAACAAAGGCACACACACGCACACACACAGGCTCGTTGGGCGGCATGGACACACACACACACACACACACACACACACACACACGCACACACACAGGCGCGTTGGGCGGCATGGACACACACACACACACACACACACACAGACACACACACACACACAGGCGCGTTGGGCGGCATGGACACACACACACACAGACACACGCACACACACAGGCGCGTTGGGCGGCATGGACACACACACACACACACACGCACACACACAGGCGCGTTGGGCGGCATGGACACACACACACAGGTTCACATACACAGAAAGAGACACACACACACACAAGCACAAAACATACACACACGCACAAAACATACACACCTTGTGGTGCCTCTTTCCACCGCAACAGCAGGCACACACACACGCACACACACACACAGAGACACACACATAACATACACACACCTTGTGGTGCCTCTTTCCACCGCAACAGCAGGCACACATACACACGCACACACACATAACACATAACATACACACACCTTGTGGTGCCTCTTTCCACCGCAACAGCAGGCACACACACACAGACACACGCACATAACATACACACACCTTGTGGTGCCTCTTTCCACCGCAACAGCAGGCACACACACATTACATACACACACCTTGCGGCCTCTTTCCACCGCAACAGCAGGCACACACACACACACAGACACACACACATAACATACACACACCTTGTGGTGCCTCTTTCCACCGCAACAGCAGGCACATCGGGCGGCATGCCGTGCTGCTGGAGCTGTGTATACAAGTAGGGCAGCTTCTGCGCAAGCATGATGTGGTTTGTGTATGTGCGTGTGTGTACGTGTGTGTGCGTGCGTGTGTGTGTGTGTGTGTGTGCGCTTTGCTGCTGAAGCTGTGCATACAAGTCTGGAGCACCTGCTTACAAACCAGTCTGTCTCCCTTAGTGTGTGTGTGTATGTGTGTGTGTGCGTGCGTGTGTGTGATTGTGTGTGTGTGAGAGTGTGTGTGTGTGCGTGCGTGCGTGTGTGTGATTGTGTGTGTGTGAGTGTGTGTGTGTCAGTGTGTATTTGTGTATGTGCGCGCATGCGCAGATGTGCATGGTGTGTGGGGCCCAGGCATCATTCACAAAGGCACAAGACTATCAAACACACACATACACATACATAAACACACCTGCAAGCCCATGTACACCACCAGCGTGGTGTGTGGGTCGGCAGCCCCAGCAACGGTTGAGTCGAGAAGCTCCTGCTCACCACCATCACGTGCATGGCCTGTGTGTGTGTGCGCGTGTGTGTGTGTGTATATGTGTGTGTGTATGAGTAAATATATGTGTGTGGCCTGTGTGTGTATATATGTGTGTGTATGAGTAAATATATGTGTGTGGCCTGTGTGTGTATGTGTGTATAAATGTGTGTGTGTATGAGTAATTATATGTGTTTGGCCTGTGTGTGTATGTGTGTGTATAAATGTGTGTGTATGAGTAAATATATGTGTGTTGTTCCAGGAGCCCCTGCTCACCACCATCACGTGCATGGCCTGTGTGTGTGTGTGCGCGTGTGTGTGTGTGTGTGTGTGTGTGTGTGTGTGCACGCGTGTGCACGTGCACGTGTGTGTGTGTGTGTGCACGCATGTGCGCGTTAGAGATGAAACAAGTGTGTAGGGGTAAAGCAAATAACTATGTGCACTTGTCACACCACAACGCCTGTGCGCTTGCGCTTGTGCGCGTGCATGCTTGTGCTTATGCGCTTGTGCGCTTATGCACTGCCGCTTGTGCTTGTGAGCTTGCGCATGTGCGCTTGCGCTTATGCGCGTGTATGCTTGTGCTTATGCGCTTGTGCGCTCATGCACTGCCGCTTGTGCGCTTGCGCATGTGCGCTTGCGCTTGTGCGCGTGTATGCTTGTGCTTATGCGCTTGTGCGCTTATGCACGTACGTTTGTGCTTGTGCGCGTGTATACTTGTGCTTATGCGCTTGTACTTGTGAGCTTGCGCATGTGCGCTTGCGCTTGTGCGTGTGTATGCTTGTGCTTATGCGCTTGTGCGCTTATGCACGTACGCTTGTGCTTGTGAGCTTGCGCATGTGCGCTTGCGCTTGTGCGCGTGTATGCTTGTGCTTATGCGCTTGTGCGCTTATGCACTTACGCTTGTGCGCTTATGCACGTACGCTTGTGCTTGTGAGCTTGCGCATGTGCGCTTGCGCTTGTGCGCGTGTATGCTTGTGCTTGTGATGTGCTTCCACAACGAGCGCGTGCCAAATATGACATGGACATCGACAAGAAAGCAAGGTAACACAGCCAACATCCCTACCTACTCATGCTCTCTGGCAAAAAAAAACGTGCACACACACATGCACGCATGCTCACACGCGCACACATGCACGCACGCTTACACGCGCACACACACACACATGCACACACATACATATTCACACACACATCCACACACACGCACACACACACAATGCACACCTGTGGGGAAACACACGCTGGTCGCCACGCCACGGTGCGTCATAGGAATGCCCAGAAGATAGACACATGCACACACAACACACACACACAACGCACACCTGTGAGGAATCGCACGCTGGTCGCCACGCCACGGTGTGTCATAGGAATGCCCAGAAAATAGACACATGCACACACAACACACACAACACACATACACACACACAACGCACACCTGTGAGGAATCGCACGCTGGTCGCCACGCCACGGTGCGTCATAGGAATGCCCAGTTCTGCGCAGATGCCTGAGAACACACACAAGAGTGCACGTGCAGTTGTGATGCAGAGTTGTGTGTGTGTGTGTGCGCGTG
>Ga0307963_1002701_pt1:10000-14053 | contig 14053 bp, 12 predicted proteins | sample OrgLakmetagen594_FD_201829 | JGI IMG/M metagenome (GOLD analysis project Ga0307963, IMG submission 201829) | Saline water microbial communities from Organic Lake, Antarctica - #594 | ecosystem: Environmental > Aquatic > Non-marine Saline and Alkaline > Saline | place: Antarctica...
GCCGAATTAACATCATCACGCCTAGTCAAGCGACTAGGCAAGCAACGAGATTGAGCTCCGGTGCAAAAGAAATAGCAGCAGGTTGCTTGCTAAGTAAAACCACCATGACTCCCATCCCCACAATTGCTCTCCTCTATCCATCTTGCCAGATGCGTACCTCATGCTAAGTAATACATTAACGCAGATGTGTGTGCCATTCTTTTCTGTTATATTTGAGGAATGCCTTGTTCACCTGCGTGTTGAAATAACACATGCAGGCTGTGCGTGCCTTTGTGCGTGCCGAAGCACGTCTGGAGGTTTGAGCTAATCCCCTTGACGTCAAAACCAACACACATATACCTGTACACATACATGCACACACATACATACACACACACATACACACACATACACACACATACACACATATACACACACAGATAGAACCGGTGCCATTAGAGATTGTGCGGGGGGTGCACGCTTTACCGTCTGGAGCTTCGGGCTATGTCATAATGTCAACTGCGTCTGGCATTCAGGTGCCGTCTCACGCTTGTGTTATTTGGATGTTGCCTGTGAAACTTTTCTGCCCCTGGTACTCAGGCACTGATTAAGGTCCTCGTGCTTGTTTAGTTTGTTGATGTTTCTGCTTTCAGTGTTAGGTACCTTTTTGGTGCAGTGGGTGGCGTATGCCCTCAAATGTCTGTGGGTTGGCAAAAATCGTACATACGAGACCGTATATCTGGTGATTTCCCTGCCAATAACACATATAATATGGTTGTGTAGTTATGTATGGTTCTTTCTGGCCAGCCCTACAATGTCCCATTCCTAAGTCGGGAACACACAGTGCAGACACGGTAGTTCCTGGCAGGCATTTCTTCTTCAATGTATGTCATTTACGATTTAAGTACAATAATACATTATAATACACATGTATATATATGTGATATGTGGTTGTAGGGCGGGGGTTTTAGGATTTAGGGGTTAGGTTTAGATTCGATTAATTCATCAGTCAATTCATTTGCATTGGGACGATTTTAATGCCATAGACCCCGAATGCTAAAGCCATATATTTATGTGTGTACGGCTACCAGTCTTTGCTATTAAAAAACAGTACATGCAACACTTTGTGTGATGAACTCAGTGCCAAAGTCAACCCCCACTGGTGCTTCGGGTGGAATTTTAAACTAAACATGTGAGAAGGGAACTCAAAACTCCCACGCAATGCTGAGTCTCGCTCGCTTCCATTTGCAAAGAAGTGCCTGAATGTGTGTGTGTGTGTGTATGTGTGTGTGTGGATGGGTGGATGGGTGGGTGGGTGTGGGTGTGCGTGGGCACATAAACACGTGGATTCCATTGGGGGTGTGTTTGCCAATCCTTACAGCCTCCTCCCGTTGTGAACAAGACGAGCGTAGGACGGAGCGTGTGAGCTAGTATGGGTTCCAAATTTCTGAAGCATGAGAGCTGGCTTGGGTCTGGGCACAGCCAATGCCAAAAGAACGATGCACAAGCAGGCGCTCCTTTTTTGAGTTCAGGCACAGCCAATGCCAAAAGAATGATGCACAAGCAGCGCTTTTATTTAGTTCAGGCACAGCCAATGCCAAAAGAATGATGCACAGGCAGGCGCTTCTTTTTTGAGTTCAGGCACAGCTAATGCCAAAAGAACGATGCACAGGAAGGTGCTTCTTTTTTGAGTTCAGGCACAGCCAATACCAAAAGAACGATGCACAGGAAGGTGCTTCTTTTTTGAGTTCAGGCACAGCCAATGCCAAAAGAACGATGCACAGGCAGGCGCTTCTTTTTTGAGTTCAGGCACGGCCAATGCCAAAAGAATGATGCACATGCAGGCGCTTCTTTTTTGAGTTCAGGCACAGCCAATGCCAAAAGAATGATGCACATGCAGGCGCTTCTTTTTTGAGTTCAGGCACAACCAATGCCAAAAGAACGATGCACAGGCAGGCGCTTCTTTTTTGAGTTCAGGCACAGCTAATGCCAAAAGAACGATGCACAGGCAGGCGCTTCTTTTTTGAGTTCAGGCGTTACCGGACACAGGAGCGAGCACGCGGCATGGATTTTTACCTTTGGGGACATGGGACGTGTCAATGATCAATGATTGATAATGAGGAAAAGTATGCAATGGTGGGAGTCAAACCTTTGCTAATTGTGGGAGTCAAACTTCTGCTAAACGTCTCTTGTTTCTGCAGCAACAACACAAGTGCAAGGCCGCGTCTGCTGAGTTATTTTTTGCTACAACAACTTGCTTACTGTAAGGTCCTGCAAATAACGACAGGGACACACACACACACACACTTAACATCTGATTCTGTGAACACACACACAATGTAGGTGTGGGAGTCAAGCCTGTTATGCATCCGGGTCTGTACACACGCACACACACATACACACACACACACGCAGACACACACGCACACGCACACACTTGACATCTGATTATGTGAACATTCACACACATACGCACCCACATACACACAATGTAGGTGTGGGATCAAGCCTGTAAGAAACAGCTGCTGGTGTGGGCGCTGCCGGAAATGCGAGAGCCAGGGGGGAATAAAGAGGGCGTGTGTCAAGTGAGTGTGTCATGTGCGGGTGTGTGTATGTGTATGTGTGTGAGTTTGTGTTTGTGTGTGTATGTGTGATGTGTGTGTGTCTGTTTTGTGTCTTTTACGTGTGCATGTGTCTAAATGTGTGCTATGTGTGCTGTGTGTGTGTGTGTGTGTGTGTGTGTGTGTGAGAGTGCGTGTGCGTATGTGAACGTGTGTGCTTGTGTGTGTACGCTTTGTCTGTGCGTATATGTGCGCGTGCGTTTGTAAATATAGTGATGGAGTAAACTACGTGTGGCTTGTGTATGTATGTATCTGTGCAGGTGTGTATGCGCAATGTGCTACTTTGTATTTGTGTGTGAGTGCTTTTCTGATGCATGCAGCTCATAACGATCTCACCTGTCTCTTTCCTACAACCCTGATACAGGTATATTTCAACTACGCAGTTTTAAAGCAAGACCTGTACCCGTCTGTCCCTGACAAATTCTCTGCCGCCCACCCCATGGATTTCCTACGCACACACACCAGCCCAGTCTCCCATTCCCACGTGGAGCGTTTGGGTCCCTTTATAATGACACATGCACACACACATACACACATGCACACACACATACACACATGCACATGCTCATGTACACGCACATGCACACAAATATGCACGCACCAAGTGAAGGTGCCAGCACGAGCGTTGGTGAGGGCAAAGGTGCAAATGGCGTGGGCGCCGACTATGCTTACACATACACACACTTGTGATCACACACACACACACACACAGACACACGCTCACACGTACAGGATGAAGGTGCCAGCACGAGCGCTGGTGAGGGCAAAGGTGCAAATGGCGTGGGCGCTGACTATGCTTTCACATACACACACTCGTGATCACACACACACACACACACACACACACACAGACACACGCTCACACGTACAGGATGAAGGTGCCAGCACGAGCGCTGGTGAGGGCAAAGGTGCAAATGGCGTGGGCGCTGACTCTGCTTTCACATACATACGGACGTGATCACACACATTCACACACAAAAACACGCACACTCATACCTACAGGATGAAGGTGCCAGCACAAGCGCTGGTGAGGGCAAAGGTGCAAATGGCGTGGGCGCTGACTATGCTTTCACATACACACACTCGTAATCACACACACACACACACACACACACACACTCACACGTACATGATGAAGGTGCCAGCACGAGCGCTGGTGAGGGCAAAGGTGCAAATGGCGTGGGCGCTGACTATGCTTTCACATACATACGGACGTGATCACACACACATTCACACACACACTCATACTTACAGGATGAAGGTGCCAGCACAAGCGCTGGTGAGGGCAAAGGTGCAAATGGCGTGGGCGCTGACTTTGCCTTCACATACATACGGACGTGATCACACACACATTCACACACAAACACACACACTCATACTTACAGGATGAAGGTGCCAGCACGAGCGCTGGTGAGGGCAAAGGTGCAAATGGCGTGGGCGCTGACTATGCATT
>Ga0307963_1002702_pt1 | contig 14052 bp, 10 predicted proteins | sample OrgLakmetagen594_FD_201829 | JGI IMG/M metagenome (GOLD analysis project Ga0307963, IMG submission 201829) | Saline water microbial communities from Organic Lake, Antarctica - #594 | ecosystem: Environmental > Aquatic > Non-marine Saline and Alkaline > Saline | place: Antarctica: Organic Lake...
AACACAGCTGCCACTGTACCTACGGTACACGCCCGCAGGCACCTCTGTACACAACATGGCACACTGGGTGCGTGCGTGTGTGCATGTGTGTGTGTGTGTGTGTGTGTGTGTGTGTTTGTGTGTGTGTGTGTGTGAACTGCGCGTGCATGGATGTATTGTGTGTGTTTTATGCATTTGTTCAGTGTCTTGGCTGCTTGTTACAAAAGTATGCAGCAAACGAGACACGGCTGCCTTTAGTCCTACGGTACACGCCCGCAGGCACCTCTGTACACAACATGGCACACTGGGTGCGTGCGTGTGTGCATGTGTGTGTGTGTGTGTGTGAACTGCGCATGTATGGATGTATTGTGTGTGTTTTATGCGTTTGTTCAGTGTCTTGGCTGCTTGTTACAAAAGTATGCAGCGAAGGAGGCACGGCTGCCCCTAGTCCTACAGAACACGCCTTCAGGCACCTCTGTACAAAACTTGGCACATTGGGTGCGTGCGTGCTTTGTACGTGAGGGCTGGGCGTTTTTGTATTCCTTGCGTGTAGGTGTTCAGTGTTTTGGCTGCCTGTTCTTTTGGTATGCAGCAAACAAGACGGGGTTGCTCCTGTACCTGCAGTCTGCTGTGTATGGGATTGTGTATGGAAATGTGTATGGGATTGTGTATGGGACTGTGTATGGGACTGCGTATGGGTATACAATATACGGGGTTGCTCCTGCACCTGCAATCTCTTTTGTATACTCTGTAGGGGAGGGTTTATTGTGAGTGTGTGTATCTGTGTGTATGTGTGTGAGGACGTTTGTATGTATGTTGTTTGACACACTTTGTGCACGTGTGTGTTTATGTGTTTGTGTGTTTGTGTGTTTGTGTGTGTGTGTCGGGGAGGAGTAATCGTTTACACATGTGCACATACAATGCTCACATATGTTGCAGCACAGAATGCACGCACAGACACAAGCAGTCCCATTTGGTCATGTGGCAAACTGGCTCTAGGTTATCTTGCTTCATAGTTACTCATGCATGCATAATGCAACTAGTTCACCATGCTGTCAATCAATCCAACCCACATCATCCTGAGTACAGTATAGGGTGTTCTTTTCCTACAGCTGCTTGTGTGTGTGTGTGTGTGTGTGTGGATGCATCTATACGTGTTTCATACTGCTTGTGTGTGAATATATCTATATATGTTTCATACTGCTGCTTGTGTGCGATATATGATATATGTCTATTCCATACATGTGTGCATGTGTGCTCCTTTATAGACGCTCTCCGTGCATTGTATGTATGCACATTGACATTAGTTTTTGCATTTGTAATACACATGCTCATGCCGTATTCCTCCCTTTTACAGACGTCTGCAGTGCATAGCATGTGCGTACATTGACATCGACTCTTGCTTTCTCGTTCTTCACTTTACATGGGTTCAATCCACATTCCTCCTATTCCTAATCGTTAGCTGTGCATTGCATGTGCGCACACTGACTTTTGCCCTCATATCATTCATATTACATAGGCTCAAGCCGTCAGAGGTTGCAAAGACCCTGAGCGCCCAGAGTTCTGTCTGTTTGATTATGGCACGAATTGTGGAGCTTGGGCCAGGTATGTGTGTATATATGTGCCTGTGCGTACGTGCTTGTGTTTATGCATGCATGCGTGTGTGCGCATCTGTGTGTATGTGTGTGCGCAAGTTTGTGTGTGTGTGCAATTAGGAGTGAGCAGTCAGTTTTTTTACACCCTCTGTGCATCACAATTTCTTTTTTCCCCCTACATCACCCTTTAGATAAGTTTTCTTACAACAACAAAATGTCCATTGTAACATATGATACGCTCACCTACATATCCATGCTCCGCTCTTCCAAAATGACAGTTCACCTGCAAACAAAATGAAACAAGATGACCAGGATTTGAACACGTGCACAGGCTCAGGGTTGGGGTTGACCCCAAGGGTACACAGGCTCAAGGTTGGGATTGATCCTAACTCCTACACAGATGGGGCACCTAGATCCAAACACCTTCCCCTGAACAAGTACGCAACATCAACTTACGCAATATGAAAGTCAGCAATATCAAAATCATTTTGCGTATCAGCTCTTTGTCCAGTCTCGGATTAAACTTTTGCTTTCAACAGGCAGGGCACCTGCAACCAGAAGAAATACCAAGAGCAGGACCCCCCCATCTACCAATTAGGAGACATCCCCAGCGATGTCAAGCTTTCCCTTTTCACAGTGGGTGTCCCGATAGAGTTACGGTCAAGCAAAAGGTCACGCTTCGTTGCAGTTACGCAATGCATTTGTTTGAGGGGTTAACGTGCCGCAGCAGTTAGACCATCTTTTTAAGGCGAATGTTATGTTAGATGGAGCATGCAGAGAAAGGCCGAGCTTCTTTCTTTTTTTATTTCTTTCATTAATGTTCTGCATTTTGTTTGATGATCTAAGGTGCAGCATGAAGGCCGTCCTTTCCACGATGAGTGTTTCATAGGATGTTACACGCAGAGAAAAGCCGAGATTACTTTCGTTAACGTCACCTATGTATTAGTATTTATGGTTCGAGATGCAGCTTGAAGGCTGTCCTCCTCTCCACGGTGAGTGTTCTATAGGATAGAGCACGCAGCGAGAAGTTGTGCTTCTTTTTATCAATGCTATGCATAATTTCGGTGGTTTGAGATGCAGCAATAAGACTGTCCTTTTCGAGGTGATACACACAGAAGTTGTAGAGCCAGATGTTGAAATGCCCTAAAGCATCTGCGCAACAGGTGGTGTGATGCACGGATCGTTGATCAGTGTTAGAGGGCATAATGTGAGGGGCATGCGAATGGCATGAAAGCGTGCAGATCTTTGCAGTGGGTGATGAAATATGCAGAACGTTGAGGAGGGGTGTTAGAGGGCAGAATATGGAGGCTATGTGAATGGAGTGGCAGCATACAGATCTGTGCAGTGGGTGGTAGAACGGATGGTGAAAGTAATAGGCTGTTGAGGAGCGGAGCCGGGGTACAATGCCAAGGATCGTGCAGTATCTCCTTGGCATACTTTTCCGTCGCTGTCTCCTACTTGCTTTTGAAGAAGCAGATGGCTGTGTCGAATGTCGAGGGAGGCCTCTGGGTGGAGCTGGCAGTCAGCTGCTTTATGCAATTATGGATTGGTTAGAACCGTAAATTTACACTGTATTATGCGGTCCGTATATGACCGTATGTTTGGTGACTTCCCTGCCAGAAATACCGTATATATACACCGTATATTTATGGTTTTGGCCAACCCCATTTATGCAGCTTGGTGCAGGAGAGGTTATGCAGCTTGGTGCAGGTGAGGGTGGGTGCATGTTTGCAGCTCTCCTCTAGGAACTGTGTGGCCTTCTTATATTTTTTATTCAGGAGATTACCATAGGCAGCTCCATACTATTAAACGTGTGTACAAACACACAACTGTCCCCACAGTACGCGTTTGTGTTGTGGGAATGGAATGATAGAAGGTTCCTAGGTCGCACGATAGGCTCCTAGGTCGTATGGAAGGCTTGTATATATACACACTGGAGTCGTATGGAAGGCTCCTAGGTCGTATGGAAGGCTCCTAGGTCGTATGGAAGGCTCCTAGGTCGTATGGAAGACTCCTAGGTCGTATGGAAGGCTCGTATATATACACTGGAGTTGTATGGAAGGCTACTAGGTCGTATATACACGTGTATCCACACACATACATGCACACGCATGCAGAACTGGGACAACTTAAGGCTTCTGTACAAAGATACTAGGCAACCCAGCACCACGCACATATGTCTTCCAATGCTCCAGACAGGACATGCGTGTACACAGCAGTGTACCTACCCCTTTTTGTAGGGAGAGGCCGGCTCACTATGCAGCTCCACGCCAGAGTGTGCGTGCTGACACACAACGGCCTCCACAATGTATGTTCTTGTTGCAGGGAGGGGCGGACATGCTTGCAAACCCTCGAGATGTTAAGCTGCTGTTAGAGGACCTTCCTCCATCCAACGTCCTGTCCAATACATACCTCCATGACTACGAGGTAAGCTGCCTGTTTGGTTTTGTTTGTGCGCTTAAATTGAACTTGTATGCACATGTGAGCTTGCACGTACGCTTGAACTTGTATGCACATGTGAGCTTGCACATACGCTTGAACTTGTATGCACATGTGAGCTTGTATGCACGCTCGCGTGTTTGCTTGAGCTTGTATACAAGCTTGAGCTTAAATGTGTGCTTGAGCATTGTGTCCTCGTGCTTCATACAGATGGGTAACAAATTATAAAAAGAGGTCTTCACACAGTTGGGTGTGTGTACTTGAGGGTACGCGTGCATGTGCAAGTGTCACTAACGTGCTATAGCTTTTGTGTGTGATTGCGTGTGCGTCTACGTGCAGATGTGCATGCGTGTGTGTATAAGTGTCGTCACTGTGCGTGCTTGTGTGTGATGGTTGCGTGTATGTGCACGCGCAGGCATGTTACTGTGCGTGTGTGCTTGTGTGAGATTGTGTGTATGTACACGCGCAGGCATGTTACTGTGCGTGCTAGCTTGTGGTGGTTGCAGTGCGAGTACTGTTCGGCACAATTTATGATGCCGTGCTGTGTGTGCACCTTATGAGCACGAAAACACACGACTTGCAACCTGAAAGCTTGAAGAATACGTTGCCACTCACATCTGTTGTCCTTGCAGCATCTGGACTTTATTTGGGCGATGGATGCTAAGAAGCGCGTGTACGAGCCGTTGCTGGACATACTGCAAAAGGGCCATCAGAGCCAGTCAGATGGAGGTGGCTCTTGAGCAAAGAAAGCTGGTGGGTGTGGAATAGATATGGGCACGCTTGAAAATGCCACTAGCTCCAGATGAGGCAAGGCCTTGAGAAAAGGAAGGCTCTTGAGCAAAGGAAGGCTCTTGAGCAAAGGAAGTTCGTGGGTTTGGAATAGATATAGGCATGCTTGGGAATGCTAGTAGTGCCAGATGAGCTGTGCCAGAGGTAGCTCTCAAGCAGATGTGTTGAAAAATTGGGAGTGCTCAGACATGCCATTGGAGCTGAGTTAGTGGTCGTGGCTATTGAACAAGGAAGCTGGTGGGTGTGGAATAGATGTGGACATGCAGAAAAACTACCTTTTGAGCCAGATGAACGCACGTGGCTGTTGAGCAAGAAAGCCTGGTAAGTTTACCTCTAGCCGGTGTGGCGGCGAGGATGATAAAGGATTTAACAACGACAGCGCCACACGGTCACCTTGCTCTTCAGGTCCTGCCGTGTGGGGTTCAGAAATGCATTACAGTCACAATGTGCTTATGAGAGGCCAAAGGCAATCCGCCCTACCGCAGGAGTGTATATAAATGGTAGCTTGGTGATAGGCATGTTTGTATTTAACCAGAACATGCTATTTTTTGCACGTCCGGCAGTAGAAATATAAGCGTTAGCTTGTAGCGTGCTTAGCTGCGAGTTGCCGCCAAAATATTCCATTTGTTTAGCGATAGAATGGGTGTGGTTATTTGGGGTTTGATTATTTAGTGCACTTCAACCAGTATAGTATTAGCTTTGAATGCATGTTGTGTGTATAATTTGCTGTTTTTGTCAATACGTTGTGCAGATTTTGTATCAAGCGTCTGTCACCTTCATGTTTCTCGTACTGACAGCCTCCTGTTTTCTGACGGCTTGTCGACAACAATATGCCTTCTGTAATGTATTGTACCAAATTTATTTTATGTTGGCTTCCTGCCATGCATTTTTTATCTCGATGTCATTTAACCCACATTGTTCAATGGAGTTTTGCTGTTAAGGAAAGGTAAGGTAAAATTACATTGCTACATAATAACTTTTTTTTGTCATGACGAATCATGGTACCAGCGTCAGGTGGTAAGGTTACATTGCTATATGCCGCAGACGGCATCTGAGCGAAAGCTTGGATTAAGCCTGCAGACAAACCTAGCTAAACAAAAGGGGGAACGTCCAAGAGAAACATGAAACAGTATGAAGAAGAGAAAGCATCAAGGAAAACGAGAAACACATCCTAGCGAATAGACCAAGGAAAATGAGGTCTTGTTTTGCTTAAAATACTTGCGACCTGAATTTGAGAGGAGCCGTTAGTTGGTCTCTGCCGCAATCAGAATTCATCAAGTTCAGGCCATGTCGTCCTTGGAAGCTTCGAGTTAAGAGAGTGCTTGGAAAAACATACAATGATTACATGGGAAGTGGCCTTCAGTCAAAGCATTGTACTGCTTGCCTTATATTAAACTACTGGGTGAACTGAACACAAGGGCACCTTTGGGATGCAGGATACGCATCTGTACTCTATACACACAACGATGATACAACCACAAGCTCGGGAAAAACAAAAAACTACACAGGCAGCAAAAACCACTTCCCACATTGCTTAAGAAAGGAGATGTTGCCATCAGAAAGCAGAGTGCTTGCGTGATTAGGCGCTTTAAAATCCCTGGTCCTAAAAAGCCTGACCTGACCACTAGCTTGCAGCGCACCACTATCCAAAACATTGTTCGAAGATGTGGGTTATGGTAGACAACAAGCAAAAGCACCTTTGCAACAAGATGCACAAATATTTGGCCTTCCAGCAAAGCAGACGTAGGCAGCTGTGCAACAACAAGGTGTTATTTGACTGCTCTGCCGAGCAGGTGGAAATGATCCAAAACTAGCTCTTACTTTCCCAGGACACGCTTACCTACAATTCAATATCGACAGCAATAGAAGCTCTGCAAACATGTTCCAAGCCAGATCTGCACTCATGCAAGAAGACCTGCCTGTTGCCCAACAGATGACCCTGCCAATCCAACATCCCCGGGATATGAAACTGTATGGACACTTTATTCACCTAGTAAGCAGAACAGGCTAAAGAACAACACCGCAAAATCCTCCATAACATCCTACTAGGAGCAACAGGCACCATTCACAGCAGCCATACAACATATCAACAGCACAGCCTTGAAGTACTGATCTACATGCCACACGGCACTCATTAAGAAAACTAAGCTTACATGCCGTCACATCCGCAACAAAAATATCAAATATCCAAACCAGACGCGAACCCTCAAAAATATCTGAGCAATACTCATGGCGGTGTGCCGGCCCCTGCCTCCCAATCCCTTGATCCTTTTTGAAAAGCCCTTGCTCTGTTGATTATCCAGCTGGGACGTTGTGTGTCGTGTGGCTTTGCATCGGTCAGGCAGTGCAAGGAAACATAGCAACATCCTTATCCATGCCAGTAAAATCTGGGCTACCAGCGTTTTTCTTTTCTACCCTTACTGCCCTTTTCGAAATGTTACTCTCTCCCCTAAGGATTTATTGCCGTAAGGTTATTCTGTTTAGCTAAGCCTAGGTTTTGCACTTTAGAGGGGTGTGAGTTTCTTTAGAGGGAATTTGTGTTGGAGCCTGTTTTGGCGCACCATCAGTACTATGGCTTAGTTTGCTCTTATCCAGGCTGGCTCCTAGCTTCTTTTGCCTTCGTATCTGGATGCTCTTTTGGTAGTGTGGGTATCCAGGCCTCAGTTTTTTAGGTCGACCTACTGTTTTGCTCTGCCGCTCCTCGCGCAGCTTCCTGTAGTTTTCTTGGATCCAACGTTTTGGTGGGGGAGTCTCACGGCACTTCAGGCCAATGTGTCTCCTTTTCCTTGATTGATGCAGGGAGTGTTTTGCTGCCTGCGTAGTTTTCTTTTCTTTCTTCCAATGTTTTCCGCCTGAACCCAGTTTTCCTTCCGGGTCTCCCCCTTTGCCTCCTTTTTTCGTCCATCCGGCCCCTCCTCTTACTGCCCTGTCCTTGCTACCTTCCCTTGTTTCAGCGTAGAATTAGTTCTTTGACCTAGATCTATGTAACACCCTTAAGATTGAAAACAACTTTTCACAGAGCCAAGCTTGCAACCTGGGTAGGACCCTAATCTCGAAGGTTTTCATTTTGTTTCCTACTGTGGACTCCACATCTCGGAGATCTTCCCTAATCCGACCTCTTAATAAACGTGGAATGCATTGCCTGCAATTTTTTACTTTTACAGTACGTCTCATGAATGCATCAACAAATTTGACCAGGTAACAAATGCATTGCAACAATGGTCACAGCTTCGTGTAAAAGAGAGCAAAATAAAATCTACCGGCCAAATATGTTACTCATTCAGCTGATACAACACAGATTTTTCGCCTTCATCGAACACCGCCTGCGGGTCAACCTCTTCTCCTGTGAGAACAAAAAGAAAAGGTTTCACTGATAACCACCAAAGGAGCGCGTTGCTTGTAAAAGGGGTCTTCATATTATTATAAATCCCTGCAATCGCACGAAAACACAGATTTTAAGAAAGCAGTCCTCTCGCTTGCCTGTTCGCTCCTTGTGCAGCTGTGCATAGGATTGTGCTGCATGCTTCCGCGCTTCTGCACTGTTGTTCTGATTGTGAGCAGATGCCTGCAGACGTCATCAGCAGGTTTGTATTTGCAGTTAATCGAACTCTGGAGGGCAAACTCTATAAGAGCTGATTGCACACATTAATTGACAATGGGGCACATGGCAGGCGGGAATGGGAACAAATTGACTTGGGCCTTTGTCGTTATTGGGTTGATGGAAGCATGCAGAACCATCAACCTATCAGACAAAAGGCACAAAATAAGGTGAAATAGACAGCAGATTGTCGTTCAAAACGCACCAGGTAGGCGCGCTCTGACCGCCCCTCCTCGGTAAAGGTGTAATTTTTGTGTTCAATTCCCGACATCTTGCTTGCAGGCCTGGACAGACACAGACAAGAGGGAGGTGCAGAGAATTTTAATGCCAATTCTTATCACACATTGGACGGAGGAATCGACAGGAATCGGCAGCACTGGCATGCGACCATATAATTTGGCCTAGTATGATAACTTGCCAATTGAGCCTGATGATTCATCCTACTCGCACCTTACTTCCTCTGTGCGTCTCGCTCAGTTCTTGATAATGTATTTTTCCGATAAAGTATACTAATAATAATTCGACTCGGATTTTGCTTTTTCGTGTTAAGACGAATTCCGAAATTGTGATGTTAGGAAGATTAGCAAACCCGATACGTGCTTGTCATGGTTCTTAATGCTGGAGTTCTTTCAATTTTAAGAGCAAAAGGAAAACCCACATTGTTTACACGAGTCCTGTTATCCAGTCCTACACGAGTGCTGTCGTCCAGTCGTATTAATGCAGTTCTGGTTGGAAGGAAGTTGGGAGGCCCATCTCAGTTCATGCAGAGGACAACATGGCATGTTATAGAAGGGTAAGGGGTTATAGAAGGAACTGGAGGGAAAAGCTGGAGCAAACGCCATTTATGTGATGTTTTGTACGTATGAAATGTGAGGGGAGGAAGGACAAGCTTACAGTTGTGTTTTTCTGGAGGCATTCTTTTTTGCTGCACTGCACTCAACAAGCATATCATGGTGCCATGATCCTTAGTCAATCCAGCTAAACATGGCGGCTATGCATTGCACATCTCTTTAAAGTATCACGCTGCAAGAGGAGGGATGGCAGTGATTCCCGCATGCTTTTAGTGATATGTTGCATTTCTTGTGTGTTACCCAGCTGCTACTGTTCGAAAAAGGATACAGCCCAGGGTTATTTGACGCGTCCCACCTGTTGGTCTTATGGCCTCCTCCTGGTCCCCACCTGCTGTGGCGGGGTACTTCCATTTCTGTCCAAGAGTTCACTGATGGTCTCAGGCACAGATTGCGGACAGTGTGGAGAGATGTTGAGGGATCAAACCACAGGACACAAACAGCAAGTTGGCAACACATTAATCTCTCTGGGCAGTGCCTTTTGATCACAATGCGCATGCCCCTCCTTATTTGCCGAGACATTTGCATCTGGATCTGTCTCAACACGTCTTGCGGAATGTTAGCATGATTTTTTTTAAGGGTTCAAATGTAAAGGCCTGTTGCAAACTGATTTCCCTGCTGCGACTAGTTGTTGTGCTGAGCCTTATATTTTGCGGTGACGGTAATTTGCTCTGACGAGGGATTTTCATGCATACGAGGTACATGAATTGTCATGACAACAAACCCTCGAAATAAAAAGATACAATGCTCACAAATCCAAACCCCTGTACCTCTCCTCCCTCGTTATTTTCTCTTGTTGCTCAAACTCCTCTGTACTCTTCCTCGTGCACTCACTCTTCCAAAGACATATTATTGCCATCAAAGCATCATTTTCACATCAAATGCCCAAACCCACACCCTCACAAGTGAGCCAAAAAAAGACTAGTTTTGCAAAAGTACTCTGAAGCTCTCCTCCTTTCCTCTCAATCTCCAGTAGCCCGCCCTTCCTTGTATGCACGCCCCGCTTCTGGCTATGCAATGCCATTAAAAGGAATTCAAATGTTGCCAAGATTAGGAACAGAAAAGTGGCAGAGCGTACTGCTCTTTAGTGGTGAACACACAAAAGTTACCTGCCAAACTCTCAACTATCGACGTACCGCACACGACAAGATTGAGACTGAGAAGAAATATCATTGTACGGCTGGAACACCCTCTACTTACGCTCTCTTCTTATACCTCCGAATCAAAATTGACCACTCTCTTCTTTTACCTCCCAAATCATATTTGACCTTGACCTCAGACTACCCGCAATTAAACAGTCGTCAATCAATGCGCGTGATAAAACCTCTCCACACTCAAGCAGTGGCCGCCAGAGCTGAGGCCAAGGAGGGCACACTGGATCTCACTCTTAGCTGCGCACCACTCGCTCTGCTAGTCTCTCTATGCTCACACACCCCCATACTCTTTTTTATTTAAGTTCCGCCTGACCATACCAAGCCTCAGGTCCTCTTGAAATCTGCATCCAGGTCCTTCCCCTGTGCTCCTCTTCCTACTCGACATGCTTCTATTATTACTCCTGCTGCTGCTGCTGCTGCAGTTGCAGTTGCTGCTGCTGTACATGCACCCCAGGGGAAAAAGGCAGGCGACAAACATCACTTTCCGCATCAGTCGCGGAAAAAAGAGTACCGGTGCATCGTAACTCTCTGCTACCGCAAACAGAGGGAGCAATATAACTTTTAATCGTGATTGAGAATTGTAGGATCAGTCCCAGCCCCTACCCCTTCTTCACCTCCTCCTGCATCTGCTTTACCCCCTGCTTATCCCCCTGCTTCTTTTTTTCTGAGGGGAGGGAAAACGTTGGCGCCGTTCGGGTGTTGCCCCACGCAAATTCGTACGCCAGACGCTTAACCAAGTCCTTGTATGGGTCACGCTCGCGATTTCGGATGAGCCAGCTCAAACCGCCATCCACGCCCCCCTTCACCTACACAGTGAAGATAGATGCCCAAAAAATGTCAAAGGAACTTAAAGTTGCCAAGGCAGAATTTAAACCATGGGACGCCAGATCGTTCGATCGATCAGGGCTGTGGATGGGCCAGCTCAGACCGCCATCTACGCCCCCATGCACCTACACATTGGATAATATCAGTAAGCACACACACACAAAGTTTCAGGGCGTGAATACAAATAATCACAAGTAATTTTATACGATCAGGGCTGTGGATGGGCGGACTCAGACCGCCACCTCTGCTCCCACGCACCTACACATCACACAATATGAGCAGTATTTGTAGAGGGCGTGCATACACACGAAGCTTCCAGGCAGATGCAAAGAAGGGGGTGAGATAACAAAGAAGGGAGCGCTATTTATGGGATAAACACTCTGGTTCTAGGACAAATCGGTTGAAAAAGTGTATGCCAATCGCCTCCACCCCCTCAACATGAGCCAACAGGAGCACAAAAGGTGTGTGAGGCCAACAAAGGGAAGAGAAAACAAAGCTGCAAGTCAGAGCAGCAGTGGATAGGAGTTACAAAGGAAGACTACAATTCATAATGGCGCGCACTAGAAGGCACGGTTTTGTAGCGAGGATTAAATTGAAGTAGTGACCACATTGTTACGACATACTGTTATGAAAAACTGTTTGGAAGGACTGTTATGAAGGACTGTTATGAAGGACTGTTAGGAAGGACTGTTAGGAAGGACTGTTAGGAAGGACTGCTAGGAAGGACTGTTAGGAAGGACTGTTAGGAAGGACTGTTAGGAAGGACTGTTAGGAAGGACTGTTAGGAAAGACTGTTAGGAAGAATTGTTAGGAAGGACTGTTAGGAAGGACTGTTAGGAAGGACTGTTATGACCAACTTACGCCCGAGTTGTGACCGAGTTGTGACCGATTACGCTATTATGACGGAACCCTAACTAACCCTTACTACACAAGGAACTACTAAAATAAGATGTGTCGGAGACGCACAGGCACACAGGCACACACACACTCACAAGCACTCACACACATACATGTATGCACGAGCACACATTTACGACTACGCACGCACACACATACATGTACGCACGAGCACACATACATAATTAAGCACACACACAGGCGTACACACATGCATAACCATGCACACATACATAACCACGCACGCACATACATGTACGCACATACATGTACGCACAAGCACATACACACAGTCACGCACGCACGCACACGTACACACATGCATGTACGCACCAACACCAGCACACATACACATACACAGCCACACACGTACACACACGTACACACATGCATAACCTTGCACACACACAAACACAGCTACACTTATACATGTACGCACGAGCACACATACATAACCACGCACGCACACACACGTACACACATATATGTACGCACGACCACACATACACACACACGTACACACATATGACATCCATGCAAGCTCTCACCTCTTGATACAGCGCTTCACACTGGGCCTTGTCGTTCGTCATTTCAGGGGTGGTGCTGATGGGGCGGCCAAAGTAGAAGTAGAAGCGGGAGGGCGCGTTGAAGGTTATGAGCGGCTGCACAAACTTGTCCACGTGCTCCTCGCTCACGTTCACACCCCTCCTTGCCTAAACACACGCGTGAGTGTGCAAAAACGAACATATGCTTATGAGCGGTTGCATAAACTTGTCCACGTGCTCCTCACTCACGTTATGAATGACTGTTATGAACCTGGCTCACTCATACATAAGCACGTGCTCATGAGCACCCACACATACACCCACAGCATGCACACACCAGCGCCCGCACGTACACACACTCACACGCACACACCTGGGCAATGTTGCTTACATATAAACTCATGCACAGCAGCACACACACATGCATACGAACACGCACACGCACACTCACAATTTCATATGCACACTCTCACACACACACCTGGGGGATGGCGTTCATGCGTTCGCGGAAAAAGTCTCCCACGATGGGCAGCTCCAGCACTTCATCTCCGTCCAGGACCTGAGGGTAGCCAGGTGTGTTTGTGTGTGTGCGTGTCACATTGTGTGTGTGTGTTACACTGTTTGTGGTGTGTGTGTGTGTGTGTGTGTGTGTGTGTGTGTGTGTGTGTGTGTGTGTGTGTGTGTGTGTGTGTGTGCGAGTGTGTGTGTGTGTGTGTGTCAGTCTTTGCCTTTGCTTGCCACACTGTTTGTGGTGTGTGTGTGTGTGTCAGTTTTTGCCTTTGCTTGCCAAAATTCACAAAAATGTTTAGGTTCTAGAAATTTCCCAGGACCTGAGGGTAGCCAGGGATGTGTTCGCACAAAGTAAAAGAGGTGAGCACACATCGCGCAGACCGTATATCTGCGACAATCCATTTGCTTCCAGGACCCAATCACTGCCAGGGCCGTGTATTATGCATTATGCAAATTGGTAAGGTTGGCCAAGAGTCCTAGCCTCAGCACACACACACACACACACACATATTACCCCAGCCTTCTGCAGCACATCATCCCTGTCCAGGAATTGAGAAGCGTCACTTTGGTGTAGGCTCTACCAGAGGTGTGTATGTGTGTGTTTGTGTCTGTGTGTATATGCAGGCCATTTGCTATACGTTGAAGAAGCCATTAAAGGAACCAAGGTCTGCTGCCTGTGACAAAGAACCCAGAACACGTGATTTAAACAACCCCTCTTTCTGTAGACGTTAGAAATGTTTCACCTATCAAAATATGTATGGGGGCCTTCACACGTCAAATAGTAAATAGCTCAGCTAGGATGTTCACTGCTTCCAAATGTACACGAGCACCCAAACCCACACACTCACACACATGGTCGAAGCCATCCTGTGC
>Ga0307963_1002704_pt1 | contig 14038 bp, 10 predicted proteins | sample OrgLakmetagen594_FD_201829 | JGI IMG/M metagenome (GOLD analysis project Ga0307963, IMG submission 201829) | Saline water microbial communities from Organic Lake, Antarctica - #594 | ecosystem: Environmental > Aquatic > Non-marine Saline and Alkaline > Saline | place: Antarctica: Organic Lake...
GGATCATTGGCTATCTAGCCCTCAACCTGTTTATTGCACTGATTCTTCTGGCCGGTTTTCAACCGCGCAACCGGCACATCATTCTGTCCATTCTGCTGGATATTCTGATATTGCACGGCCTTCTGCTAACCAGCACCGGGATGACCAGCGGGCTCGCGAACCTGGTGATCGTGACCGTAGCGGCGGGCAATATTCTGACCCCTACCCGAATTGGCACCTTTTACGCCGCTCTAGGTGCCATTTGCTCTCTGGGCATCGCCGTCTGGTCTGTGCTTTACATGTTCTCCTCGGCTGACGAGATTGTACGAGCCGGATCACTTGGCATTCTGTATTTTGCCGCCGCTTTCATTCTTCAATATATCTCACGACGCATGTTGAGAAGCGAAGCCCTGGCCAGCTCCAGAGCAAAAAGCATTGCTGAACTGGAACAGATCAATCGACAAATCATTAGGCGCATGCGCACCGGTATTCTGGTACTCGACCGCTATGGCGCCATCCGGCTGGCCAATGCGGCGGCTGAAGAACTACTGTTTGGCTCTGCCCCGGATGAAGGCACTGTCAGCCGGGGCCGCACTCTGCCCACACCGCTTCGCCGCGGCCTGGAAAGCTGGTTAAAAAACCCGAGAGGCCGCACCGAGCCGTTTCAGGCAATGCCGACTGCCCCCATGGTACAGGCGAATTTCGCCCAACTGGACCAGGAACGGGGCGATCAGATTCTGGTATTCATTGACGACCTGAGCAAAGTCACCCAGCAGGCCCAGCAGATGAAACTGGCTTCGCTTGGACGGCTGACCGCCGGCATCGCCCATGAAGTCCGCAATCCTCTGGGCGCCATCAGCCACGCCTCACAGCTGATGCGGGAATCCGAACATCTGGACGATGGCGATCGCAAAATGCTGGATATCATTCAACGCCACTCACGGCGGGTGAATGGCATTATCGAGAATGTGCTTGATCTCTCCCGTCGGCGGGAAGCAAACAGCGACCTGGTGCAGGTTGAGCAGTGGCTGCGGGCCTTCCGGGATGACTATCTGCAAACGCTGGACGGAGCGGCCAAAAACCCACCCGTTATCCAACTGAAAATCGAGGATGATTTGCCACAGGCGCGCTTCGATGTCAGCCAGATGGAACAGGTGCTGGTCAATCTGTGCGACAACGGACTGCGTTACAGCCAGGAGAGCACCGGCCAGCAGAAAATCGAGCTACACGCAGGCGCCACCGCAGACGGGGAACGCACCTACATCGACGTTCGCGATTTCGGGGTTGGCATTGGCCAGGAAAACCGCACTTCCATTTTCGAGCCATTCTTCACCACAGACAAAAGCGGCACCGGCCTGGGCCTTTATCTGGCCCGGGAACTGTGCGAATCTAATCAGGCCCATCTGTCTCTGGTGGATAATAAAAATCCTGGCTGCTGTTTCCGCATTACCTTTGCCCATCACGGGCGAATGATCTGATACGCCGGACACCCTAATAGTAAAAATAGCAAAAGCCTGACCACGACACGGAGCCAACTCCACGCCAATGACCAAACACACAGCCCTGATTGTCGACGACGAACCCGACATCCGCGATCTGCTTGAAATCACCCTCAGCCGAATGGGCATTAACACGCTGACTGCGCCAGATGTTAGCACCGCCAAAAGCCTGCTTAAAGAACATGCACCGCAACTCTGCCTGACCGACATGAACCTGCCGGATGGCAACGGCATCGAACTGGTGCAATGGATTCAACAACACGCGCCTGCAACGCCGGTGGCCGTCATCACCGCCTACGGCAACATGGAAACGGCCATTGAATCGCTGAAAGCGGGTGCTTTTGATTTTGTATCCAAGCCCGTGGAACTGCCTCGCCTGCGGGAGCTGGTCAATAGTGCGCTCAAACTCTCGGAACCCGATCTCGATGCAGAGCAATCGGACGACGAGCCCGGCTTGCTGCTGGGCAGCTCACCGGAAATCAAACGACTGCGTAGCCAGGTGCGAAAACTCGCCCGTAGCCAGGCTCCGGTGTTTATCAGCGGGGAATCCGGTAGCGGCAAAGAACTGGTGGCCCGGATGATTCACTTGCAGGGCCCCAGACGCGAGAGCCCCTTCATCGCCGTCAATTGCGGCGCGATTCCCTCCGAGCTGATGGAAAGCGAATTTTTCGGCCATAAAAAAGGCAGCTTTACCGGCGCCACTGACAACAAAGATGGCCTGTTCCGCTCCGCCGACGGAGGCACCCTCTTTCTGGATGAAGTCGCGGATTTACCCCTGGCCATGCAGGTCAAACTGTTGCGCGCCATCCAGGAAAAAGCCGTGCGACCGGTCGGTGAAACCAAAGAAGCCGCGGTAGACATCCGGGTGCTGAGCGCCACCCACAAAGATTTGCCCGCACTGGTTCAGTCCGGGAATTTCCGCCAGGATCTGTTCTACCGCATCAACGTGATCGAACTTGCGGTGCCTGCCCTTCGGGATCGCCCCGACGACATCAAACTACTCGCCACCCACATTCTGGGCCGTATTGCCGGGGACTACGAATGCGAACCCGCCTCGCTGACGGCAACGGCCATCTCCCGACTAAAAGCCTACGATTTTCCCGGCAACGTTCGGGAGCTCGAAAATATCCTGGAACGGGCGTTTACCCTGTGTGATGTGGAACTGATCGGCGAAGACGACCTGCACCTTGGGAACGCGCCGATCATGCCGGAAAACAGATCATCCCGCGATGCGAAGCCTGCGGAAAATGACACCGGGCCGGCAAACGTACCGGAAGGTGAAATGGATCTGGAGGGTTACCTGGAAACCATTGAGCGCACGGCTATTGAGAAGGCGCTGGAAGCCACCCGCTGGAACAAAACGGCAGCTGCCAAACGGCTGGGGATCAGTTTCAGGGCGTTGCGGTATAAGTTGAAAAAGCTGGGCATGGACTAACACGATGATATCGGTGCTGGCGATTCAAACCTTCGCAAGCATTCGGTAAGATAACGAGAGGTGCTCAGGATGAGCGCTGATGAATCGCGATTCATCGCGGTAAATACTCCAGGGATAGGAAATTCTTTATGTCTTCGCATTATCGTAATGCGGGGGTGACGCTGCTCGAGCTGTTAATCACCCTTGTCATTGTCGCCATTCTCTTGACCGCCATGGCACCAGGCTTAGGCAACATAGTCGCTCACAATCGAGTCGATTCAGCCGCCGACACACTCACACGCGCTTTGCATTTGGCGCGCACAGAATCAATACAACGCGGTCACCGGGTTGTGACCTGCCTGAGTGAATCAGGCTCCAGCTGCAACCCGGCATCACCTCAAAAGCTTCTTGTTTTTTCAGATTCTAATCGCACGGGCGAACCCAGCACTCCCGCAGATATCATCAATGTCACTAATATCGACACGCCGGCCGTTCGCATTTCATACAACCGGCCGTATTTGGCCTATGCTCCGACAGGCTACGCAGCCGGCACCAATGGCACTTTTAAGATTTGTGATATTTCGGGCAAAGGCGAGTTCATCATAGTCTCTTCTTTGGGCAGGACCCGAACAGGAAGAGACTATGACGGTGATGGCATCGTTGAGAAGACGCCTGGGTCACCAATCAGCTGTTGATAGCTGAGTGGCTACCAACAGGTATTGGCGGCGTTAGCCGCACCGCCCTTGTTTGATGAGCTTTGTCGAACGCTGGTTTGGGAGATGTTCCAGCATTCGTCGTCATTTCTCTGCCCCTGACTTGCGGCTGGCTGAGCCGTCAAATCGAAACACGAGTTGACCGTTACACTACCCACCGTGGAGCTACAGCTCGTATTACTCAATGTGATGGTGTAAAGCCCCTCATCTGAGGTGATACTGGTCGTGCCCACCGCAATGCTAGTGTCATCGAGCAAGGTCCGGAAGTCAGACGCATAGGTCGCAGGTGCGCTTCTAGTATAAAAACGCTCCTGTGCCGCTGCAAGTCGGGAGACTGTCACTGTCGCATCGGACCGTTGGCTGCGCGTCACCGAATCCTGATAAGAGGGGTACGCAATCGCCGCAATAATGCCTACGATTGCGACCACGATCATCAACTCAATTAATGTAAAACCTTTTTGCATCATCTGTTCCTAATCAAAAGGAGAGCGATTCGATCTGACGCCAGGACTGACGACCACTCACGGGCGTCGCCACGGCCTGCTGCGTAGTATTGATCGCACCTGTCGACATATTGGTTATAGCGTTCACATTGCCCGTCGTACCCTGGTGAAAGGTGATGCTCGACGCATAACCAGGACCAAGGCTTAAGACGCTTTGCGACATTTCCTTGGTATTCACGATGTATTCGTTTGAGGTCGACAATGGCGCGTCCGGCGTGGCCGTTCCGGTCAGAATTGACAACGCATACAGGAAGCTCTCACCATCAAGTTCACAGCTCTGGGCCGGTGGCAGATACTCGGTAAAGCCGAAGCTTTCACGATTTGCTGGATTCAGAGTAGCCTTGTTGGTAACCCGGCCTGATGCCATACCACCGGTATTGGTCATCTGAATCTTCCAGCCCGGATAATCCCGGATGGTGTCCTCGAGGTCACCGAAGGTCGTTACTGCGTTGCCTCCGATGGACAGTTCGCCCGTGGATCCGGATGAAATATCTTTGACTTCACCACTTTCCTCAAATACCGCTACCGCAGTGGTATCAATGAGATTGTTGTCATCAACGTCGGCGTAAGTCAGATCACCGCTTGGACCACGCGGTTCCTTCACCCCATAGAAATATTCCTGCTGATCCAGAGCGTTGTCACCGGGCACCAACAGCTTACCGGTACCGAACAGCAGCCAACGCGCACCCAGGGAGTCCCGTACCGTGGTCGGTGCCGCCTGAATCGGCAGGCCCGGGTTCATAAACTCATTAACGCTGGCGCCTCCCAATCCATTGTATGCCTGAACAGAGCCATCGTTGTCCTCAATGAGCAGTCGATGCATACGACCTGACGGCGAAGAAGCAACTCCCTCGATCGTACTAACGTACAGTGCATCTTCACTACCGTTCCGGTCCCAGTCCACGGCTTCCATGCCGCCGAGATAGCCATCGAGGCCGCCGAGATCCAGCGGATTGCCGCCGCCTATAGTTGTGAAATAACTCGACCCGGTTGAAGTCGCGGTTCCCGCGTTGTCGACCAGAGTCTCTAGATCAATGGCAAACAGTCTTGCTGTCTGATCACTCACCGCATCACTGATCGCATCAGCGCCCCTGGGCCCACTCCCCAATACCAGGTACCAGTCATTGAACGAAGGATTTGACCAGTCTCCGGTTGCAACGCTTGGCACACGGTGCTTTACAACCGCAGGACGGCTGAGTGTATAGCCCAGCTCAGGAGCAGTTACCTCACCCAACAGTTTGGGCGGTTGCTCCGGGTCGGTGACATCAAAAAACACATAGGCAGAGCGCATAACGACGTTTTCAGAATCAACTTCGATCTGCAGAGGAGATCCACCGAAGCGCATACCCATTACCATTATAGTGCCCCAACCGTCGATGTGGGTTGAATCGTCAGGGAACACGTTGGCATCAAAGACAATTGGCTCTCCGTCCATATAATAGACATGCTGATAGTCGGGTTCCGCCAACCAACGCATATGTGGCAACAGGTTCGATGGCACATATGCCCACATTTCCTGTCCTAGCGGACGCGTGGTCTTTCCGGCAGAAGTTGTCTGGAATTTTTTATCGCCAGCATCCCAGAAGCCACCGTTGAACGCGTGAATCATGCCACCGTTAGAACCGACATAGATCACCTGGCGACGGTCCACGTATTCGTCAACAAAGTTCTCGTAGGTTGTATCACCGTACAGGCGGTTATAATTGTCTGTCGGTGTCGCCACAACTGCGGGCGTTGAGTGAATAATGTCACCCAGACGCCAGACTTCGTCGTCGCCATCATTATCGAAGTCAATAGTCCGATTGCGGGCACCCGCAACCTCTTTGCCGCGGAGGAAGTCAATCAAGGTCCCGACATCGGCAGCTGCTGGCAGACCGAAGTATTCGTGATAATCACTGTAGCTTGCAGCCATTCCGCTGCTCGTAAAATCAACAACGTCCTGAGCATCAACCTCGTTATCTGCATTGCGGTCCATAGCAGTCAGGATATAGCGCGTTGTCAGATCCCCACTCAGATAAGAGCCACGCTGATTCTCCGCATTGTCCGCCTCGGCCAGACGTTCGACGGCACTCCAGATCGGTATCAACTCCGTAAGCTCAACCGGCGTCCCCTCAGGTACCAGATCACCACTGGCATCCGGGGCATAGCGTTGAACAAAGGTCTTTTCGACCGAAGGATCGAATTCAAGCTGCACAACCTTGTCAGTGCTGTAATCGTCCAGCTGGGCATTGCTGTTAGAATCTTCACGAAGACGACCCTGCTCATCAATGAATATCGCGCGAAGCGTTCCAGTCCAGTTGACTGTATTAGTGCCTACCGTGTTTTGCGGCTGGTACAGGGCTTGATAGACGGCGCCTACACCTGAACTGCTGTTGGCCACAACCGCCGCATTGGTACCGGATGCTGTTCGTGCCACCAGCGCCTCGAAGATTCGCTGCAACTGATTCGCCAACAGGCCGGGATTACTCGAGAAAAAGTAATTATCTGGTACACCGTCGGATCCAGCTTCACCGGTACGGTTATTCACAAGATCCCACTCGCGGGCATCGGTAGCTGACCCCTGATAGATCGGATCACCACTGCCATCCTTATCTGCGAAACCGCCGTACTTCGCTGCCAGCAGAAGAGGTTTGTCGATCAGTCTGCCGCCAGCAGTGGCCCCAGACTGAAAGATTTCTGACTCCGGCTTGTAATCGTAATTGCTTCCAACCTCGCCACAACCGGCCAGAGAAGACCCCGAAGACGTTGGAATTGGCATAAGTGGATTACCATCAACCCCTTCCTGATCCAGTTGACAAAGATCGTTGCGGTTTTCTCCGCCTGGCCTTAACAACCAGTCGCTAATGCCATCGTCATTACTGCCAGTGACAACATAACCAAACCGGATATCAAAGCCTGCAGCTGTGTAAGCAACTCCCTGCGCGATTCTGAGGCGGCCATCGGCCACTGAGACATCATCATAACCGGCATCTGTCCGGTCATCGTTGTTGGCGTCATCGCAATCGGACGAACTGCCCCCGACACAGAACCTAATCACCTGAGAGCCATCCAGATCGTAATCACTGCCCCAGGAGGAGTCCTCCCAGTGGAACATCAATGTGCCGGAGATGAGATTGCCACTGCTGTCAGTCTCGGTGGCCAGAACTTCGACATCGAAAAGGCTGCAGGGAATCCAGTCAACACCATCGCTTGATGATTGGCAGGCAGGCAAGAATCTGATCACACCACTGCCCACTGGGATCTCAAAACTGGGCACGGATTCGGCCAGCTCGACACCATAGGTATCGATGGTCTGATCTCCGTCCATACCCGTGTCTTCCCGGAGATCCGTTGTCTTGGCATGGCTCGCCAGACCAGCTATCTGATAGCTGCCCTCCAGAGCCGGCGCTTCCGGACAAATACCCAGCGCCACACTGAGACCACTGACACTCTTCGAGGTGCAGATCAGATCATCAGAGGCTGTCGTTTCACCAACCAGGAAGTTCGCCGGGAAAGTGCCATATTCAGCGCTGCCAACCGCGTTCGTTTCAGCCGACAGATCACTGACTGAAGAAAGCCCTTCAATGTCATCAACAGACGACAGATCATCGCCATCAAACGACGCCACGCCGGAAGAAATCATGATAATTGAGCACGCCGCGCAACGCGTATCGGTGTTCAAGGGATTGGCACTCAGTGAGCTGGGCCAGGTTGCATCTTTCAAAGCAGCTATGTGATCCGAGTCATTACCCGAAGAAAAGGCGCCCGTCGCTGCGGTTGCACCGGAAAAATAGCGGACGGCTTCAGCATAGATTTCAGCGATCGGATTACCCCAATCCCTACAGGCGTTGGACTTATCCTTAAAGTTTGATATCGAAATACCTGGGCCACCGCACCCATAGCCAGAACCGCTCCAACCGATAATATTGATCGCATCAACGGTCGATATGATTCCATCGACATCGTTGAACGTGCCATCCGTGAGATTGACTTCATCATCATCGGGATCGGCATTCGAACCAATCAGGCCAATATTTTTCCGCAACCGGCCGCCAGCGATATAATTCTCATAACCACCACTGATGAGGCCAAACTTCAGGTCACCGCTTTCACCATACTGCTGCAGCAGTCCTGCAGGTTTTGCATCAGAGCCGTAGCTTCGGCAGCTTTCGCTATCATCATCCTTTGAGGCCACGCAGGCTTTTACCCGAACGACGATTTCAGAACCGTTGTTGAGCTGATCCGCAGTATCGGGCCTGTTTGCACCAGAATCCCATTGACACTGACGGGACTCATTCACCGACCACCGACGATAATTACCCTCAGCCAACCGCAGCTGGGGCTCACTGGTTGAACTGTAAGGGTGTAATGATGAAACGTTACACAGGGTCAGCGCACCGTCTGTCAATTCACCGGGCGTATAGGGCGTGAAATTCGCAATGTCCGAACCGTCATATACCTTGGCGAAGGCGTGAACGTCGCTGGGGATGTAGGCTCGCTCCAGAACCGTTGAGCTCGCCGTATCGGTTGAGCGCAGACCGCCGTAGAGGACACGACGCAAAACGTCTACCCGAGTCATGGTAGACCAGTTCAGGAAGTTGCCACTCCACTGGCTGGAACCGCTACAGATGTGCTGATTGCTATCATCATCCGCCTCAACGTCAGCCAACGCATCCGGCTCAAAAGCATCATCGGTAGCATCGTAGGTATAGCACCAATTGCTATCGAAATAGCCATAGTAGTCAAACGTATCCACATAACTTGTGTCTAGCTGACCATCACTATCGATATCCGAATAATCCGTATATGCCTTATAAAACAATTGGTTATCCACCGAAAGCCCGAGCATAACCAAGGGTGTTTCGCTGGACGTCAGCACCGGTGGCTGCATCGTGAAGCTGCCGGAATTCAAACTGGCCGAATTGACCGTCACCCCAAGCGAACTCTGTGATAAAAGCAACAGGGCCGCCGCTCCTACTGATACAAATCTGGTTTTCATATCCAGTCCTCCCGGTGTTGTTAATTCACCAGTTTATAAATAGATTGCAGCATCACCTGGGCATCGGTTGATGCCCCACCGGCAAGTGCTGTGATTCGAAACGCCGGAGACCACTGCGCGAATATCGCCGGGTCCGGGTCCGCATTGGTAGGATCTTTCGGCACAAAGCAGCGAAACTCGATGATATAACGCGCATTTCCAACCGTACCTGTAATCTCAGTTTCAATAGCGCGCGTCTTCGCTGTATCAGACCAGATTGCATTGTCTTCCCATTCTTTTGTTGTGCCGTTCGAACAGTTATTAACCGGCGCCGATGAACTGGTAAATTCGCCATGAAAACAGAGCCCATCGTCGCACTCATCGGTGTAGCAGGATGAACCACTGCACGCTGGACTTGTCAGCGCCCGATCGATATCAAAGGTGTCTTCCACGTAGGACTCCGCGTCCAGCAGCGCCGCCTCTGCGGTCTGGAAGGCCATGTCATGATCCCGGAAATTACCGGTCATTTTTTCTTCCAGGTTGGTCATATTCATCGCGCTCACCCCGACAATGGTCAGCAGGAGCAGAAACACCAGACTGACAATCAGCACACTGCCCTGGCTGTTCTTGATATTCCTCATGATCTGTTCCTCAACCTCACCGTTCTCTGGAAGTTTCGTACAATTGGCGAACCGTCGACGCTGGTCAGGCTCTCGGCTTCGATGTCCAGACGCACAGACATGACGTCTTCCCACTCGCCGGCGGCTTCAACATCGTCTGCGTCCTTGTACTGAACATTGTTACCCGTGCGAACGCCGTAACGAATGTCCATATCGCTCACACCTTCTACCAGCGGCTGCTCGCTCACTGTTCCACCAGACAACGGACTGGCGAAATTACGCCTGTAGAGCGTCGGGCTGGTGATGCTGGCATCTTCGTCGGGGTCTTTTATGTAATAACCAATCGACTGGATTCCAAAAATACTTGAACCGTCAGAATAGGCAGTCTGGCTCTTGCCAGCCGTATTACTGCAGTCGTAATTACCTTTCAGTGCCTTATCGCAATTGCCCACGCCGGTTTCACCGCCAACGGCGAACGTCTTACCGGTATTGTGCACCGCGTTATTTTTGGTGCCCGCACTAGGGCCGGTCATAACAAACAATCCGCGGCTGGTGCAGTCGCTATCGACAATCATCAGAATAGAACCCTCCGGAAAGTTATGGGTGCCAACAATATCGAACTGAGCGGGGTTGGGTTTGTGTTTCGTTACGGCAAACTCGTTATCACTATTTGCCGAGTGTAATATGACCGCGTCGGTACCATCCAGCGAGTCCGGGAAATCACTGGGCAGGGAACCACCGTCTCCCTCAAACCCCTGAATACCCTGCTCAAAACTGGTCAATGCCGCAGGAGCATTTTGAACACTATTGGCTGTTGCCATTTGATTGCTGCACTGGGAAAAACCCGCCATGCGGATGTCTCTGGCGAGAAACTCCAGACCGAAGCGACCATTTTCCTGAACCTGTGACACCGCGTCCTGAACCTGATAGTCCTGCTTGGCCGAGATAAAAATTGTTATGACCCCAGCGGACAGCAACAGCCCAAGAACCAGAGCCACCATCAGCTCAACCAGAGAAAAGCCGGCCTGGTGAGACATGTGGAATGCAGGTAAACGAAGACTCTTCATCAGATTCTTACCCTATAACGAAATATCTGGTCGGTTGGACTCTCAGTGCTACTGAACTCAACTTCAATAATGTATCCCTGCCAGGGAACCGCTGTGCCCGTGGCTTCTGGCGTTAACGCCACCAGCCCGCCGGGCAGCACCTCTTCAACCCGGGTACGCCACTGTTTAAAGTCGTAGGCTGCAATTTCAGCAGGCGTGCAAGCACTGGAATAACAATCCGTTCCGCCCGAAGGCACCGTTTCTGTTTTGGTAAAGGTGTAAATCCCTGAATTGGTCCTCGCAAACTCAAAGTTGGACCTCAACCGGTCCGCCATATCCATGGAAAGCAGCGTTGCCTGAGTGCGGAAATAGGCCTCATTGTTGAACCGTAGGCTCTGAGTCTGCAAGCCTGCAAGGCCCAGCAATCCGACGCCAAGAACCAGTACGGCCACCAGAACCTCAATTAACCCAACACCTTGCTGGTTTCGATAGTTGATTGGATCGTTCATTGGTCAGGTACCCTTCATTGCGCGGCCGGTTACACCCAGATCCACGGATCGGTCGTATTCGCTTCCTGCAGAATGCTCAAAGGTCATCAACCCGTCGCCTCTGAGTGAAAGCCCGCGACTTTCAAAGGTGATCCGATCATCGCCACCGGCATGAGTCATAGTTACTTCGCCTTCAAGCCCGGCCTGACTACGGACAATACGGTCGGCTGAGTCCAGATTGCCGTCCTGATTTGCATCGACGAAAACCAGCCACCCAGCGTCCCAGTCAAGACTGTCGGCGCACGTAGCCGCGTCGTTGGATTTGCAGATAGTGACCGATGTGCCGTTCTTGATGGCCTCAGTCCGCGAGTAAACAAGCACCGTGAAAAATTGATCCCGGCTGAAGGAAACACTGTTGGAAATGATGATGTCCCGGAACGAAGGCACTGCGATTGCTGAGATAATACCAACCAAGGTGATGGTGATCAGCAACTCAATAAGCGTAAATCCGGTTTCGAAAGACTGTCTGGGCATAATTCGATTCCACTCTTGCGTAGATTAAGATTATTCCATGCTTGGTTGGCGATCCAGGTTATTGCGACGAGCGGCGACAGACATACGACAGGCGGCACCAATAGCCACTATTTTGTGACAGGGATCAAGTTTTCGGGAGGGAGATCAAGTATCGGGTTGGCATCTGCCCCGCCAGGCGGCGGGGCATGTGTTGGCCTCAGGACACATCGACAGCATCGATCCTGAGCTCGCGCGGCATGGAAAACACAATATTTTCCTCACGCCCGGCAATTTCCTCGGGCAGATCACCACCAAGTTCACGAAGCCGGGAAATCACGTCATTCACCAGCACCTCCGGGGCGGAGGCTCCGGCCGTCACACCGACGGAACGCTTGCCGTCCAGCCATTCGGACTCAATCTGGGAGGCTTTATCAATGAGGTAGGCCGGCGTGCCCATACGCTCCGCCAGTTCACGGAGGCGGTTGGAGTTGGAGCTGTTGGGCGACCCCACCACCAGCATCAGGTCGCAATCCCCCGCCAGTTGTTTAACGGCGTCCTGCCGATTCTGCGTGGCGTAGCAAATATCGTCTTTACGCGGCCCCTGAATCTCCGGGAAATTTTCCCGCAGCGCATCAATGACCCGCGCAGTGTCATCCATGGAAAGCGTGGTCTGGGTCACATAGGACAGCTTTGACGGATCCTTCACCCGCAAGTTGGCGACGTCTTTTTCGTCCTCGACCAGGTAAATCTCGCCACCGCTACTATGATCGTACTGCCCCATGGTGCCTTCCACTTCCGGGTGGCCCTGGTGACCGATCAGGATGCACTCCCGACCGTCCCGGCTATACTTCATTACCTCCAGGTGCACCTTGGTAACCAGCGGGCAGGTAGCATCAAACACTTTCAAACCACGACGCGCCGCTTCATTCTGCACCGCCTGGGACACGCCGTGAGCGCTGAAGATCACCAGCTTGTCATCCGGCACCTCTTCCAGCTCATCCACGAAGATGGCACCGCGCTCACGCAGGTTATCCACCACAAACTTGTTGTGCACGACTTCGTGGCGCACATAGATCGGCGCACCGAACACATCAAGAGCGCGGTTCACGATTTCAATGGCACGGTCGACACCGGCACAAAAGCCACGAGGATTAGCGAGTCGTATTTGCATAAAATTGCCCTGAAATATCAAACAAGTTTGAGGAAGCGGGCAGATAGGGCCTTCCGGGATCGTCAAAAACAAGGATGTTTTTGTCGAGCGTACAGGGAAGTATTTACCGCGTATCCCGGAAGGCCCTATCTGCTCGCTGACCTACGCCCGAGCTAAAAGGCTACAAAGGTCAATGGGCAGCCCCAACAGGCTCCACATCAATAATGTCCACTTCAAACGTCAGTGTACGCCCCGCCAGAGGGTGATTAAAGTCCACCTCCACCTCGTCACCCTCCACACGACTGACCACCCCTGGCAGCTCACTTTGCCGGGCGTCTGCAAACGAAATCATCACGCCTTTTTCCAGCACCATATCGGCACTGAACTCACGGCGCTTGAACGTCTGCAGATTGTTGGGGTTGTGCTGGCCAAACGCTTTTTCCGGCGGAACTTCAAAACTATTGCTCTCGCCCGCCTTCATGCCCATCAGATAGGCCTCGAAGGCCGCAGGCAGGTTTTCATCACCGATTTCCAGCGTGGCCGGGTCTTTATCAAACGTGGAATCAATCACCTCGCCATCGCTGAACTTGAGTGCGAAATGCAGGGTGACTCGTGTTTGCTGGTCAACAGGGAGCTCTTTCATAGTTGCGTACTCCGGTTCCCGGTCAGTCGGCGGCGTCTTTCGAGCCGCCGGACTGACGGAAAATATCAAGAATCATCATGCCGGCGCCAATGGTGATGGCCGTGTCGGCAATATTGAAGGCGGGGAAATGGTAGTCATTCCAGTAAAAATGCAGGAAATCGACGACATAGCCGTGAACAACCCGGTCATAGACGTTGCCCAGAGCCCCGCCCAGAATCAATACGATGGCAATCGCCGACCAGGTTTCATCAGGCTGCAAGGATTTGAGCCAGCGAAACAGAACCACGCTGACAACCGCCGCCAGGGTGACAAAAAACCACCGCTGCCAGCCAGACGCGCCCGCCAGGAAGCTGAAGGCAGCGCCCGTATTGTGCAGCAGGGTAAAGTTGAAGATTGGCAACACGGGCACCGGCACGCCATAGTTCAGCATGGCAGTCGCCAGCGCCTTGGTAGCCAGGTCCAGCACAATCACCAGACCCGCCAGCCACAACCAGCGCAGCTTGGAACCACTCA
>Ga0307963_1002705_pt1 | contig 14037 bp, 17 predicted proteins | sample OrgLakmetagen594_FD_201829 | JGI IMG/M metagenome (GOLD analysis project Ga0307963, IMG submission 201829) | Saline water microbial communities from Organic Lake, Antarctica - #594 | ecosystem: Environmental > Aquatic > Non-marine Saline and Alkaline > Saline | place: Antarctica: Organic Lake...
AGTCTGGCCTCCTTCTCTTCTTGAAGCTGCCTTTTTTTTTGCTATAGCTCAACTGCCCTCGCTGGCGGATATAGCTGTGTAACCCTTACCCTTACCCTAGGGGCTCACGCCCCCACGGGGGGGGCTTCGCCAAAAAATGAGTTGCCAATAACATGGAAGTATACAAGGGTAAGAGCTGCAGAAACGAAGTATGCATTAGAAAAGACAACTACCACTGCCATTATAGTTCTGTTACTGTGCACTGGTATATAGGTATGTATAGATTAAAAGAGAAGGATGCAGCACATGTCCAGCTACTTAGTTTACTAAAGGGTGCGCCCCTACTTGAAAAAAGTTACAAGAAAAATTCCTCAGGTTGGTGAAGCGCTCCCTTGTGGAGCCGGCTGAGAGAAGCGCAGCTCCTTTTCAAGGAATGCGAAGCCACTTGCTGCACCACTGTCACTATCCTTGAGCACGTCAGGCAAGGGGGTACCTGCATGAGCGGGCCAAGTGTGTGTGCGTGTGTGTGTGTGTGTGTGTGTGTGTGTGTGTGTGTGTGTGTGTGTGTCACACAAAAATGGAGTTGGTGAGGAGTGGTAAGATGCCTGGTGTCAAATGGCTTACTCTCCTACAACTACTACTTTCAGCCTGTGCTACTTTTCCCCACTTTTATACAGCTGCTTTCGGCACGGATGAGGTGCTCTGTCTAGAATTAGGCAATATTTGGCAAGGTTACATGGAGGATGTAACCTATAATTGAAACTTATAAACCAATAACTTAGTAGGGTGTGACACAGAAACGGGATAGAGAGGGCAGCATCGCGCACGAAAATACATTGCCGCAGGAGTGGCTGGCATTGCTGGTTATTGACTGCACTTAATATCACATCACAAACAAGCTTCGTCGCGATTTAAAAGAACAAGTACGTACGTGCGCACCTGTATACAAGTCTGTGTCAATCATAGCCCCAAGTACTTCCGCGGCAGCAAAGGGCAGCGTCGAGTCGTCGTCCAGTAAAAAGGAATGGCTACTGCTGCTGTTGCCCTCTACCATCTTCTGCTTCATGGCAGCAAGCACGTCATGGCTTACCGACTCTGTGTTATACCTGCGCACATGAACAGGCAAGTTGTGCGTAGTGAGAGCAGTGTATCTGTGTGTGCGTGTGTTACCGTTGTCTCTGTGCAAGCGTTTTGAACAAGTGGAACGTGTAAGCTGTGTGTGCATGTGCATGTGTGTATGAGCATACATGAGTATGTATGTGCATGTGGGTGAAAACGTGCAGTGTCTTACAGGCACACAACCTGGTAGATGGCTTTTGCAGGGCTTCAATGCACACAGCCGCCTCCTTTTGAGAGTCCAGGAAGGCAGGCACAGCCATTGGTTGGCTAGTACAAAGGCCTTTGGCAGACATGAATCACTCCGCCACCCCGTGCACCCTTTGTTGCCTGATTCAAATGCCATGCTCACACAACAACAACACACAACAAAGAAAAGAACAGAAAAACTACGCAGGCAGTGGAAACCCCTCCCCACATATATCAAGGGGGAAAAAAGCCACTTTGCTTGAGTACAACATTACAGCACAGGCATCACACCTCCTTGGTAAAGACACAAGGTTTTAGTACTTGCTGAGTGCACACGCACCACAGGCACAGGTGAGCATCATCATAAAACCATTATAAAACACACCACACATCACCAAGTGCACACACAAAAACAAGATGGCTGATGTGACAGCATTCACACTACGGGCATAGATGAACAACATCGATCACACACATTCCCTCCAACAGTTCATGGTGGAGATACGGTACAGCTGCTGGAGTGACAGTGTGTAGGCACACATACACACACCGCAGGCATACATAACCACCATCCACGACACACGCTCCCTCCCACCTGTCATCCCAGTACATGGTGGAGATGCGGTACAGCTGCTGGATGGACAGCACGGGACACAGCTCGTTGGTGATCTCCTCCAGCCTCTTCTTGCCCTTGCTACCGATCACCAAGAACGTCACAGCCTGTGTGGTTCACAAATTCTCATGTTTGTGCATGCAAAAATTAGGTAAGTTTTCAGCAGTCAGAATACAGCACCAACAAAAACTAAACTGTGTCAGATGCATCAAAATCCATAAACCCAAGGCCTCTCTTCCAAAGCTGCACAGCTATTACTTCTACAGCTGCTACTGAATCAGATGCTCACATCTTATGTGCACACACACACACACACACCAGATCACGCACAACCCCACATGCATACGCACACCAGCAAACACGTACACACACACCTGCACACGTGCACACACATACCTGGCGAATGAAGCGCAGCTCCTCCCAGCTGTCGCCGGCGAATTCAGGACCCACAGATTGCAGCCAATTCTCCACCTGCGCACATTTTGTGCGTGTGCATGTGTATTTGTTAGTGCGTACGTTTGTGTGTGTGTGTGTGTGTGTGTGTGTGTGTGTGTGTGCATGTGTATTTGTTAGTGCGTACGTTTGTGTGTGTGTGTGTGTTATATCTATAAGTGCCAGTGCACTGGTGCACTGCCAAGCTTCTCCCTGCACTTGCAGCAATCTGCTATTGTGTCTTCCATAGCTTGTTTCATACAGGCTATGCATGTTTGCACGTGGTAATCCACACACTCTGACGCGCTCAGGTTTTAAATACGTGCCACAAGTCTGTCTGTTACCTGCAATAGTTTCATACTACCAGGGATATGTCATACGGTGTATTCGTATAATACCCCGTATTGTCTTTAACGCATATCTTACCGTATTGAACGTCCCAAATGACCGTATGACACATCCCTGCATACTACATATATTTGCTGCGTGACCACGGAAAAATATACGTGCTTGCTGCTGCTCATTTTGGAGGGGCCTCTCCCCCAACCAACCGAAGTGCATGCCTCTGTATTGCCACAGTTGCAATATCAGTACTCCCAATACCCTGAACAGCAACAGTTGCAATATCAGTACCACTCTTAAAACCCTGTACAGTTGCAGTATCAGTTCTCTCAATACCCTGAACAGCCACAGACGCAGCACCAGTACTCTTAAAACCCTGAACAGCCACAAATGCAGCACCAGTACCAGGGCTGTGCAATGACACCTTTAGAGCCATCTTGCAAATGTTTGATCCAGAATCAACGGTGCTCAGCATCAAGACGGTCAAAGGGGCCATCCAATGTAATGTAATTTCCTGTGTAGCCCACCGTTAACTGCTTCTTCGCCGTGAAAGGTTGAGACCAGGGTACGAATCCTTGTCATGACACAAAGTTTTAGCTATTGTTTAGCCACGCTTACTCCTTTTTTTTAATGCATCATTCGCTCGGTTGTATATATTATCATTATGAAATTGGGAAAAATAAGAGTCAAAACGGTCATTTTTGGGCCTGTTTGCGTTTTTTAGGCCATACCACCAACCATACCAATTTGTGTACCGTCATGACGGTCTCATGAAATGATGGTCTAGACCATCAAATTACGGCATCAACCGTCAGACCGTACTTTGACAAAACAGCATACCTGCAGGAGCCCTGTTTTGACGTACTCCCCATTGCTGAAGGAGCAGCATTCCCGTCGTAGCAGCAGCTGGTTGAAGAGCTGCACGTTCATGAAGCTGAACAGCTGACGAAGCAGGGCCTGTGATATGAGCAGGACGGCGGTTTACAGAAACACGGTTGATCGTTTTGTACACATTTAACCGCCCTCCCCTTTTGTGTTCTCCAGGTGGGATGTTGTGTGGCTCTGTGTTTATTGGATGGTACAGAACAGCTAGGGTTGGCCATGCTTGTACATATACGTAAGCATTTACGGTGCACACATGGTGTTCTTAGCAGTTACACTGCTGTACTTACGGTCAATACGGTTTGTGTATTGCTGTACATACGGTCATACGGTTTGTGTACATACGGTTTGTGTACATACGGTTTGTGTATTGCTGTACATACGGTCAAACACTTTGTGTACATACGGTCAAACGGTGTGTGTACATACGGTTGTGTATTGCTGTACATACGGTCATACGGTTTGTGTATATACGGACATACAGTTTGTGTACATACGGTTGTGTATTGCTGTACGTAAGGTCATACGGTTAGCAGGAATATTGCTGTACATACGGTCAATTCGGTTTGTGTATACGGTTCTGGCCGATCCTGAGACCAGGCTATGGGGACACGGTGAGGAGCAGGTCAGCTTAGATTGTAAGGAACGGGGGAGAAATAGAAAAGCCAGGAGCACAAAACGACACGTGAGTAGCTTAAGCTGCACGACCACGTGTTGCTGTTCAGATGTTAGAGCATACATACATACTATATATACATACACACTACACATACATACTATACATACTATACATACATACTATATATACGGTGCCTGGTGAACTTGAAGACTTCCTTCCACATACCTTAGCCTACACCGTCACCGTGTTTTTGATGAGCGTGTAGACCAGCAAACATAAAGACAGGTCACATGCTCAAACCTCCGCACAGCACAAAAACAGAGCACAATCAAAAGCTCACCTGCTCTGCTTCTTTTTCCAAGGAGCGGAGTTTTGTGACTGAATACTGACCCCATCAAAAACCTCAAAACCTCACCTGCACCACGCCATTTCAAAGATCCAAGCTCTATACCGTACAGACTTTATATCACCGCGCAAAAATATCGTTTTTTGCCCTGCGGGGTGACTGCGCGCACGAAAAATATCTATTTATTTTGGGGGTGCGGGATTGAAAAACAGGGATTTTTGGAGCCTGTCAGGCAAAAATCCCTGTGCGGGGTTCGTGTAAATTATTTATTTCCAGGGTGCGGGGTTGATGCGGGAGTGTGTAACTAAATTTTTTTTTTTTGGGCTGTGGACTGAACCCAAGTCTGTACGGTATGACCAAACACAGCCCCCCTCTTGAAGCCTCGCCTGCACCAGCGCTTTGGGCACTGTGTTGTATCTGTTGAGCACAGGGAAGGCAAGCCCTTCACCCTGCGACTAAACACAGCCTCCCCCTCAAAGCCTCACCTGCACCAGCACTTTTGGCACTGCGTTGCTCTTCATGATTGCCAGCAGGTCGTCAAACGCCGCTAGGATGTCGCCCCACGATTTGCTGAGTGCAGCAGCTTGTGAGTTTGCTCCTGCACGTTCAAGTACAGGTTGCATCCTCTGAGCTGAGCGCTCTTCTGAGCCAAACTGAGCGTACTTTGCAGCTTGTGAGTTTGCTCCTGCACGCTTCTTTGCAGTTGTGAGTCTGCCCATACATGTTCAAATTGTTTGCAGCTTAGTTGATGTTTTTTGCAGGTCATTTGTTTGCACTTTTGTTTGCAAATGAGTGCTTACGACTCCTGCTTCCAATGTTACGATCTGCGTCTTACACCATGTTTCAGGCAGCTTAGATCTGCTTTAACGTGAGTGTGTGATGATCTGCTAGTTGGTAAAGATGAATGAATGGTATGAAACTGATACGAAACTGATAAACGTATTTAGACTTCCCACCTTGTTCAGCGGCAGCGCCTGTGCGTGGTCGTGCAGACAGCCCCTTGGGCGTGTGGATGCAATTGCTGACCATGGGCGAGATCTGCTTCTTCACGTTGTCACGTATCATGGGGAAGATCTTCTGCACGAATGCGTCCAGCTGCTGCTTGAACAACAGGGCAGGGTACTTGGCCTCCACCTGCTTAAAGCCACCTGCATGTGTGTGTATGTGTGTATGTTTGTGTGTCTGGATCTGTGGTGTGTGTGTATGTGTGTGTGTGTGTGCAATCTGCACACCACTGACGTGCAGCTTTTCCCATGCAGTGTACAGTGTCATCAACGCAACCATGTGTACCATCTAGGAGACAGAAATGTGCGACATCGACCACACACTTTGCCAAGGCAAGTACGGCTGCGCCGACAGGTGATATAATCTCACACATCTAGCATGCAAATGCGTTGCACATACCCATGTGCAAAATAACGTAGCAGCGAGGGCTGCTGCAGGGACACAGTCACACAATGCATCGATCGGGGGTAGGTGCAGCAGCAGCTGTCATACCAGGAGCAACAGATATGATGAAGCGTAGCAGCGGGGGCCGTAGGGAAATAGTCATAAGATGCAGCCACATGGGATGGGTGCAGCAGCAGCTGTCATACCAGGAGCAACAGGCATGATAAAACGTAGCAGCGAGGGCCAAATCCGGACAATGCATCTGCAGCCCTGAATTAAATGGAAGCATCTTTTGATAGAAACGAGAGGAGAGGAAGTGTGGTTTTGCCACTTCACGCTCTCACACTGTACACATTCATTGCATACATTCACTGCACACATTCGCTGCATACGTTCACACACTCTCACACTCCACCACAACGTACTTTCCTTCCCTGTCGTGATACAAGCATCTGCGTCATAAGAGAAGAGAGGGGGTGGTTTCATTGACGCCTCACATATACACACACGCTCATCTCATCACGCTTCACACATCCATTGACGCTTCACACATCCATTGACGGTTCAAACATCCACACATCCATTGACGCTTCACACATCCACACACTCTCACACCCCACCGCAACGCACCTACACCCCCGCCATGAATGGAAGCGTCCGCGTGAGAGAGGGGTGAGGAGGCAGTAGCTGTGCTGCGTCCGAACAGGCCCCCAAACACAGCACGCGCAGTAGTCGTTACAGGCCTTCTGGAGCCAGACCCGCTAGCAGGCTTGATGTTCTTTTGAAGCATGTTGAGCAGCGTCACGGTGTTGGTGAGCCTGTATGTGCGTTTGTGCATTCATGCGTGTGTATGTATGTGCAAAGGCGTGCGTGTGTGTGCGTTTGTGCATTCATGCGTGTGTATGTATGCGCAAAGGCGTGTGTGTGTGCGTTTGTGCATTCATGTGTGTGTATGTATGTGCAAAGGCGTGCGTGTGTGTGAGCGTTTGTGCATTCATGCGTGTGTATGTATGTGCAAAGTCGTGCGTGTGTTTGTGTTTGTGCATTCATGTGTGTGTATGTATGTGGAAAAATGTGTGTGTATGTATGTGGAAAGGCGTGCGTGTGTGTGAGCATTTGTGCATTCATGCGTGTGTATGTATGTGCAAAGGCGTGCGTGTGTGTGAGCGTTTGTGCATTCATGCGTGTGTATGTATGTGCAAAGGCGTGCGTGTGTGTGCGTTTGTGCATTCATGTGTGTATGTTTGTGCAAGGCATGCGTGTGTGTGAGCGTTTGTGCATTCATGCGTGTGAATGTATGTGCAAAGGCATGCGTGTGTGAGTGTTTGTGCATTCATGCGTGTGTATGTATGTGCAAAGGCGGGCATGCTTAGTGGTCAAGGTTTGCATGTTTCTATCAGGGCGAGCACATTTTTTCGTGTACGATAGTAGATGGCTTTGTTTCAAGCAGGGAGCCAAATTGCTGATTCATGTATCTTGGCAAGCCAATTTGGTCAGGGGCAAATGTAAAGCCACACACAGCACACACAAGGCAGGTGTAAAGGCGCACACATCACACACAGGGCAAATGTAAAGCCACACACACAGCACACACAAGGCAGGTGTAAAGGCGCACATCACACACAGGGCAGATGTAAAAATGCACACATCACACACAGGGCAAATGTAAAGCCACACACAGCACACACAAGGCAGATGTAAAGGCGCACACAGCACTAAAGTCGAATGCAACGCTACACACATCACATGCAAGGCGGATGTAAAGCTACACACATCACACACAGGGCGGTGCAACGTCACACACATCACACACAGCAGATGCAACGTCACACACAGCACACACAGGGCGGGGGCAACGTCACACACATCACACAAAAGGCAAATGTAAAGGCACACACATCACACACAAGGCGGATGTAAGGCAAACACACATACACACATACACACCACACAAAGCGCAGGCCATTCTGAATTGCAACAGAAAACCAAAGCAACGCATCTCACCAGTACGCCAATGCTGCGTTGCTCTCTTGCTGCTTCTCTATTTGGCTGCCTACCACACCGATGATGCGGTCAAACAGGGTGGTGCGGTCGGCCTGCAAGGGGTTGGGTAGCATTGAGCGTTCAACTGGCAAGACCGTCGAAGTGTGAAATGGTAAAAGAGGGGGGCTGAGAGGCAGGTGATCAAAACAGGGAAGCACTCTGTGACTCACAGTGTGATTCTCAGTCTAGCCACTCAAGGCCTCTGACCCTACTATGTACATACACAGGGACCTAGGACCTCTGACACTGTGCTGCATGGCGGTCACATTACACGCGTCCAGCACCCAATTGAGGGACCTGCGACCATTAACACTGTGCTAGCTGGCAGGTACATCAGAAGCTTCCATCACCAACTACATTTTGCTAGCTGGCAGGTACATCAGAAGCTTCCATCACCAACTACATTTTGCTACCTGGCAGGTACATCACAAGCTTCCATCACCAACTACATTTTGCTACCTGGCAGCCACACCACGAAAATACAGCAATTAGTTTACGGACCCGAGACCATTAACACTGAGCTATTTGGCAGGTACATCACAAACATCCAGCCCCCACTACACTGCTACCTGGCGGTCACACCACAAGCTTCCAGCACCCAATTTAGAGACCCAAGACCTCTTACCCTGTACTACCTGGCAGTCACATCACGAACATCCAGCCCCCGCAACACCCACACCCACATCCATGCCCACACCCACAACTAAACCTCAACAAACTCTTGCCCACAACACCTACACGCAGACCCATACCCGCACATACCTGGAAGGCTCGCCACTGCAAGCAGCACCGGAAGATGAGGACGGCAGCCATGGGTCTCCCTCTGCTGAAGCCCAAGTTTGTGGCGATGGCCCCTAACAACCGGTCCTCTTCCGTTCTCCGTTTTTCCTGCAGCAACAACAAGCACGTGTCATGTGGGCATGTGTGTGTGTGCTTGCAGGTGTATGTGTGTGTAAGTGTGAGAGTGTGAGAGTGTGTGTGAGTGTGTGTGTGTGTGTGTGTGTGGAATACGTGTTAGCGGAGCTGGTATTCTGCAATCTTCAGGGATGGTAATACGATTTTCTTGTTCCATACGAGTGTTTCGTATTCTCCATCGCATTTATCATATTGAACGCCTCTGAAAATTAAAGTACCCAACCCTGGCTTTCGTATTCGTGCAGGCATTCCCACCTGCGCTAGCGCTTGCTGTTTTGCCTGCAGCTCCCGCGTTTTGCGCTCAAGCTCACTCTCTGTTGAGGGGGGGGCGCCGGTAGTGCTACCAGGAGTCATGGGAGAGCGCCTGAGTGTGCGTTTGTGTGCGCATGCATGTGTGTGTGTATGTGTTTGTGCGTGTTTGTTTGTGTGTGTGCATCAGCAATGCTATCAGGGGTCAAGGGAGAGCGCCTGTGTGCGTTTGTGTGCGCATGCATGTGTGTGTATGTGTGTGTTTGATTGTGTGCGTGAGTGAGTGTTTGTGTGTGTGCGTGTTTGTGTGTGTGTGTCAGCAATGCTATCAGGGGTCAAGGGAGAGCGCCTGAGTGTGCGTTTGTGTGCGCATGCATGTGTGTGTATGTGTGTGTTTGAGTGTGTGCGTGAGTGAGTGTTTGTGTGTATGCGTGTGTGTGTGTGTTTGTGTGTGTGTGTGTGTGTGTCAGCAATGCTATCAGGGGTCATGGGGTAGTGCCTGAGTGTGCGTTTGTGTGCGCATGCATGTGTTTGTGTGTGCGTGTCTGTGTGTGTGTGTGCGTGAGTGTGCGTATGCATATGTGTGTATGTGTGTGTGCGTGTCTGTGTGTGTGCGTGAGTGTGCGTATGCATATGTGTGTATGTGTGTATGCGTGTGTGTGTGAGCAATGCTACCAGGGGTCATGGGGGGTCGCCTGTGTATGCATGTGCGTGTGTATGCATATGTTTGAGTTCAAGTGAATGCATTGTGTGCATGTGTGTATGCATGTATGCGTAAGTGGTTGTGCATGTACATGTGTGTGTATGCATGTATGCATAATGTGTACGTGGTTGTGCACGTACGCATGCTTGCGTACACACATGCACGCATACATGGTTGTGCGTGCATGCGTGCATGTGTGTGTATGCACGTATGCGTACGTGTATGTGTGTGTATGTGTGCGTGTATGTGTATGCCTGTGTGTGTATTCATTTGCGTGTTTGTGTGAAATATCATGTATGTGTGTGAATGTGTGTGCCAGAGGGCTCAAGGTACATGTGTAGGGCTGGCCAAAATCATATCACATACACTCGGTGTATATACCTTTTTTGGGCAGGGAAATCACCAAACATACGGTCATATACGATGTATATATATACAACTTTAAACAACCCTATGTGTGTGTCACTGACATTGAAAGCAAGCACTGGGGGGTTTCCAATATGTGAGCAATTGACATGATTCAAACTCTTTAAAAACAACCCCACTATCAATTTTGTACACCAGGCAACGTGCACACTACCCTGCACGCACATAATCGGAGGCATCAAGCACAACACAAGCACGCACAGTCAAGACAGGGGAGTCAAGGATTATCACCACCATATGTGCTTGTACTGTGGTACGCAAAGTTAGAATGGATTATGCAAACCAATGCCAATGCATGTTCACCAGACCTAAACGCACACGTGTGCCCCACACAAACCCACACCTGCCTGTGAACCGCACCCACAATCATATCTACACCTACACCTACACCTACACCCTCACCCACACCCACATCCACACCCACACCCACACCCACACACCCTCAATGCATTCACACACACCCCTACTCCCACCCGATTCACACACCCACACCCACACCCACACCGAACCCACACTCACATACACCCACAGATACAAGCAATTTCATACACAAATACAACGCACCCTATCACTTCTTCTCCTGCTGGCCGTGACCCTGGGGCGCCCATGGGTAAGTTCATGCCTGCTAGTTTGTGTGTGTGTGTGTGTGTGTGTGTGTGTGTGTGTGTGTGTGTGTGTGTGTGTGTGTGTGTGTGTGTGTGTGTGTGTGTGTGAGCGCGCATGTGTGTGTGCGCGTGTGTTATAAAAAACGATGGAGCTGTGCAACCAAATATTGTAGCCAGCAAGAGCACTTACGTCTAAGCGCTCAACACAATTTTAAGAGCAACACACAAGCATGACAAACCAATTAGCCTTTCCTGGCCATACCAACGTTTTAGGGGGAAACACACTGTGCAGCATGATTATGGTTTGCCCAAGTATTTGTACGCACAACGGACTTTGCATGACGCGCGTTTGATTGGCACAAGCATGCGTAGGTTGCATGCTCCGCACAGCGACACTGCATTCACCACACCCTACACTTAAATGCACACACAAACACATCAGACACCACACACACACACACACACACACACACACCACACCACACGACCTGCACCTGTGAGTGACGAGGCCATGGAGTCGTACATGGCTTTGGCCATGCCAGGTGCACGTTGCACTCCCGACATGAGGGGTGCAAGCTTGTCATTGCCTGCGCAGCAAAACAGTGATTTCAGTTTTGTCGACCAGAGAAATGTTGACTTATGCCTTTATACATAACACATAACGTACCTTCTCGTACTCATCCTGCACCCAAAGTTTCAAAAATATTTAGTAGAATCCTGCACCTTCCCGCACCCCCAGAGTGTATATTTTCCCCCTTCCCGCATCAACCCTGCAGGGCCATTAGCCCTTTTCAGCACCAATAAGCTTCACAAACCACGTCAATGAAAGAGAGCACCACAAAAGGCCAAGGAAAGCAAAAATGCCGAATGCATGTGAGTTCGCACTCTGTTCTGTTACTGCCCAGAATATCAAGATTTGCTTCCTCTTCCTTTAGCCACTCTCATTGCTGCTGCTGCTGTTGCTGCTGCTTGTGCATGCTGATGGTGTTGCTTGGGTGCGGGCAGCCTTGGTGCGTGACCTCGTCTGCCCCACATGCTCATTTTATAACTGCTGAGTTGCTCGAACCTGCTCTGCATGCGCAAGCGTTGGCCTCTTCAACCCCTTAGCCTTCCTCCCACTCATCTTCCCCCTGCCACACAGCTTGCCCCTCATGCTCCTCATGCCCCTCATGCTCCTCATGCTCCTCATGCTCCTCATGCTCCTCATGCTCTCATGAGTGCCAATGTTCCTGTGCATCCCAGCTGTGTCCCTGCTGTGTCCACACAACCAAACTGGAGACCAATCTTTCTTTGGCCTGCCAATCGGCCTTTTGTTGGCTGCCTCCTCCGCCAGCCGCTCATCCTGTTCCGCTTTGCTTGCTAGCTTGAACATTGCCAGCTGCTGCTCGGCTGTCGCCGCGGCTTGCCTTCCGCTGGAACCTCCCGACTGGAGCTGGTGCTGCTGCTGCTGCTGCTGTTCGAGAGGCTTCCTGGTGCTGCTGAGGGGGTGGGGCCTCTCACTGTGCCTCTCCCTGTCGATGACTGGCAGCGACCCGGAAAGGGTTAATTTCACCAACCCCGCACAACCCCGCAGGGCCAAAACGATATTTATGCGGGGTGTTATAAAGGTACGGTATACACATATATTCATATATACATATATATCATTTAATACATACACATATTCGCATACTTATACTACCGTACGGAAAATATATTAGCGCCCCCTAATTATTGTTCTTTGGTGGGGGCGGTGGTTTAATTAACATTTATTTCTGAAGGGGGCGGTTGTGGGGTGGTAGCGGGTATTAGCGTTTTGAGCAGTGCGAGCGATGAGTGGTCAGGAAGCCTTCTGATGAGCGGTCAAGAATTCCTGCACTCACCCTCCCAGTAATCCCTGACCCCCCAGCCCCAGCCCCAGCCCCGCCTGCACCTGTTGCACCCTTTGGGAAGCTCCAGCGGGGGGGGGCGGTTGCAGTGCAAAATTGTATGTCGCGCCTTAAGTCTGGCAGTGGCACGTGCTTGGTTCAGGGTAGTTTGGTCGGTTAACGATTGGATACTTTTCCGTAACTTTCTACTAGCGTAGCCAGTTGTTGTTGTTGCCAGCTTCTGGACTCGATAATAGACAAGAAGAACAACCAAAGACCCCCTCTCAGTGTAACTGGATGTGCTCAGACAGCATGTACCAGTCAAAAGTACAAGACAGATAGCGCCACTAATGCTACGTTGACTTGCCCCACTCGTGTCGACCAACATAGCATTAGAAGCGCCATCTGTCTTGTACTCTGACTGATGCAGCTGCTGGGCATGGAAATATATTATATTAATTTTTAGGGGGCGGTTGCACAAATTGACCATGGAATTTTATTTTATTTTTTCGATCCATGGACGTACGGTACGATATATACACATTTTCATTTGAAAGAGTGCATCCGAAATGCTCTTGAGGGGTGCGAGCTTGACATGGCCTGCACAGCCAAACAGTGACCCCACACGTAGAAGCAATATGTGTGATAAAAAGCAAAGGAATACTGTATATTAAACAAAAACCTACCAGGCAGGAACAACGAGTCTTCATGTGAACTATTAGGCACTCAAGTACCGGGTGACATTAACAGCACTAGAAACGAGTCTCACAGATTGCCTAGCAGAAAGAGTGCAGACAGCCACAAGGGACCACAAAGCAGTCAACACTACACCTTGTGGATGTCTCGCGTTTTCACTTGCACGTTCAAAAGGTCTGCTACAGATGCTACACTTTTCGTAAGTGTCTGCCACGTAATAATGCACTGCGCTGCATTGACTGTTGATAGTTGGGTGTCAAACTTATGCATTGTGTGTGTGTGTGTGTGTGTGTGTGTGTGTGTGTGTGTGTAGAGCCACGTTATGCACCTGGTGTTAGGGGAGAGCCCGGTATGCCCATATTGGCCACAGCAGACACGGAAGCAGCAGCTGCTGACAGCTGCCTCTCCTTAATGGCCAGCTGCTCCCGCTGCTGCTCTACCGTGTTTTGCAGCTCCAGCACCTGCGTGTGAATGTGTACGTGTGTGCCTGTGTGCGCATGTGTGCCTGGGTGTGTGAGTGTGTACGTGTGTGCCTGTGTGTGAATGTGTTCCTGTGCGTGTGGATGTGCACGTGTGTGTGTACGTGCATGTGTGTACGTGTGTGTGTGTACGTGTGTGTGTACGTGTGCGTAAGGCATGTGTGGGG
>Ga0307963_1002706_pt1 | contig 14037 bp, 12 predicted proteins | sample OrgLakmetagen594_FD_201829 | JGI IMG/M metagenome (GOLD analysis project Ga0307963, IMG submission 201829) | Saline water microbial communities from Organic Lake, Antarctica - #594 | ecosystem: Environmental > Aquatic > Non-marine Saline and Alkaline > Saline | place: Antarctica: Organic Lake...
GTAGCTCAGCCCGATGCGGGTCTCTCCCCCCTCCTCCTTGTAGCCCTCAAACTCCGTGTACCTGGCACCCACAGCCTCCACGATGATTGTTTGGCCAGCCACAAGGTCAATGGACTTGTGATCACGCAGCATGGCTGTGCGGATCTCAGGACCCTTGGTGTCAAGCAAACTGGCCCATGCAGGTCCCTTGATGTCATTTGTGACTTTTGCTGCGGCAGATTTTTCCTTCCAGACCTACGGTCAGGTCAGCCATACCAGCCAGTGTTACTGCCCAAACAAAAATCTGTACTGAAGTGCCAGGAGCCTTAGCTAGACATGTCAGGTAGAACATGTGTGTAGACATGTGTGTAGACAAGCACACCTGCACACTCAGTTTGCGTCGTTGCTGTAGGATATGCCAACTTATAGTCTACGCAGAGAGGAAAGAGTGTTTTGTTGACGACACCTTTTCGTTCATAAACTCATTGGTGCCTGCAAACTGGCATTGCAGAAAACTCGCAGGATGATACAAGAGCATTTGCATAGATGTGCAGTCACTAACATTTTCACTAAATTTCAGTATTTCAGATTGGTGTTTACCTCAGGTTGCCCCTAAAAAAGTTATATAACGCAACAAAACACGGCAGTGACTTTGTTTTTTTGTCTTTCAAAGCATAGCCTTTCCAGTTCCAAAAGCTGCCATGTCAGGTTTTCATGGCTGAGGGCAACATCCTGATCACAGCAGTATTACTCTTGTTAACACACACACACACACACACACACACACACACACACACACACGCACACACACACACACGCACACACGCACACACACGCACACGCACACGCACACGCACACGCACAAGCACACGTACACATGCACACGCACACGCACACGCACACACACACCTTACGCAGCCGTTCCAGCACCTCAAGCTGCCCTTTGTGGTCGCCATGGCTGAAGTTGAAGCGTGCGATGTCCATGCCTGCGTCAACGAGCTGCGCGTAGAGAAAGGGGGCAAGGACACACAGGGTATTGTTGACAGGGTTGTCAAAGTTGGCGGAATGAACAGGAGCTGTTCAAGGAGGATAGAGCAGGCTGCCAGAAAGCAGAAGCTACAAATGGGGAGACGTGAGGCTGCAGGGTAAACAAGAAGGTGTTCACTCTGCCGATGGAATGACAGGGTTTTGGGGAGAAGCATGGAAGGAGAAAGGAGAAGAAGGTGAGAGAAGCACATAACTACACCTTTCAAACATAGCAAGCAAGGTCACATGCTCATGCGCTACAAAGCAGGCATACTTGAAATGGGAATGCACATACCTTACTAAAATTTGCCTACTACAAGGGCATGGGACAGGAAGGCTAGGAGCAGCTAGTACAATAAAACAAAGCCTCAAACAGCACAAACCCCCCTGACGCAGCTTTGCAGAACTGCCCAGCAAGCACTGCGAATGACTGAAGCACATAAGTACACCTAAACAAGCACCAGACGTGTGCGCCACACGCACCTGACCCAGCTTCTCCTCTCCCCAGCACAGGGAGCTCATAGTGCAGATGATACTTTTGGTACTAGAGCAATGGATCACTAAACAGTACTCATACACCAGCACCAGACGTGCGCGCCACACGCACCTGACCCAGCTTCTCCTCTCCCCAGCACACAGAGCTCATAATGCAGATGATATTTTTGGTACTAGAGCAATGGATCACTTAACAGTACACATACACCAGCACCAGACGTGCGCGCCACACGCACCTGACCCAGCTTCTCCTCTCCCCAGCAAGCAGGGCCCATCGTGCAGATGATTTTGGTGCGGCGCTGCCCCTCAGCAGGGGCTACAATGAGGGGCAGGCTGGTCAGCGTTGAGCGCAGAGAACGCACACCAGGGCGCTGCGTGGGTGCGGCTGCAGTGCACATTGTGGGAGTGTTGTGTGTCAGAAAGAAAATGAGGGGCAGGCAGGTGAGGGTTGAGCGCAGAGGACGCACACCAGGGCGCTGCGTGGGTGCGGATGCAGTGCACACTGTGGGAGTGTTGTGTGTCATAAGGATGAAGGAGGGGCCTCACATTCAGGAAGTGCCTCCTTCCCTTGTAGGCTTGGGGAGTGATTTAGCCCTGCCTGCTTCTTTCCTTGTTTGCTTGTGAAGGCTTGGGGATGGTGGCTGCAAGGGGAAGGGTTTGGACAGCTGGAGCAAATGGAGGGCTCCTACTTTTGCTTATATCTGAATTAAGGGTTCATATGCATCACAAGGCACTGCAGGAGTGCCTGTGGCACAGTAAGATTCTGTGTGCAAGCCTCACAGGGCAAAACAACAAGGGGGAAAACTCGACAAGGGGAATGAGGTGCAGGTAAATGCTGCGTAACAATCGGTGGGGGCGTTTGTTTGTCCCTTATTCTGGCTGCTTCTGTTTAAACTGTGCACGCCAAGAGTGAAACAGGTTTGCTCAAGCACAGTCCTTGTGGGTTGCGGGTGTAGGACCTGCGTGGTGTAGGAAGTACCTTTGCTATGCACACAAAAGTAGACACGGTCATATTGCCAGGCAACCTTTTCAGAGTGCTACAGCTTCGCACGCGTAAGCTTGACAAGCACAACAATGCGTCATGGCAGTGTGTGCACCGTTTCCTATCAAGATGATAGGTTCGTGCTACACCACTCCATGTGTTGGTGTCACCATGTATGTGTCGGTGCTGTCCATCATGCATTGGCATGTATGTGTGATGCTACACCACTCCATGTGTTGGCGCCACCATGTATGTGTCGGTGCTGTCCATCATGCATTGGCATCAGTGTTGTGCTCCTGACGCTTGACGGCGTCAATGGTAAATGACGCTGACGGCGTAATTTATCTCAAATTGACGGTGAAAATAGTAAATTACGCCGTCAATCGTCAGAGTTTAGTGACGGTAACGCCGTTATTTACGATCGTTATTTACGGTGCCATTTTTGAATGACGCCATATGTGCACAACACTGATTGGCATGTACGTGTGATGGTACACCACCATGCTTTAGCAACACATGCCATGTATTGGCACGTATATGTAGGGTTGGCCAGAATTGTATATGTACATTGTATATGACCGTATATTCGGTGATTTCCCTGCCAAAAAAAAAGTATACACACCGTATATATATGGTTCTGGCCAACCCTATGTACGTGTGATGGTACACCACCATGCTTTAGCAAAGCATGCCATGTATTGGCACGTGTATGTGATATTTCCTCCCAAGCATTCGCACAGCATGCCATGTATTGGCATGCGTATGTGACATTTCCTCCCAAGCATTCGCACAGCATGCCATGTATTGGCATGTATATGTGATATTTCCTCCCATGAATTTGCACAGCATGCCATGTATTGGCACGTGTATGTGATATTTCCTCCCAAGCATTCGCACAGCATGCCATGTATTGGCACGTGTATGTGATATTTCCTCCCAAGCATTCGCACAGCATGCCATGTATTGGCACGTATATGTGATATTTCCTCCCAAGCATTCGCACAGCATGCCATGTATTTGCATGATTCAACACACATTGGCAATTTCAGGTGATAATGCACAATGCATTGGCAGACCACGCCGTGTGTTGGCACGGTTGTGCAGCACGTGTTGAGTAGATCCACCTGGCATGTGTAATAATTGATAGTGCACCACAATGCATTGGCAGACCACGCCGTGCGTTGGCACGGTTGTGCAGCACGCGTTGAGTAGATCCACCTGGCATGTGTAATGATGATAGATAACCACCATGCATTGGCAGACCACGCCGTGTATTGGCACGGTTGTGTAGCATGAGTTGCGTCAGTTTACCAGTCACTCCTACCTCCTACTAAAATAACCAACCGCAGCTTCATCCACGTTTCATTCATGGCTCCAGAACAGTACCTACTTGTTGGAAGGGTCAGCATGTTGCCTGTGCTCCATCCCTTGTCCTTCCTAAGACCGCTGCCAAGCTTGATAGCGGACACCACCTATCAGGGTTGCAAAAATGCGTAAAAGAGTGTCGGGGCACATGACGTAGAGGTATAAGGCGTCGGAATTATGATGTCAGCTTGGTCTCTCTGCTTTCAGAGAACTTGATAGCAAACATATCCTGCCAGAGTTGCCGTATGCATGAAAGTGCGTCAGGGCAACTGGCATCGAGGTACAGGGCGTAAGAGTGATCTATCAATATTGCAGCCTGATCCTTCAGGATGTTGCCAGCAAGCTTGATCGCAGACACACCCTGTCTGAACTGCAGTATGCATGACAGTGTGTCAGGGCATATGTAAAGTTGGCCAGAACCATGTATATATACGGTGTATATACGATATATGGTGTATATACGGTATTTTTGGCAGGAAAATCACCAAACATACGGTCATATACAGCGTATGTATACGGTTCTGGCCAACCCTGGGCACATGGCATTGAGTTACAAGGCTTTGGGGCGATAGTGATAGCCTGATCACTCAGGATGCTACCCGTACGCTTGATCAGGGGAAATTATTATTGCCGTGATTTCTGAGACTGCGGCCTAACGCTTATATATTATTAAGTAGACTTAATATATTCAAAATGTGTATGGAACCAGGACAAGGACATATGTAGGGTTAGCCAGAACCATATACATACCGTTTATATACGGTATTTTTGGCAGGAAAATCACCAAACATACGGCCATATACGTTATACAGTCCTGGCCAACTCTAGATATATGGCGAATCTCAAGGTATGACGGAGTGTATCCATATGCCATGTGACATGAAGTGCAGTGCCAGGTTGCACTGTTGATGTTTGTATTCGTAAGAAGGTCCTAAAGTACCATATAGCCTACTCGTTTGGGGATCACGCAATGTAGGTGAGCAGATCAGAAACAAGCTTCCAACAATTTAATGTAGCCATTGATGTCATAAACCTTATTGATGCTTTTGACTACAAGGCATGTTCACACACAAGAGGAAGAGCTTGAGAGAAAAGAAAGAGGAGGGAATTAGAAATGTTGGGGAGAGCTGAACTGACAACATTTTCTCAGCGTATGGTTAGGTTGGCTGGAATTGTCTGTATACACAGTGCATTACCATATATTGAAGGTGTCCCAGACAAAAGATAGGTGTTAGGTGCATGACCGTGTATAAATCTTGTGGCTTTGGCCATCTCAATTTGAGAAACAGCCAAAGCCACGCAAACACACCAGCTCCGCATCAGCACAGCAATATGGATTGGACAAGTGTATGACAACAAGGCCGTTCTGAGCAAATGGTGCGACAAACAGCCAACGACACGCGAACACACCGGTTCTGCATCGGCACAACCGCCTCTCCTCCCTTGGGCAAGAATGACCTTTGTGCCCACCACATCCTTGAAGCCACACACACAGGCAACTTCTTCAGACGCCATGCGTGCGAGCTCTAAGACGTCCATGCTCAAGGAGTCCACCTGAGCGTAGAGCAAGTGGGTGCTAAATTAGAATTTCCACCTGAAAACGCTGCTGGCTCTGAGTCTGTGACATGAGCTGGATTTGTGCTCATGCAGGCCACTTGAGTTATAGACCACTATGCGTCATTGAACCTATGGACTAGCTTCTTTATTTGGAAGTTAAAGACAACTATACGCCATTGGACCCATGGGCTAGCTTCTTAATTTGGAAGTTATAGACAACTATGCGTCAGCGGACCTATGGACTAGCTTCTTTATTCGGAAGTCATAGACAACCATGCATCAGCGGACCAATGGACTAGCTTCTTTATTTGGAAGTTATAGACAACTGTGCGTCAGCGGACCGATGGACTAGCTTCTTTATTTGGAAGTTATAGACAACTATGCGTCAGCGGGCCGATGGACTAGCTTCTTTTTTTGGAAACGCTGCTGGCACTGAGTCTGTGACATGAGTTACCATGCATCTGTGCTCCTGCAGACGGCTTTAAATTATTAGCATATTTATTTGGAATGGTCTGGACTACGAGTCTGGGGGGCATTCAAGCCAGGAGGAGGCGTCTGGACTACACGTCTGTGTGTGGCGTATCTGAAAGGCATCCGTGGTTATGTTTTCTTAATATGTAGGAAGAGCAATGTTGGACTGATCAAACAATTTCGTTTCTGGTTAAAATGAAGCTCTGTTCCCACACCCACACCCACACCCACACCCACACCCAAATTGTAGAATGCCTAAAGGTCCTAGAACTGCTGAAAACATGCATTTTCCCCTGTTGAACATAGAGACATAGAGACATAGAGACATAGAGACTGACCAGAAACCATCAAAGCAGGCACAAGAAGCATGTAAGACAGCAAGTTCTCACCTTTAGTGGAATGAGGCCAAAAGACACAGAGCACTGCCTGAGGACAAGCTCACTGGTGGAGACGACCACTACGGGGCATGGGGGCCTGCGTCGGCAATATGAACATAAACAATGTTGCGTCGAGGCCCTTTGACAACAGAGCGCAAAAGAAATACAACCAGAAAAGGCTGCCGGCAATGCTGACGCACTCAGCATGCTTGAGGGAAAGCTTTGCTTGGGTGCCAGCAAACAAATGTGCGGGGCAATGCAGCGGCACCCTATAGTTGCGCAGACACTCACCTGTACTTTGAGATCTTTGCAGCCGCCTCGCCGGTATTGGTCAAGCATACGATGATGAGGCTGCGATTTTGCTTGGTGCGCTTGAGGCGCAGCAGCTCTGCGTGTGAAAAAAGTTTGCCAGGAACACGCAAGTTTGTTTGGTTGCAGTGCACAGCAGCTGCGTGAGGGAATCAGTTGGCCGGAACAAGGAACATGTAAGTCTGTATGGTTGCAGTGCACACTTCCACTAGAGCATGAAACTTTCATCTTACAACCAATGCGCGCTGTAGGCACGGAACAGCTGTGCGTTCCATCATGGTAGTGTTTTGAAGTGACAAACGCCTGCGTGGCTTGTAACGTACAGGGAACTGTAACGCTGTAACCACTGGCTACTGAACGGGCAGCAAAAAAAAAGCACTCCTTCAATTGCGGCGCTCCCATCTTTACTCATGGCCAGTGTTTGGGCACACACAAGGCTGCTGAACGGGCAGCAAAAGAGAAGCACTCCTTCAATTCCGGCGCTTCCATCTTTACTCATGGCCAGTGTTTGGGCACACACACAAGGCTGCTGAACGGGCAGCAAAAGAGAAGCGCTCCTTCAATTGCGGCGCTTCCTTTTTACTCATGGCTACTTTTTGGGCACACACAAGTATGCGCGTAGCCACGGCTCAATGTACACTAACAGAGCACTTGCATGTGCATGCAGTAAATATTTGAATGAACACGCCATATAAAATTTCCTGGCACAAAGCTGTTACTGCAAGCAGGCATTGCTGTGTACATACAAATTCCTGTAAACTCTGTACGCACAAACTCCTGCACACATTAGTACCCACTCACCTGGTGTGTCATCTTCGTGGAAGCCCACGGCCATGGAGGCTGTCGAGGACAGAATGCACTCCGCAGCTGATAGGGCAGATGGGCTGCGATAGGTCAAAGAGTAGGGTTGGCCAGAACCGTATATACACACCGTATATGACCGTATGTATGGTGATTTCCCTGCCAAAATACCGTATATACACCGTATATACCTATAAATGTATGGTTCTGGCCAGCCTTATGAAAGAGTGGTCAGGGTGAAAGGCGTTTTGGTTTGTGGAAAACGAGGAGGGATTTGTTATGTCACTTAAGTTATGTGGGAAAAAGGGTTTTTGGGGTGTGGAAAACGGGGAGGGTTTTGTTATGTGGCAAAAGGGATGGATAGCCCTATTGACAAAGGCTAGGAAAGGTGCAAGAGCGGTCAGGGTGAATTGTTTTTCTGAACATGGAGAAGGAGAATAGGGGTAACTTGCACCATGGTCGAAGGCAGCCTGTGGGCGGAGCTGAGAGTGGCGTCAAACCTTCACATGAGTTTATACGCAAGCGGTGATAGCACCTGAAGCATTGCCTGCGGAAACAGGTACTGAAGCTGCAGCTGTCGGTTTTAAACAAGGATGGAACACACACCAGTGTTTAGTAGCCCAGTAGCGGATGAACGAGAACTGGCTGTAGTAGTCCACTCCAATCTCAGCAGTGGCCACGATATCAGCCATGGTTGCCACTGCCGTGTCAGCAAAGTCACCGCTAGCAGTTTCGCCTTTCGAGGGGAAGGAAGAGGAGAGAAGGAGGAGAAGTATAAGTTTATTCACACCGGTGGTGACAAAGCAAAACGCTGTTCGGAAGTCACATTGAACATGCTGAACTGTTTAGCAAGTGTGCTGACAACTGAAGCACACATGCGCATCAATACATCAATACGGAAGTGCACAACACACATTATGAATTTATGACAATGAAGAAATAGAGGACAACCATCTAGTTACATTCCGGCTCGGTCCATCGAACGTTGGAGGGAAATTTACTCTGGCCAACCATCCATGGATGGTCGGCCAGTGTAAATTAAATTCCTCCTCAACATTTGGTTGTACTCAGCTCCAAGAGCTTGAGTACTTCTGCTGAGTACTCTGCAGTGTGTTGTTGCCATTTCAAAGTGACGTGCCTAGCTACTGTGACTCATGCCCGTGCAATAAATCAAAGGGGCGCACATACCTGACAGCATGACACAGTCCACCCCATCGTACACTGCAAGCAGTTTACAAAACAAAGAATTGGTGATCGGACATGGATATGATGCACAATCCTAGGCATCTTCCACATTGGAAACGCATGCAAGTGACCAAGCAGGATGTAAAGAAAACATAAGATGATCGAGCTGTTGTTTGCTGCTGCCAGCAGTACACGGCACTAAAAGCAGGCACATGGCCTGCATCTCTTCTGATATGAAATTAGAGCATCACAGCATCACAGCACATTGCCTGCATCTCTTCTGATATGAAATTAGAGCATCACAGCATCACAGCATTACAGCAAGAGCTGTACCTAGCAGCTCGTGTTCAAATTGTAGGTGCTGCTAGAACAGTGTGCTCGAATAGTTTTGCAGGGCAAAAGCCACATCTTACTTGTTCCATCCCGGATTCAGATTTGATTTGTTTACTTGGTGTAAATGCTTGGTGTAAATACACACACATGTATATATACATATATATATATATATATATGCACCGAGCAAGCCACGCATGCATTACCCCTGCATTCCAAGAACTGTGGTTGCTTGCATTCAGAGCAATGCATTGAGCTGTGTCAATGCTGATTCTGCAGCGTGAAATCCATGGGTTTGGGTGGTTCACAGACCTGCGTTGGCGACATCGGTCATCTCAGCACGGGTGGGCCTTGGGCTGCATGGGTAGGAGCATTGAGCAGGGTTGATTGCTACAGGTTGGAACTGACATATGAAGGGTTGGCAGGCCAGAACCATATAATGTATGCGGTGTGTATACGGTGTTTTTTGCAGGGATTTCGTCAAATCTACGGTCATACACAGTGTTAGTATACGGTTACGGTTATGGCCAACCCTAGACATATGCTGTACAGGTACATACTCTACAGATGGATACAAATTACATACTATACCGATGGATGCAAATTGAACAGGCACATGTACAGCACATGCTTTAAGCACCAAAACATTCTTTCTCGCATGCCACAATATTTGCACACGCACGTTGTTAACCCGAATGTTAAGGGAAACGCTTCACAAATCATCACCACTTGTTCACGCGTGATCGGTGCATTCTTACAGAGAAAGGCACATGCTACTCATGCGAAAAAGGCACATGCTATTTATGAGAGATTGGCACATGCTACTCATGAGAGAAAGGTACATGCTACTCATGAGAGACAGGCACATGCTACTCATGAGAAAAAGGCACTTGCTACTCATGAGCTCCATAGTCACTAGCAATGAGTACACGTCTTCCATACTCCTAGTTTACAATAAACCCGTTATTTGAACTGGTAAGAAAGAAAACTGTGCAGAAAACTGTGCAGAAAACTGACTAATTCACCTGCTGATCATAATTTACCTGCTGATCATGGACTCCAGCATCTGAGTGGCACAGATGACAAACTTGCCGGCAATGTTACACTTGGTGATCATCATTTTTTGTGCGACAGGGACCTGCACCACAATCGTCGTTTGTTCGTTTGTTCGTTTGTTCGTTTGTTCGTTTGTTTGTTTGTTGACCTTTCAGCAGCCCAGGAACTTCCAGGTGAGGATGCCAGCAATGTAAGTAATACGCTATATATATACCTCCCTTTTACTTGATCAACTATTCATCCAATGAAAGGGGACTCACCTTTTCACTTGGCACTTCCATGCCCAGGTCACCCCTCGCCACCATGATGCCGTCTGTGGCCTCGAGGATTTCGTCAAAGTTGTGAAGGCCTGAATGAACAATGAGCAGGCAGAGGTTAAGGTGATATCTCAGTCGTGGAGGCCTGAATCAACAATGTAGAGCATCGGAGCTTGATAGTGGGAGCGAGGTGGATTAAAGCCTAAGCAGCATTGACAGATGCTTGACTTTGACGAGGCTTGCAAGGGCAGAGTGATGGCTCCTGAACCCTAACATAAGTAAAACTTCCCTCCCCATCCCACAAGGGCAGAGTGCAAGGGCAGAGTGCAAGGGCAGAGTGCAACGGCAGAGTGCAAGGGCAGAGTGCTTGGTTCCCCAACCCCACACAAGTTAAGCTTCCCTTCCTATCCCACTTCCCATGGTTAGGTCATCGATTCTGGGCAAAACTGCGGTTATAAAGCAGAAACAACACCTCTCATTCTCATGTAAAGCGCCTTCCACTACATGTCCAGGCCCTGGGACTCACTCTTTATATCTTATGCCCTGTCAAACGACATGCACGCTTCAATTTGTACCTGCCAGGTTTTCAATCTTGGAGATGATTTTGGTTTGGTGGCCACCGGCTTCGTCCAAAACCTTTCTGATGAACTCCACGTCTGCCTTGCTCTGTGTAGCAAAACAGGTGAGCCAAACTACAAGTTCAGTGAGTTGTATTTGCATAAGGGAGGGTGCAAAAAGCTGTTACAGATAAAAATAAAGGATTGCCACAGGCTAAGGCGATAAGGCCGACTTACTTATTTTGCTGAAAGACAGGCACTTACAAATATTTTGAAGGACAGACACTTGAATTGTTTTGCTGAAGGACAGGCACTTTAATCAGTCTGCTGAAGGACAGGCACTGCTGTTGAGGATAAGGAATGTTATAAAATCACGTAGGTACGGCTTTCTGCATGTGATAATGTGGCGTCAAGTGGTCTGTATTTGCACGCTGCTCTGCACCAATTTGCTACTGCAGTCACACATCTTCCATGCATCCTACCTGCACAGTCACACATCCTACCTGCACAGTCACACAGTTTCCCTGCATCCTACCTGCACAAAGCTGGCCGCCACAAACCCCATCTCATACTTTGCAGCAAAGTTCTGCAGGTCGTTGATGTCTTTCTCCGTCAGCACAGGGATCTCCACCTTCACACCGGGCAGGTTGCAATTCTTGCGCTCCCCCAAGGCTTTGCTGTTCAGCACCGTGCCCTGCAGCTCAGTCTCATTCAAAACCTTGTCCACACGGATGCTGATGTTGCCGTCAGCCAGCAGAATGTTGTTGCCTGGCTTCACGCTCTGGCACAGTTTGTCGTAGCTCAGCCCGATGCGGGTCTCTCCCCCCTCCTCCTTGTAGCCCTCAAACTCCGTGTACCTGGCACCCACAGCCTCCACGATGATTGTTTGGCCAGCTGCAAGATCAATGGCCTTGTGGTCACGCAGCATGGCTGTGCGGATCTCAGGGCCCTTGGTGTCCAGCAGTGCGGCGGCTCGGCTCTTCTTTTCAAGGCACACCTATTTGGGCAAGGATGCAAGTCATCAGCAGCAGTTGAACAATACAACCTTAGACTGGAAGCCAATGCAATGCCGCTCACGCTATGTACAAGCTTGTGTGCGCGCTTTATGTTGGATTGAGATATGACGCAGCTTGTACATTTTAATACCCCTAAAGTGACGCACCGTGCGGAACCGCTCCAGCACCTCCAAGTGACCGGCATGGTCGCCGTGGCTGAAATTGAAGCGCAATACATTCAGGCCAGCGTCCAGAAGCTGTGAAGTAATGTGTGCGTGTACACATTCTTGCGCGTTTGTGCAGGGCCATAATATTTACAATTCTTACTTGCATTTTAAGCCATGTACATTACGTGCCAGAATTGATCAGGGATTCATCATTAATCAAGAGCTTGCATAATGCGGCATTATAAATGCCATTTCTTCAAGCAGAGGGCGCAGAGAGGCTTACGCACCTTTGACGGCATTTCGCTGCTCCAAAAGCCAGGACATATCAGGAATTTTTACTCAAAAGCTTGCATAAACGCCAACACTAGAAGCAGAAAGCACAGAAAGGTTTACGCACCTTTGACAGCATTTCACTGCTCCACCAGCCGGGACCTGCCGTGCAGATGATCTTGGTCTTGCGAGCCATGAACTCCTGCTTCTGAAGGATCTGGTCCAGTGTAACGTTTGTGGCTCGCTCTGACTGCACGTCCGGCTGGAAGAACTGGGGGCGTACATCCTCTGGCATGTACTGTGCAATGAGAGCCGTGTGCGGTTTTGTGCTGAGATATGATGTACAGAACCATTCAGGTCTAAATCTTATTTGATAAAGCGCATCAATCAGCCAGCTAAGCAATCATGCTGTGGAGGAGCAGGATAAGCAGACAAGTACCGTAGAGCCAAGCCACAGCTCGGTATGACAAATAACCAGACAAAAACGAAACCCTCAAATGATGAGAGCGGGGCTCAAAAGCTCACCTCGGGTGACCAGGCCTTGATCAAGCTCATTTTCACAGCTGCAATCATCAGTGTGGCGAAGAGAGTAAGGAAAAGAGCAAAGGATTTTTGGGGGATTGTGCTCCACAAAAGCGCTTGCAAACGTGCATGCAAGCGTGTGCTTACACACTCGCTCGTTTACGCTTGTATACGCAACGCGAATGTAGGACGTATAGCAGCTAAGATGCTGAACCACAGCATTTGCACAATTGTAGAAACACAAAGCACACCGGAGCCAGAACCAGTGCACAGCAAAGAATCCGCTGAGCATGCTCACCTAACAACTTACGCTCCTCCTTGGTGGCGCTGTGCAAATTCGCGGAGCCTCTTTGCAACAGCATAGAGCCCGCATGCACTGAGTACTCATCCCATTTCCTGTAACATTGAAGCAGTCATGTGGGTATTACTAGATGTGAGCGCGGCGTGACCGGCAGCTCTCTCTCTCTCTCTCTCTCTCTCTCTAACTCTCTCTCCCTCTCTCTCTCCCTCTCATCTCCATGACCATGTCAAATCCTTAATTCACACTAAGAAGCAGGTACGCAATGAAATATGCTGCACACTAGGCAAGTACAGCCATTGTCTCAGCTGGCTGCAGGTCTGCCCACATGGTACTCACTTAGAAGGATTTGAGGCAGTGACACCAATCTCTTTGCTGTCCTTGTTTCCCTGGGATTTGGGCTCCGCGGCTGCCTGCGTTTGCGAGGGACAATATTTCCACGACAAGGACAAATGCATGCAGGCATGCAAGCAAGCAGATATTGCATCACACGTGTTGTATATAAGCACGTAATTAATCACATACCTGGGCGGCAGCCAGGGAGGAGCCCGTGCATCCCATTCTTCCGGGTTACAATCAACCCAAACTTCGCGCGCGACTACAATACTATAATATTACAGGAAATATTAAAGTAGAGGTTAATCTGCTCAAACCCTAAATTATTGAAGTCCATGCATGAGGTCACTGCTCAGAGCAGGTTCAAGATACTATGGGCTAGGTAGACTGAACAACTATACCAACATCACCAATATGGCAACAGCTGTTCCAACTGACGAGGGAGGCCTGTGCCGAGAGCGCAAACAAGCTGCGAGGAAATCCATCAAAGCGTTGCTGCAGCAAATGACGCCCGACTCCATGCAAACTGAAAGTAAGCACACACGCAGGCACGCACACGCACACGCACACGCGCACGCGCGCGCACACACACACACACACACACACACACACACACACACGCACACACACACACACACACACACACACACACACACACACACACACACACACACACACACACACACACCACAAACACAC
>Ga0307963_1002710_pt1 | contig 14030 bp, 13 predicted proteins | sample OrgLakmetagen594_FD_201829 | JGI IMG/M metagenome (GOLD analysis project Ga0307963, IMG submission 201829) | Saline water microbial communities from Organic Lake, Antarctica - #594 | ecosystem: Environmental > Aquatic > Non-marine Saline and Alkaline > Saline | place: Antarctica: Organic Lake...
GTGTGTGTGTGTGTGTGTGTGTGTGTGTGTGTGTGTGTGTGTGTGTGTGTGTGTGTGGTTGTGCTTGTGTGTGTGTGTGTGTGTGCGCGCTTGTGTGTGTGTGTGCGTGTGTGTGTGTATGTGTGTATGCATGTGTGTGTGTGTGTGTGTGCGTGCGTGTGTGTGCGTGTGTGCGTGTGTGTGTGTGTGTGTGTGTGTGCGCGTGCGTTGTGTGTGTGTGTCTCATGCATTGTGTGTGTGTGTGTGTGTCTCATGCAGTAGCCAAGTTTCAAGCGCATGCTTAATAAGTGAGCGGAAATCATTCCATGTACAGGCTCGAAATCTTATATGGTGTTTAATTAATTATCAAGCAAAACAGCCGGTTTCTGGCCACGTCATCCTCTAAAATGGAGGATCGGAAAGACAGAAAATCTTCCTCTATGCTTGTTTCTCGGGTGCTGGCAACGTGGGACAAGGTATTTGAGGCGGGATAGGCGTCCTGGCTAAAGTCTCGGTTCCAGTGACTGAACCCTTGTCCTGTTCATGCTAGGCTCACGGCAAGAAGCCAGGCCAAAGCAAACAGAAGAAAGGAGAAAGCAAAGGTGACTTAGCAATGACAGTGCTCCTCACATGTGAGGACGGGCTGACTGTGCAGTTTAATGATTCACGTACGCATTCGTGTGTGTATGTGCGTGTGTGTGTGCTTGTGTGTGTGGCTGTGTGTGTGTGTTTGTGTGTGTGTATGTGTGTGTGTGTGTGTGTGTGTGTTTGTGTGTGTGTGTGTGTGTGTGGCTGTGTGGCTGTGTGTGCGTGTGTGTGTGTGTGTGTGTGTGTGTGTGTGGCTGCGTATGTGTGTGGCTGTGTGTGTGGCTGTGTGTGTGTATGTTCGTGGCTGTGGCGGTGTGTGTGTGTGTGTTTGTGTGTGTGTGTGTGTTTGTGTGTGCCTGTGTGTGTCCATGCTTGTGTGCATTTGTGCATGTGTGTATGTGTTAATGTGTGTGTGCATGTGTGCATGTGTGATTGTGCTTCTGTGTTTTGTCATGCATGTTGGTGCAGCTTTGTGTGTTGGTGCACGCACATGAAATATAAGGATTCTCTGTTTTCTTGGACATGTGTGATTCAAATGCCTGGGCATTGGAAAAAGAGTAGGGGTCACTCAGATCCTTACAAGTATTGCAGGCGCCAGCTCATTCCCCCTTCCCCTATTCAATCTGGACAGGTTCAGGGTCAAGCCGAAGAAATAGTATGGAGCGGGCAATGGCAATGGCATGTATAGATCCAGGCCTTGAATGCGAGATTGAGGACGCGGAGCAATCTTTGGCTGAGCTACGCAAACTGAGTTATGCTGCCAAGTAAGTCTACGTGAGCAATTGCACGCAAGGCGCTGCTCTGTGGAAGCTTGGTCGTGGAAAAAAGGAATTTGTACCATGGGCACCACTGCCACATTACACACCATACCTGCATGCCATGACTGGGAGGCAGAATTTTCGTGCACAGTTTAGAGGAGGGTCAAGGGACATAAAACAGTCTCCTGCCGACTCCTGCCGACGAGGGTAGATACGATGCCCTTGGCTGTTGTTGAGGCACACCTTATTTTTACCGTCAAAGTAGGCTGCTGAGTATCCAACTATTCCCCCCCCCACCTTCAGGTCTTTCAGCGGTCCAGCAACAAGAAAGCAGAGTGCACTGTCAGCGGCCATGAAGCCCTCTGTCGCATCTCCGCAACTCTCCAGCTATACCATCGAGGTTTGTAGGTTAACATTGGGGGGACCTTCAGCCAGGTTGTTTGGCTGATCGGCTGCTGACTGGTCTCGGCCAGCCACAAATAAATTCATGAGCTCAGAATAAGGAACATTTTTGTACAGGCCAGCAATAAGGGAAAACGTCATGGATGATTGCCCCAACAGGCCTGTGAGATGCAAATAGGATTAAACAGGGGTTTTGGTAAAATGCTTGCACGGTCAGGTTCCGTATGAGAGTCTGAGTGAGTGCAGGGACTTGGTACTGGTGTCAGCTTGGCTGGAAGCACATGCGTTGAGGAATTTCAAACAGCCAACATCAAACCAGCGCACTCTTGTGCTGACAATTGTTGGCACTCATACATAGCTGACAATTGTTGGCACACATAAGCCACCACGGGGCTTTGGATTGCAGAGTACTTGATGTAATATATTTTTGAGTCCACGCTAGTTCATTCGTTTTTCACGCTAGTTCATTCGTTTTTGTCAGCATCCACAGTAATCAGAGGCATGTGTTCGGCGACAAGAAATGAAGTGCCCAGGGGCAGCGCGTTTCATCTTTTGTGTTTCGGAAGCATCATGAATGAGATGAATCTTCTGAGATGAACAGGATAGGCATTAACTTTCCGATCCTCAAATGCCATCCTCTTTGTCTTTGGGCCTTGTCACTAGAACTGGTGAGAGCCAGATATCTTCAGATATTCAGTTGTGCAAGTTCTCCAAATTTTATTGTCACATACAATACACGGTGTATGGATGTATGGCTGGATCTAGTCCTCATACTTTTCTGCGTCATCAAAGCGTCCCTTGTATTTCTACACGCCTTGCGACAACACAGGAGCTTGGGCTTCGAGTTAACAGTGAAACATCTGCGCGTGAGGAGTGGCATCGGCAACGCCAGCAGGCGCAGCAGCAGCAGCAGCAGCAGCAGCATTTAAGCAAGCACAGAAGTAACAGCATTGGGCCCCTGCTTCCGTCGCTTGACACCCCCATGAATTCATCCACCGCCAGCCACGGACGATTCCGGAGGTCCCAGGGGAGGGATACCCTTGCACCTCAATCACCCATCCAATCCCCTCTGCAGAAGCTGATACAGGCAAGGTCCAGCCTAAACTTCCAGTCAACGCCTCTTCCTGAGGCAGCAGCAGACCCGTCAGCCTCACCCTTAGAGCGTAGCTCGCTCCTCACTGAGCGTAGCTCCGTCACACAGGTCAGTGAACACAAAAGGGAACCAAAGGAGACGTGACTTTTTGGAAAAGAACAGTGTTCGGATCAGTGGGCTTATGCATACTCAAGGACCTTTGCTTTTTGGAAAAGAACAGTGTTTGGATCAGTGGGCTTATGCATACTCAAGGACCCTTACTTTTTGGAAAAGCACAGTGCTTGGATCATGGGCTTATGCATGCTTGAGCACACTTGATTGCCATGCTCATTCGGAACGTGTTCCTGGTCAGCCAAGCAGCAAAGCGCAGAAGGCATCTCCAAATGCATGGAAGTCTTCTTCCTCATGTGTTGGGAGGAAGCAGCTCTCCTCAATTTCTGGAATTTAGGCTGACACAGATTATGAGCACTGATAAGCTTTTGACAGCTCTTTTTGGCTGCATCGCTGTAAACGAGTCTCAGGAACAGATGCCAGTTCGTGCACGCAAACTTCCACCTCGCCCCCAAGTCATCTTAGTGTACCAGGCAAATCTCTTGTGCACTTGTCTTTAAATCAGCTTTATACTCAAGTCAATATAAGCCAGCAATTTCTACCAAAGCCATCTACTGAAATGTATCTGCTTTATTCACATAAAGAAATACCCGTAAACCAACTCCTGTGAAGCGCAGACAAGCTACTCCCGTGCATTCAGCAACTCTGCCACCTCTAAACACGTACACACAGGTTGGAAGCGGTAGCTATATCCAGGAAGGCTCTCTTGCTGACAGCTCATACCCTCTGGCAAGCACCAGCTACATGTCAGCCTTCACAGGAGCCGAGGGAGAGCTGCTGCCCATCTCCCCCTCTGCAGCTTCGGACAGTCCTCAGGCAATGCAAAGCAGGGAAAGGGGCGGGCCCAAGAATTCTGCTGGCTTTGGCGAGGTGTGCTCTTGCTGTTGTTGTTTGCTGAAAGCATGCATATTGGCTGGTGGAATTCGTACCTTAAAATCTTTTTGTACAGTGCTTAAAAGTTGTGCGCTTCAGAAACCTTCTGTGCTGTTGGGAGCTTGTTTGTGCTTACAAATTTGCAGTCATGGTGGGCGAATAGCGTTGACGCCCATACGCACGCTTGGTTGATGCCACGTTTGTTGTGTTCTAAGAACCTGACAGAAAGACAGATTGAAGCTTGATAATGTACCGTACGTGAATCCATGGATGGATCCACCGCCCCCCCTGAAAGAAATATTTATGGTCAAATGTGCAACCTCCCCCCCTAGAAATAAATATTTTACAGTTGTTCTGCAACCGCCCCCCCCTCGCTGGAAATTTTCAACGGGTGCAACGGGTGCAGGCAGGGCTGGGGCTGGGGCTGGGGGTGCAGGGGCAGGGGCAGGCGGAGCTGGGGCTGGGGGGTCAGGGAGTGCTGGGAAGGCTTCCTGACCACTCATCACTCGCACTGCTCAAAAACTTTAAATTCCCCTACCGCCCTACAATCTTCCCTTTAGAAATAAATATATATCAAACCACCGCCCCGTCACCGCCCCCGCCAAAAACAATAATTAGGGGGCGGTGATGTAATTTTCGTACGGTAATTGCGTTATGATAGCGAGCCTATTTTGGCTTTAAACTTCACAGGTGGTCAAGCTTCGGCCACAATGAACAAATATCATTCTCCATGTTTTATATGTCTTTTTATGAAACATCATAAAACAAACTGCCTATTCATATTAGTTGAAACATGTACTTACTAACACCGGCACACCTGACACCTGCACGTAGGCTGAGAGCTTTGGGAACACTCCCACAGGCAAAGGAGACCAGAGTGTCCTCCCAAGCAAGTGCGTGGTGAAAGGCTTTAGGATTCCTGTCTAGGGTTCTAGGCATGTTGCTTTGCAAACAGGCCTGTGCACTGTACGGTGTACGGTACGGTATGCTTTTTACTGCACGTACCGTAATTTTGTTAATTATGGCGTAATTACGATTTTAAAGGTGATTTACTGTACGGTGTACGTCACGGTGCCAAGCTGGCACTGCCAGTGCAGAAATGTCCTCAGAAAGGCCTCTCCACCCCAAAACCTCCCATTTTCCACCTCCAGCATGCTCCTGTTACGTGTTGACGCCACAGAATGCTTACCTGAACGACCCTGAGGTTGGGTCGGGGCTGCTTCAGCCCGGGGGAAGGGCCCAACAGTGAATTGCATGTAAAAATATAGTCGGACGCAGTACTTGATTGCTAGTTTATAACTTGTTTATTTATCATAAGCAATTTAGACAAAAATTGATTTGGGTCGAAATTGGAGCCAAGTGGCCAAATTACGGTCAATTGTACTGTACGTTGGCTCTGTCTTGTACGATCTGACACCGTAATTTTGGTCGACCGCGCGAGTTAATTACAGTCTGTATTGTAATTACGGCCTAAATCCAACTTTACGTTGTAAGTGCACAGGCCTGTATGTAAAAGGTACTTTGGCTGTCATGGAAGCTAACACAAGAGAAGACGCAAAACTACCTGCAACGACGTGGTTGCTTCACCACCTCAAATAGTGGCTTTGTGTGTCACTACATGCCATAACAGGTTGCTATTTTTCTTTGACCTGGAAGCCCTGACCATAGTCGGGCCCTTGCTACAGGCCAAACATCACCACATGAAAAGCCTTGACATAAAAGCAGTCCCTGACGGCAAAACCTTTCAGTCAGGTGCAGAACTTTGCTAGCAATCCACAATATCTGCTTAGGGTCTTCATATACCGTACAGACCGTTGACCAATGCGAGGTTTGAAAAAAAACAATTAATCAATCCAATGTGAGCCTGTGCAAGGGCCAGACAATCTAATTATTTACCTCAATGCGACCTATGCGAGAGCCTGTGGCCCTTTGAGGTGCATGTGCACGCGCCTACGTGTGCGTGCGTGCGCATGTGCGCGTGCGTGCACGTGCATGTGTATGTGTGTGTGCGTGCGTTGTGTACGTGCGTTGTGTACGTGCGTGCGAGTGTATACGGTAGTGTACATACGTGTAGGGTTGGCCCAAACCGTATATGGGGTTTTCGTCTACGTATATACACGCCGTATAAACCGTATATATTCCGTATATTTGAAATTTCGACCTCAGAATTTAATTTTAGGGGGGTCATTTTGTAGCTCTTAAAGAGCTGTATAAACGTATCCAATTTAGTTGTGCCAAAAAATCAAAGGTTGGGAAGCTATGCTTGCCCAAAGAAGCCAAAACACACAGGCATACACGGTCACTGTCACGAGACCCCTTTTCTTCCCCCGCCCCATCAAATCACCCTGTTAAATAGCTCGGATGCAGGGCTTTGGATTTTTGTGGTCTCGAAGGCCAGTGGAAGGTCACTTTTCGACCACTCATTCAGACCGTATATATACGTATTTATACGGAAAAACCGTATATATACGTATTATACGGCGTATATATACGCCGGCTAAAATTCACATACGGTGTTTGCGAAAACGGGTACGGAGAAAACTTATTTATACATACGCATATATACGGCATATATATACTTATACGGTTTGGGCCAACCCTACATACGTGTGTGCGTGCGTTGTGTACTTGTGCATGTGTATATGTGTGTGCACGCGTACGTGTGTGTGTGTGCAGGTACGTGTGTGCGCGCATACATGGTGCGTGCGTGCCCATGTGAAGGGATTGAAGGCGCCCTTCATCTTAGTGTCCTTCCTCCCCAAGAGAGGGTCAGTTTCCCAAGCTGATTGTCCCCCTTGGGGGCCTTGAGGGGCGGCTTGGGAGGCTTTCCCGGCCTGTCCACGTTCATGCTTAAACTTAATATTTAACCCCAATGCGAGCTTCGCGACGCCCTTGTCACTTAGTTATTTTAAGCTCCCAACACAGCGCGAGGGGGTCAGAAATGTTCGCAGTATGCAGTGATAAACGATTTGTACGGTAGCTTGCATTGGTGCACAAATCAGGAAAATAGGTGTCCTAGGTTTAAACCAGGGTTGTTCAGTTCGTTTTTTGGGAGCAAAGGTTTGAAAAAGTTGGTGAAAGTCTAGAATCCTCTAACTGTTTGAGCGGGTCAATGTGCAGTTTCGAAAATGGAGGATTTTGCTGCTTTCCGTGGTCATACTCGTCCAAAGTGCTTTTGTTTTTTTGAACATATTATAGTATGTTCACTTCGGGGTTTGGCCAAAAGTTTGGGTTTGTTGAACCTTTAAGGGTTTGCCGAATTGTAAAGCCGTTAACGCTATCGGGTCTCTGGCCTGTTCACTCCAAACTTGCTGTTCACTCACCTCAATGATTACCTTGTAGTACGGTGGCTTCCAAAGCATGTGTGTAAGTGTATGTGCGTGAGTATGTGCATGCAAATGCGTGCTTGTGCGTGCGTGAATGTGCGTGCGCATGTGTTTGCACGTGTGTGCGTGTGCATGTGTGTGCGCGTGTATGCGTGTGCGTGTGAGAGTCTCATGCTGCATGGTGGCCTGAGCCTTCCCCTTTACTGCTCTTGCTCCTGCTGACCCTGCTGCTGAGGTGTTCCTTTCCAGCCGAATAACTTGACACTTCTTGGTGTCCCTCTCCCTCTTCTCGGCAGCTGTGTAATCAATGGCGCGAGTCGCCCCGCCATGACGTCCTCTATTTCACACCTTGTTGCTGCACACTTCGCTCCCAATGTGGAAATTTTCTTTACAAAGTGTTCCCTGATACAGGGAGCACCCCCCACAAACTCGTGGGCGCAATACTTGCACTGCACCCGGGGTGGGCCCTTTTTCAGCTCCACAATGGTTACATGGGTGCGTTCTGGGCCCTTCTCTTTCCCATCATTAATTTAGAAACATTTACTTTCAACAAAATGTGAGATTTCGGGGGTGGTTGGGGAAGCCCAGATGCCCCTTTCCCAAAACTGCACATCAAACCCTTCTAACAGATTGAGGGTTTGCCAACTTTCACGCACTTTATCCGAATCTTACTCCCAGAAAAACGAACAGAACAACTCTGATATAGTCAGTACATAAAAACCAGGACGTTTGACGGCCATCTACGACTCTTTCCTGCATTTTGGACTGCAATACTAGATCCAAAAATTCGAAAAAGGGCTTAGAGTTCAACGTTTTTATAGCGCGCAAACATCATTCTTTACGACCTTATTCTTTTAGATGCTTGCTTTTGCATCAGGTAGATTAATTTGAGCGATTTCCTTGCTATCCTGGAAAGGGACGTAAGTCCTTGCAGTGGGTTTAGCAATGAATGCCTCCCGCGCACAATTCTCCCAGGGATTGATGACCTAGGTATTGTCAAACTAGCATTGATGACAGTACGCTCTACTTTAAATTATGCCTTGCAGGTTCTCTCAGCTGCAAGTGAACACAGGCATCTCAGATACCTCGGTCTCCATAACACCCAGGAGCAACAAGAACAGCCCCTCTATTCCTGTCGGCCCTCTTACCACATTTTCTCCCCCCTTTTCCCCCGCCACCTTGCCCTCCGTAACACACAACCGACACAGCTGCACCCTGCCAGAAATGCACAGTGGAGGTAGTGGTAGCTTGCTGCCTTCACCCATGACACCCAGAGGCAGCAGGAGCCTAAGCCAAGTGCTACAGGAGACCAAGGAGACAAAGGCAGCAGCTCTTCTTCCCCCCCAAGCACCTACCCAGCCGGAGGAGGAAAAGCCACAAGCGCCTCTGCGGCGAAAGTCTCAGGGGGGGTTTACCTTGAGCACACAGGTGCGTAAAGGTGCACAAGCTTTCCAGCTTGGCTGCGTAGGAGAAAAGGGTATTTCCTTTGCCTTCTGAACGCACTACCTCTCTCTCAGTCTCTCTCTCTCTCTATCTCTCTCTCTCTCTCTCTCTCACTCACACACACACACACTCACACACACACACACATACATACACACATACCCAGACCTCTTTGTTTCTACCCCCTTGTCGAAATTATATGTCAGCACAAAAAATTAGCCAGCTGCTCCCTGTCTCCAATATGTAACTTGATCTGCATCCACATGTACAGCGTCCACACAACAAGCTGTTTACATCTGACACAAAACAAGCACGTTGATTTATAACCATTTTTTGTCTATTATTCTCACCTGTTTAATCATTTGTTGCCCCTATCTGTCAAAGTCGAGCTTGAACAAGGTGGAGCGGCCTGGAAGGTGCTTCTATAGGAGGCAGAGCAGCACCTCTGTCAAGAGGCAGAGTCGCTCAGGCAGCGCACGGCGAAAAAGGGGCACTAGGGCCAGCAAGTCAGGAAGCAAAAAGTCTATAAGGCGCTCGCCAAGTCGAACAGGTCAGTAGATGGTATTGTTGTTGGACGACGAATCTCCTCAAAAATAACTTACCGCAACTGGCGGTATTGATGAGGCTATTATTTACTATTGTAAAGAAAAGGCACATGAAACAAAAATGGCACGGTAACTTGAACTCGATAACTTACGCATACAGGAGTTTATGCACAACCTGTGCTGTTTCACTTGCTTGTGTGCCTGGGCTGCCGCTTCTGTTTGTAACAAGGAATTGCAGGGTTGACGTCCCTGACACAATTCAAGCCTGTTACTGTATTGCAATCTTCAACATGCAGGGAGGCGCAGCAAGTCAGGAGGATCTGTGCGCTCTGTAGAACGGCAGGCAAAGCGGCCAGATAGCTGTGAAAGCAACAAACGCGGAAACAGTCGCACCAGCCAAGTCAGTAGTACAGGGAAGTCCGATGGGCAGACCAGCTCAGACGTCAGCAGCTATGAGAACGACAGCGACAGCAGTGGCTTCTTTGTTGATTCCCCTTTAGCTCTTCTGGAGGGAGGGGAGCACGCTTTCATCCACAGTCGGAATTCACATCCCGCCCTGGATGCACCTAAATCTTCTTCCAAGTCAGCTCCCACCAGACATGCACCTACCAAAGCCTCCTCTGTATCCTCACTCAAGCACACCCGCTTCAATGTGCCTCCAAAGCTGAGCCCGCTGAACCCTACCTCACCACCTGGGCATCCTTCTTCACAAGCTGGCAAATCCACACCCACCTCAACAGCAGTCTCTCCCGCGCATTCCACCGCATCCTCACCTTCGCGCCTTCGAAAAGCCATCAGCACACCGCTGGAGCCTCCCTTTACCCCCTTGTCCTCTGGTGCCTTGAACAAGAAAAAGGCCACCCTGCAACAATACCTAGCAGGTATACTTTGCATCGATCAGACTGCCGGTGTTCACATGAACGAGATGTAGAAAATAGAAAAGCTTGTGACAAAAGAGCGTCTATCTGTGCGAGGTAGTCCAGGTGGCAAGCCTTGCCTATGAAAAGTACCCTGTTCACGCGTCTATCAATTAAATCTGTGGTGTAGTGACTTTCATCTTGTAGGGCACTACCTTTTTTTAGGCTTTGGGACAGAGTTCTGTCTTCAAGTGAGTGCAGATGTCTTTCACCACATAATGCCCGCACAAATGTACCGCAAAATAGTGCATCCCATCTTAAATCCAGTTCCATCGGCCATTGTTTGCGTTGCTTATTTTGTGGGGGGAAAAATGCTCACTAGTCGATGAGAACACTGAACAACTGCTGTGCAGGAAACAAGCTTGATGTAACTCGCATGGAGATGGACACTTACCTCCGCAAGCTTGATGTTGAAAGCTCTGGCCGGTGAGACCCCTCTGCTCTCAGTCTCACCAGTAGCATCGTTTAAAATAATCTGTTTTATCAGTAATGCAACCTGAGAACATGCGCAATGCTTTGAGCAGGACAGATGTGCAGGCACCTGTGTGCTTGTGCAAACACAATTGTTAAATGCACGGCTTGCTTGCAACAGTAAGTTCTTTACACCTGACATGGGTCCTTTTCTGTCATATCCTCATTACCTACATGGAAAATAAAAGGAACTAATGCCAGTGCTTGCACTCTCACCTTATGTATACTTCCGCCCTGTTCTCGCTTCCCAACTTGTCTTCCTCATTGCTGCCGAGCCCAATTCCTCATTGCTGCCGAGCCCAGTGCTATCTGTGATTTCCTTACATCGCAGCGGCTCTGGGCGCTTTGCTGGAAGGCGCCACCCCCCTCCTCGCAAGTCGCCCTCTAGCCTTCTTGACACCACTAACCTCCCCTCTAATAGTGAGGCACGAAGTTTAGGCGGTATGCTTGCACAGTTCCACGCTGAGGAAGAGGAGCTGCTGCATCTTCAACGGCAGGCCAAAGCCACAGCTGTGCGGCAGGTAAGCAGTCCTTCATTTGTGGTGCAAAACAAGGTTTTTTTTGGTGACACACACACACAAACTGATGGATTGTTTAGGGGCACATGCACCACGAGTCCACTGAGTATGTTATTTAAACATGCTTACATAACAGGGAATGGAGCCTGCAATGAGTGGCGTTGATATGCGGTCACAATGGCGGGGGCACTGAGAGAGTTTTGGCACAGGGTGCTGGCGAAGACAGGCAGGATCTATGGGTGTTCTGCTGAAGCAGTGGAGGAAGCGCACGGCATTGAAGCCAGCAGCAGTTTTTAATGCTTGTTGAGCTCTGTGGTTTTCTCTTCATGTGGATCTGCATGCAGCCTAGGAGACACCAATTGGATGTTGCAAATGACAAGAAACGGTTGAGGCCAAAGGATAGTGTTTTGTTCCTGAACGCCAGCTCAAAGGGTTATGTATCGTAATACCAGCACTGCAAAGGATGTCAATTAGGCCAAGGCTTCCGCACAAATCCAGAGCAGCAGTGCTTTATGCTCGGAGGTAAGGAGGACAAGGTTCTTACATCAGTGTGGGATTGTGGTGCAATCAGAGTAAACTAATATTGTTGTCCATTGTTTATTCTTTAATGCCCATCCATGCATGTTGGCAGAAAAGAATATTTATTTGTTGTTGACAGTGGAATAACTGTGTGGGCGTGATTGTGAATTGCGAATTGCGATATCCGTGCCATCTGCCCCTTTATTTTCTCTGGGTCAATTGCATAGCAACAAGTAAGTATATACTGCCATTTCACTGCCTTTAAAGGGTGTGAAAGCCTATATTTTAACTAGTTGCAGAAATGCACAAGTCAACTCTGCGACGGTCTCTTGATCAAAATTTTTTGCCCATCTTTCAAATTGAAATTTTTTGGCCAACCTGGGAGATGGAATAAGGAAGTGATAAGGAGTGCAATAAGGGAGCGATACCTGCAACGCAGGAACCCCACTGCCTGTCATGCTAAATCAGTGGCATGGACGAATTGTGTGATTTCACATGGGATTTATAATGTGATGGACGGTTTTGCGATTATTTGGTTGTTTGGCCAGTTTAAATGGTCCTCTTCTAAACTCGCTATTTCTCAGACATCCATCATCCCTGCTGTGCTTTGCTTGAGCCGCCGCCTCCTCAGGTCAAGAGGGGAGGAGATGTGAAACGACACCTTTATGGGGCGGCTTGACAGACTATGGCTCTTATCTATAATCCATGCATAAGCTGGTACCCCCGATCTGACTTGACATGTCACTACTAGGCTACTTATAACTCTCGTTACAGCGCCCACATGACCAGGAGTGTGATACGAAGTGTTTATAAAGGGTTTACAAAGGGGGTAATTGGCAGCCACATTGTTGGGCTGATAGGCGTTGCTGGATCAGCTAGCGTAAAGTAAACATAAGGTAAGGTTACATCGCTATATATGCCTCTGGGGGGCATCTGAGCAGAAGCTTGGAAGGGTTACAAGGGTTACAAGGATGGCCTACAGCCCGAGTCTCTGGCTGATGGCAATTGGCTGGTGAAACAAAAACAACCAGTGTCGAAAATTGAAACTAAATCTGACACAAACTTGAGGAGTCTGTATGAGTCTTGATTCAGGAATGCATTGATCTCATAATCAGTGATATTGAAGCTTGGAAAAAGCCTGAAACCGAACCAAAAAGGCACTAGAACAAATTAAGGGAAAAGGGCTAGGCACTCAGCCACAAAAGAGGCCACACCATATATATCTGGTTGGTTCAAAAAAGTCCTTATTTGAGTTGGGCTATCTTCATATTGAGGTGGGAAGACCAGCTGGCGGTGCTGTGTGCGAATGCTAACAAAATGTTCATGCGGACAGTTCAGCAAAATGTGTTCCTCATCCTGAACAGAGTGCCAGTCACATTTGTCACAGATCCTGAGCTCATAAGGCCTTCTATTTCTGTTATGGCGCATTTTTTGGATCAGAAAATTATGGCCAGAAAGGTGAAGGCAAGAAAGTGCATGCCTGAGATTGTTGGAAATATTTTAGCGAGGATAGATAGGTTGCATAAGCTTGTGATTTTTTTCCTGTCATCCCACCAGCCAGGAGCAATCCCCAAAGGTACACCAAAATGTGTGTGATAAGTCCTCATAATTCTGCTGGAATGGTGATTATCCTGTGGTGTCAAGCTCTCTCCAGCTCCCGAAGATATGTTCGCGCAAAGTGAGCTCAAACTGTTTTAGATGGATAGACTCGTGAGATCGTATGGCATTCAAAAATTGCTGAGACGCAGGGAAATCTTGGAGTGCGTGCAGAACCTGATAAGTCCATGTATCACTTTTATTTGCAATAAGAAGGACAGCCCGCACAACTTTCTCACAAAGAGGATTGTTTGAAGAGAGTAAACTGTTCCAGAATCGTATGATGCATCCGAACCAATAGAAAAATGGGCATCTGACCTGTTTCGCGGAGCACGCAGTGAGTATCAGTACTTTTCTTGACACCCAGGAGTAGTTTCAGGAAGCCAAGATGAAAGACGTGTGCACGGGTGGTTACTGAGGTATCATAATTATGTCAGTGAGAAAGTGGCCCATACTTGACATCCGTACAGGCCAGCTGTCAAAGCGAAGACCTGGAAAAGCCACAACGAGTATATAATAAGTAAGCCAAAGAATGGGGGCATGAATTAGATCCAAGGGTCACAACACTGTGTGTGTCTGTGCGTGTGTGTATGTGTGTGTGTATGTGTGTGTGTGTTTATGTGTGTGTGCGTGCGTGTATGTGTGTGTGTATTTGTGGTCAGACAATTTTAAACCTTCAAATCCAAATGTCTCCCCGTTATATAACCTTTTCAGGCACTTTAAACGCCTAGTGGGTGTGTCATTCTGACTGATTTACAGATTACACTTCTCAGTCTACCACATGCACACACACACACACACATATCAATTCCAAACCCCGTAACAATGCAATGCTAAGCAACTAGCACAGAAGGCATAAATACTGGAAATGCTGTCTGCCAACAGAATGCT
>Ga0307963_1002714_pt1 | contig 14013 bp, 7 predicted proteins | sample OrgLakmetagen594_FD_201829 | JGI IMG/M metagenome (GOLD analysis project Ga0307963, IMG submission 201829) | Saline water microbial communities from Organic Lake, Antarctica - #594 | ecosystem: Environmental > Aquatic > Non-marine Saline and Alkaline > Saline | place: Antarctica: Organic Lake...
AGGGGGAGGGGGGAGGGAAATGGTCAATGTGCTTCGGTAGCTCTGAGGGTGAAGGGGAGTGCAACTTGTTGAGCCTGGCTGCAACTAGGTTTTGGGACAGGGGCGTGCAGCATGCTAAGGGAAGGCTGTTTGGATCTGGGCTGCCCTCGGGGCTGCTGAGAGGGAGGGCACTGGGAGAGGTTGGTAAGAGGCTGGTGGGCGTTCGGTGGGCTTTGCTTGTGTGTATTGGTACGCGCCTTTATGTGTGTGTGTGAATGTATGTGTGTGTCAGAGAGAGAGAGGCGAATTATCCTCATGGGTTCTCAATCTTGGCAATTTATGCGCAATAACAGTGGTCAAACATGCAATAGTTCAGCGGGTGACATTGTGTAGTACGGTTGTCCAAAAATCCAAAACTGGATCTGCAGGGAGAACAAACTTGTCCACGCATCACGCACCTGAACTCCACAGAGCTTTGCCGCCTGCTCCTTGATTTGCTTGTGTGCGTGTTGCCAGACTGGTCAACATACAGATGTTTTGGAATCTCCTCAGTTTCTGAAATGTAACGCAAGCCTTGTGCAGACAGTCCCTTCCCCTCAAAATGGTTGCCTCTGTTGCCTGGAAATTTTTATGTGCCATGATTAAAATTAAAGAGCAACATAAATAAATTGGTCAGAGCAGCAAGGCAATTATATCCTAAAATGCAAACTGAAGTTGACTGCGCAACTGAATTGATACTTAAGTCCAGCATCAAATTAACAGGAACAACACTTGCATTGAAGTGGTAATTGGAAGAACACTCATCATACCAAACAGGCACTGTGCAATCCACATTGGATCCGCCCACCTTTTCCAGTTCCAAGTCCATGCTCCCCATTTGCCTCCTCTTTGGGAGCAGACTTATGGTAAGAGTACCTATGAGGCAAGTGACTGCTTTGTGGCAATATAAGGTCACTGAGAGTGCTGCCCTCGCCGAATAGCGTGCCACCCTCTCCAGGGATTGGCTCGTAGCTTTCCAGGAGTTGAGTGGCACTGAAAACGTTTTGGCTGCCAGGTTCCTTCTTCTGTGAGTGATCAATTTATGCACGCAGCACTTTTGACTAATGCTGCTGCTCAAGATTTGTTTGTGCAAAGTGAACATTTTGGCAATTAATGTCCAAGACGTCTCTCTCACTGCTTGCCATAAGCCTTTGGTTCTAACTGTTCCTCTATGTGGTAAGGCAGCCAGATTAAGTGCTTCAAATTCAGGTCAGGGTGCTTTCTCCCTTTCTGTGCAAGTAAAAGGTTTACTCAAATTGGAAATAACAAAAAATCTCCGTCACCAGTCTGAATGCAACTGCTTGCAATCACAGGTTTAGTTGAAAATACGTACAGCATATAAGATACGACATACATCAGGTTGGCCAAAACCCTATATTGACACCGTATATGACCGTATACTATTATAATATTGGTGATTGCCCTGCCAAAATCACCGTATGTACACCGTATATATATGGTTATAGCCAACACTCTTTGTGCACAAGTCAGCGGCCTGTGATCTAGATTTTTTCCTTTTCAGGGGAAACAACAGGAAAGCTAAACAACTCTAAGCAACTGTTTCACGTCCACGTTTGGCAATGCACCAACCTGTCCTTTGTGATGGAGCTGTGTGTGGATGTCATCCTGAATGGGGCTTGAATTAAAAGAGCGAGAGAGTGGAACGAAGGAGTGGGAGTGCCGGAGATGAGAGGCTGAGGACTGTGGAGCAGTATGCCGCAGGCACATGGATTGAGAAAGTGGCAGGGAGCCGTGCTGGGGGGCATTCCTGTTAGGTCTTAGTGTCCCATCTGAAGACTCAAAAGGAGGGGAACCGGGAGTGGAGGGTGTTGTTTGTGGGCTGTGCTGTCCAGTGGCATGCTGGTGGAGGTGAGATGAGGTGCGTTGAGGAGGCAGTAGGTGGAGTAAAATCTGCAGACCATGATTTTGCACACACACAAACGGTAAAACGGGAGTGAAGACTCAGATGCCGGACGTTACATGTCTTGTGTTTGAACTCTACTGGCAGCGTAATGGAGGTTTGCATGGAGCTGCTTTGGTTTCCCAAGGTGTGATTACCTAGCATACAAGAATGATGTGCACATGCCTGCAGCAGTACAGCAGACAAAAAAGGTACGAGGTGTCAGGACGTATTAGGCATTAGGTAACATTCCATGTATCAGGCATCAGGCGTCTGGCTGTGGGCGCTTAACATGCGCTTAAAGGAACTAAATTGTCCTCCAATCCATAAGTGCAGCGCCTGTAAAAGCCATCCAACTTCCAAAAGGCCATCAACTCTGAGCTGTACCAATGCACACACAACGCGAGGTACACACATTCACACAAACACATACAACACACGCTTGTCTGAGCTATTCGATGTACACCTGGTCATAGTTCTCTACAGGCCGAGTGATGTGCGGCGGATGCTCTAAGAGGCTTCCAACAAGCAAAGCGCCGGGCCCTTCTTTCTCTGGACCTGGCAAATGTTGCTCCGAAAGCCTGGGGGTCTCTGTCATTGGCATGCGGGCCTGTGAGGAGCCCAGTAATTGGGAGAATGCAACATGACATGTGAAAGTTAATCCAATATAATGTTGACTATAAGGCACACGATATGTTTACACAAAACAGGTCTTTAGCTGTGTGCGTGCGTGCGTGTAAGGTATGCCTGTCTCTGTGTTTGTGTGTTGTGTGTGAGTGTGTCTCTGTGTGTGTGTGTGTGTGTAAGTGCAGCAGCAAACTGCCTCATTTGTGCCCTGCTGTATACTATGCACACAGCACAACATAATATAAATAAAGAAATTTGTAGCTGAGTGTGTTGAAGATGCAGCAGGGCTGAAGTATTTGTGCCCTTCTATTTCTAAACAGCAGCAAAAACATGATCAGACTCTGCTGCTGAATAGGGGAAGACCATGCTTCTGCGTGAGCATATCGATGGGGAGAAGGCTTTACTAATTAACTATTTATTGTGGGTGTAGCCTCTCTTAGATTGTTTGGTTCAAATTTACTGGAACCTATAACAAGAAACAAGAGCGGCCATTTCTCAGGTGTTCCTCATGATGCATTACTTCATTAATTCATTACATTTTGAGGAAAGTCATTTGAAGTTAATCCTCCTCCTTATGCTTCAAGTCTGTACCTGCTCAGCCGTATCTCCAGCAGGATCCTCAGGCTGAGCAGGCAGAGTTGTCGCAGTATACTTGCACCCTGCCAGCCCATTTGTTTGTGCGCCCTTCCATGGATGACTGGGCTGGTTGATTTGGAGGGCACCTGAACAACAATTACAGTGCAAAAATCCCGCTGTGTTGCTTATGTGTGTGTGTGTGTGCGTGCCTCTATGCCTAAACATGCATCTACACGTGTTTGTGTGGTGAGCATTTGCGTGCACTAATGTGTGTTTCATATTTCATATAAGAAGATGCATTTGAATATTTGGATACCCACCCAGTGGCCTTATAGCTGGAGTTTGCAAGCATTGCAGGTTTGCTTCTCAAAGGTTCTCAAACCACGTATCAATATCCCTCGCACACCACACATATCAAGGCCAAAATGCCAGAGGCAGGGGTGCGCAAGGCTTCACGTGCCTGGGGCCAGCTTGTGTCCTCCAGGAACACGCAGTAATGCTCCTGAGGACGGCCTTAAGCCTGTGCTGGATGAAGTGATCCTTGGTGAGGCGGCAGTGGATTGAAGAGTGGGGGAGGAGGGCCTTGAGTGGGAAGGGGAAATGATAAGGTCCAGGAGAGGAAGCGAGCGGTTGACTGGGTTTTGGAAGAGGTCTTGCTGGGGTTCTTGTGCCTGTGACGGCTGCTGAGTCGTCTCACCCAACTGCGCAGGTTGTGCTGCCTGCTGCTGCTGAGCTGGATCAGGCGGCAACGCAGGTCGTGGTACACCTTGCTGGTTTGCATCTTGCACTTGCTGTGCTGCCATTTGTGCTTGCTCCAGCGCCTCCCCTTGGCCTCCTTCCCTCCCTTGATGTTGAACTGGCCGTGCCTCAGATCGGTAGCTCTGGGATGATGCTTCTCTGCAATCCTGCCCCTTTGACTCTTGCTGCTGCTGCTGCTGCTGCTCTTGCTTCCCAGGTGCCTGGTCCCGGTGCTGCTGTTGCCCGAGACCCAGCCCCTCTCCAGTTTCATTAGCAGCTTTCTCTCCTTGCTGCTGTTGCTTCTTCTGCTGCTTCTGTCGCTGCTGCCTTATTTGTTGCTGCACCACAGCATGGGAGCAATTTTCTTGGGCCTGTTTGACCTGCCGCTGCAGCATTTGCAACAACTCCTGTTGCCGCTGCTGCTTTTGCTGCTTTCTGCAATCCTGTGCCTGTGCCTGCTGCTGCGTTTGCGCCTTTAATTGCTCGTGCAACTGCTGCTGCTTTGCCTGTTGCTGCTGGAAATAAACTAGAAGGTCCTTGGTGTTGAGTGCAGGGGTAGGAAGGTGGGTGGGAGCAGCATGTAGGAACATGGGTTGACGAGGAGGAGCAGTTAGAGGATTTCGCGGGTCAAAGGGTTCTGGAAGCTTTGCCTGCAAATCCCATAGGCTGAGCAGCTCATCTGCGACACCCGGCTCTTTTTTTATTGAGAAATCTACTTGCTGCTGCTGCTGCTGTGCTTCAAGCTTGTGTGTGCGTGTGGTGGGAGCAGCTTGTGCCGGATGATCCTGGCTGATCCCACCACCTGGTGTTGACCTGAAATCAAATTGCCTAAGTGCAAGGGCTGCTTGCCGCCTTTGATGGGCTGCAGATGAGCTTGTCCTTTGAGCTGCTGGAGTTGATGCTGGTGGTGCTGTTGCTGATGATAGTGCTTGAGATTCTCTTTTACCCGGAAGCAATCGAGTAGGAGAAACCACTTCCAAAGCTGCGTCGGCATGGCGCTCCACCCTTATGCTTCTGAAAGAAAACAAACGTGTGTGTGTGTTAGTGTGAGAGTGTGTGTGTGTGTGTGCGTGCACGTGCGTGTGTGTATGTGCGTGTGTGTGCGTGTGTGTATGAGTGTATGTGTGTGTATGTGTGTATGTGCGTGCGTGCATGCGTATGTGTGTGTGCATGCGTGTGTGTGTTAATCAAATAAGCAGCGAGACGTGCCTGCAAGAGCGCTCAGCGCAAGCAGCGCGCTGTTCAGAAGTCATGAAGTTGATCCGCTACAGACAGGTCCAAGTTAAAAGTGCTGCCACAATGTGCAGAGTTGAAGTTTAATTCATTGTTAAAGTCTCCTGCCAATTAGTGCGCAGCTACTCATACAAAAGTTTACAATGGACTCCAATCCTTAGAATATGACATAATTTCCATTATGTCATATACCTACAATAAAATGATACAAGAATGAATTTATTTAATCACCGGGGGATTTGAATTACCATGTGAGCATGTCTCTCACATCAGGACTCGGGTAGCACGCAAGCAACGCAACCAAACAAAGTCCTCCCCTCTTTTGCACCCGTGCCTTGTTTCACACGCGCGGACTCTCTTGCACATCAATTTGTTGTGTATCCTTGACTACAGGGGGGGAGGCTGCAGCAAAGAAGACCCATGGGATGAAGGAATAGATGACATCATGGTACGTACGTGTCCGTGCCTGACTCTAGCTTTGGAAGTCTAGCTTGGTCGTGCTTGCCAAATCAATCATTAGCCTGTTTCGTAAGGCATTTGTGATTGCAGGCTTGTATTAGTAAGCACAGTTAGTTGTCAATTCTTGCCTGCTGTCTCTAATACAATACTGAAGACGGAGTTAGGCTTTGTGTGAGTTGGTTCACTCAGTGCATGGGACCACTTGCAGGCATTCCCAGTACCCCTGCCCCGAATTCGACACTGCAGCATTGTTGTAACATTTAAATAGCCCTATATCCTGGTTAATTTCTGGTTTAAATGCCCTGCGTCTTTACATCTTTTCACCCATTGCGTTTGCTATGACATTTGCTGTGGCCAAACAGGGCCCCAAACCAGAAGTAGGGAACCTAGTGCAACGTCCGGGCAGCAACACCCAAAAAGGTAGGAGGAACTTACGGCACCTTCTCGACTGTTTTGTGGAAGACGGACAAAATAAAGTTGTGATTATGCAACACAGAGTCAACATAAGAAGGTCTAGGCAAAAATATATAGTACCTTCACGTTCTAGCGCGAGCACTATTATAGTATCACATGGAGGCTGCTACAAACTGCAGAAACAAAGCAGCTGTTTAGCTTACGTGCAGGAGAGGGTCCCATCCGCTTGGCCTCCCAGATCCCCACACGGTTCACACCCTACAAGTCAGCTCCCAGGGGAGCTGGAGAGCCTCCCTTCAAGCGCTTGGTGCTCATCTCCTCAAGGGTGCATGAGTGCCTACAGGTAGTACACAAGTGTGGAACGCGACCACTCCTCAAAAGGAGTTGCAGATGGTGACATTGCTTCACGCATTAGTGGATGTGGAGGAAGGATACACATAACGGACTGTACAGCAGTGTGAAAGAGCAATTTGGGCCAAGTCTTTCGGCAAGAAAAGACATTGACTTGCTTTTGTTAACTTTTGAGTAGAAACTGGAGTGACTGACTAAACAAAAGCCGGATGGATATGGAAAAACAAATGACCTTGCGCAAGATGTTTGTGCACATCTTATTTCTGTACGCTTTGCCTAATCAGGCATAGCTGAAAATGGAAGTTCAGCGGTGAGCTTGCAGCAAAATAATAAGACTATAACAACCACGGCCTGCACGTCCTCTTGCTGTTCGTTTTTTCCATTGTCAAGCCATTGTGATAGCCAAAATTCAGACAAGCAAGGGTGTCCCGTGTTAGGAGTAGCAAGGTGATTGCGTGAGTAGGTGTGGGCTTTAGCGTGAGATTTGGAAAAGAGGAGCAGGACATCAGGACGTCCACCAGACTTATATAGATCACCCAGTTTGCAGGTATCTTGCACGCCGTGCTTTTTATTGCTGTCTTTATTTGCATAATGCTTACCCAGCCCCAGTAATTCCATCATTTAATCCAGGTGGCAGAGCAAGTACTTCCCAGTGTTGCTGTTGTGGTGTACGATTGGAGGGTGTACACACTGCAAGAGCTGGTGCGTGCCATAAAAAAGGTCCTTGGAGGCAACAAAGTGTTGTCCATTGCTGTGGTGGCCCCAGGCAGCACGCCAGGCTGTGTAGGTGAGTGAATTGCTCTTGCATTGTTTTGTTGTGTGTATGTGTCTGTGTGTGCCCTTGCTCTGCCTCTAAACCTTATACTGTTTCATCTTCATACGTGTGCACTGATTTGTGCAAGGAGTGTGATCCTCCTGGTGCCTCCATGCCTTCCAAAGCTCATTTCTTTCAATTTTGTGTGTATTGCCTCTTTTGGGGGGAAACTTTGAAGGGGCAGGCCTGTAGAATGTAGAGTTTCAGTTTGAGCAGTTTTGTCGCAATTGTAGCCTGGGTTTTAAAACAACAATGGCCAACAAAGAGCTCTTGCTGCCATTAACACAGACTCACAACTTTAAGAAATTTATCGAAGTGCAGTTGCTTTTGATCTATCACCTGTACGTAAAACACGAGGCACTAATTGAATAGCACCTGCACGACGTCTAGGTGAAATCTCTACTCTAGGTGTAGCATTATCTAGTGCTGTTTCAAAAACCTCCACAGATTTACTTAGTTCCCTTCCCACCCTCGATGGCAAATAATATGCAGGACTTCTCGAGGGTTGCAGCACCAGTGTCGAAAAGCTAGAGCCTGTTGTTAGCCAGGCTGAAGGTGGGTGCTGTGTGCGCCATAAAGCGTAGCGCTCCTAGTTCTGTGTTGCAAATAGCTCCAGCATTATTGGTCATTGGATTGCATCGCAAGACGCTGAGCTTGAGTTTATAAAAACTCGAGTTGACACAGGCAAGTATTCAGCTGTAGTTCTGTGTACATTCAGCCATTTCGATGGTACCCAACTCATTTTTCAATGACACACGCACGGCTGTCCCCTATAGGTGCAGGTGGCCAAAGCCCCACACCAAGCCACCCCCTAGCAGCTAATGCCACAGAGCTGGCCCAGTTTTGGCGTGTGCTAGCAAGCTGCGTGACAAAAAGTGAGAAAGGAGAAGGCCGGCGTGTGGACCTATTGGGCTGCAGGTATTGGCATTCTCCGCAATCATGGTTGCAGGAATTGTTGCTGCCCGGTACACCGCCATCAACACAAATACACACATTTTCATAAAAGTATTGTATTCTCACCAAACCACTTGTAGACAAGAGGAGATTCCAGAGGAGGGGGCAGCTTTATTGAGGGTGAGTAACCCTTTGCCGTTGCAGATTGCAGAGCTGAGGAAGCCACGTGTCGCATATTGTACAGCAAAGGTGACTGCTATTGTAGGAATAGGACACGCTTCCAGTTGGGTTTGAGAGCTGAACTTAAGCTTTTTCTCTGTTTCTCATTATTGTGCAATACTACTTAATCAAATATGAGACCATCATTTTGTCAATTCATTTGCAGGTGCTTACACGCTTGACTTCGGTGCCCTTTGCCGCTGCTGATGATGCTCAAGACGGCTTCCAGTTAGCCACTTGTTTTGAGCATTCCAATTCACAGCACCTGTCATTGCAGAGGTCTGCTGTGAAGGCTCTGGGCCTCTATTTTGACAAGTATGTGGCTGGCTGGGTATGCAGGATTGGAATTGCAGTCTTAGAAGTAGGTGTGAGCAAGTGGTGGGCAAAGCTTTAAAAGGATTTGAAGCCGAGTGAAGTTTTTGCTCTGGCCTGCTTTGCACGTACCGGTAGTGCAACTGCAACCAAAACATTGCTGCTAACGTAGCCTCGGGTGTCACTTTGTACAGTTTTGACAATTAATGTTGTTCATTGGATAGCGTCTGATCGAGGTCAAGATTGGGCTTTTGCAGGTCCAAGCTTTTAGGGCTACCGGCTGTAGAGACTGGGCGGGAGCTGGTGGGAAGAGCTGCTACAGCAGGTGTCCAGCCTGACAGGGACATCTTCATCCGGTTTGCAGAGCAGATTGAGAAGATCAAGATTCCGCTGCCACGAATCTTCCAAAGGTGGGCGCAGTTTCTATACAGCACAGCTGCTTGCAGGATGGCTGGTAGTTTAATTGCCTCAAGCTGCTTGCGAGTGCACGTGCCATACACTATGATGATTGTAATGCAAGCCCACGTCAGTTGTACACTAAGAGAAATCATATTCCAGCATCTCTAACCTATGAACTTTACTGTGTACAGATTTGACGTCAGCCGCACAGGCTTCCTCACCACAGGGGAAGTTAGCAACCTGGTGCGTGCGGTGTGTCCAAATGCCAGCCAGGTTGACGTGGAGCATGTGGCCTCCATGCTCGACTTGGATGGCAATCAAGGGGTGACACTGGCCGAGCTGCAGCTGTCATTGGAGCAGGACAGTAAAATTGAGAAAGCGGTAGGTGCCTGTGCTGGATGTGCTACAAAGGGTCGATGTATCTTGAGGGATGTGCTCACTGTGAATCATACGGTGCACCGCTGGCTTTGCTTATATAACTTTTGTTACCTTGCTCTTAACTTAAATAATCACTGAATCTAAGTGGGTGGCAGGGGTGAGGAAAACAAAGGCTCATTTCCTTGGGTTGTAAATCTCCAGCAAGACATGTCTCTCAGCTACCTCTTCTCATTATACCCCACTGGATGTTTGCAACACTGGACGTTGCTGTACCAGTTTAATTGCTTAATTGGTATGTTAGATGTTGTATAAAACTTACATACCCACAACAACTTCGTGCTCACTCTTTGTACTGTAGGTTCAGGAGGGGAGAGACGTTTTGAACTTCATGCCTGCCCTTTGTAGCTACTTGACAGAGAACGAGGACAGGTATGTGCGTAGGGTGCCGGTGGTGTGCTTTTGCTTATCACATGCACGTCAGCAAAATGCATCTTCGGTTTCAAAGTATTGAACGACTTGCATGTACCCCACCCCCTGACAGAAGTTAGACAAAAATGAACGAGCACAGGTAGGATGCGCCATAAGCTGTCTCGCAGGGGCCTTTGAGATTTGTCACACCCACATGTCTGTTCCACACATTTGCTTTTGTTTTAATTTATATGCTCTATCAAATCTGCTGTTCAAAGGATGCAGCTTCTTGTTTGGTGAATGGGCAGCTCCAAATAGATCTATAGGGACTAAAACTTACTGCATCTCTGTCCGGTAATGCTTTGTTTTCAGTTTCAGGCATTACTTCAAGATTGCCGACACCTCAGGGGATGGGTCTTTGGACCACAAGGAGCTGGTTGGCATGGTAAACAACATCCCTGGCTTGGACACGCGCGAGCGGTGAGCATGCCATGACCTTCTCCAGAACAAGGCTGAACAAGTCAAATTCTGTGGTGGTTTACATTCCTGGGTTGGTGGCTTTGTGCGGACACATGCACACACACATGACACCCCCTTTTTTGTGACATCTCCAAATCATTACAGCCAAAATCTGGATACATAACATGCCCTTGTTGCCCATCCCCTTACTCACAGTAAGTACCTGGTCAGCTACTTTTATCAGCTGGGCGGGAAGCTTGATTTTGACAAGATGCTCCACGCCATTCAAACATTCGGATTTAGACTTCCGGAAAGGTCTGGCCTGCAAAACCTAGGAGAGCTGAGCGCTACTTCAGGTCAGAGGCAGCAGAGACCACATCCACAGCAGCATAGTATGCAGCAACCATTGGGCCAGCAGCAGCAGCAGCAGCAATATCTGGATCCACAGCAGCATAGTATGCAGCAACCGTTCGGCCAGCAGCAGCAGCAGCAGCAGCCACAGCAGCAACAACATCTGGATCCAGAACAGTCTAGCCTGCAGCAACCGTTTGTCCAGCAGCAGCAGCAGCAGCAGCAGCAGCAGCAGCCGTCGCAGCAGCAACAACATCTGGATCCAGAACAGTCTAGCCTGCAGCAACCGTTTGTCCAGCAGCAGCAGCAGCAGCAGCAGCAGCAACAACATCTGGATCCAGAACAGTCTAGCCTGCAGCAACCGTTCGTCCAGCAGCAGCAGCAGCAGCAGCAGCATTCGCCGTCGCAGCAGCAACAACATCTGGATCCAGAACAGTCTAGCCTGCAGCAACCGTTCGTCCAACAACAGCAGCAGCAGCAGCAGCAGCAGCAGCAGCAACAACATCTGGATCCAGAACAGTCTAGCCTGCAGCAACCTTTTAGCCAGCAGCAGCAGCAGCAGCAGCAACAACAACAGCGACCGTTAGGCCAGCAGCAGCAGCAACAACAACATCTGAATCTGAAGCTTCCTAGCAAACCTCATCTGTTAGACCAACAACAGCACCAGCAGCAACAGCAACCGCTAGACCAACAGCAGCAACAAGCTGCACAGCAGGAGCAAGGGTTACAGAATCAGGCTGCAAGAGTGCCGGAGCAGGCTGTCAGCGCCTTGCAGTCAGCAGTAGCGCCAACACAGAGTGTCGTTCAGCAGCAGGCTGCGCATCTCCAAGATTTGGGGGGACAAGTTGCAAGGATGCCAGATGAGGGTATAAGTGGATTGCAAGCAGCAGCAGCGCCAACACAGGGTGCCTTGCAGCAGCAAGCTGCACATGTCCAAAATAGCTTACCCGAAGCGAATTTAAAACCTGGTCTGAGGCAAGGCTTGAAGGGTTTATTTGGCAGTAAGCAGCAGCCACCACAAACCACTTCTTTGCCTCAGCCTTCACCGCACCAGCAGCAGCCTTCACAGCAGCCACAAAACAGGCTTGGTGGACTAATGAGTTTTGGCAAGAAGCAGCTGTCTCCTCCTTCTGCACAAGGACAAATAGCTCAGGGAGCAGGGGCTTAGTGTTTTCATGTCTTGCTTTGTTTTAAGGGTGGTTACATTGGTTAGGGAAGATATTTGAATTTATTCCGCACACACTTAATCTATAGAAAGGTTGACCTTGATTAAAAAAATACAACATGAAGTGATGCTTTGGAGCATCAGGAAAAAGGTTGTCTGTATCCAAATCAGTGTTACGTGTCCTTACCAGCGTGGCACTTGGGAATTTTACGTCACACACAAAGCGATAATGCTCTTGGCGGGACGAGCCCCAAAAATGCCTAGGATGCAGTGGCTTGACGAGAGCCCTGCAAAGATGAGACACTACTAGCTAGACCCCATAACAAGTAGCTGAAAGCTGTGAATTAAGATCTCTGGATGAATTACACCTCAAGGTGCAAGCCTCCCCACTTCTTGGACTTGGGCATGAGTGTTAACACATTCACACAAACTCCAATGCATGAGTGGCAACACAATTCACACACACTTTAATCCGAAGGTCCTTGTCTCCAACTACCATGTGCAAGCTGTCAACTAGTCAGCTGCTAAACTTGTCCAAACCAGACGTGCCCTTTCCAGTACCACCACCATCTATCATCAGCCATCAGGGATTGGTCTCAGCCTGCATACCTCCTGATCCCCATGGGTTTGTTTTTCCCATGGTGGAGTCCGATGGTGCTCGTTACCAAAGTGGCGCTTGCTTCTCTTCAGCTTCTGAAGCCATCTACGCAAAGCGCTAGCCTCCGATCTCCAACATCCCTCCTTTAACTCAACGCCATCGTGGTAGGTGACCTAAACAGCAAGAAGGCCATCGGTAGCTGCCCTACTACAAGCCTGGTGGCCTGTGGTTAAGCCAGTCTTTTTGGGTTATCCGCCAAGTAAAGTGGGATTTTGCTGTCTGGTAGTATTCATCCATGAAAAGGAGGCTGTAATCGCCGCTTGCATATTAAGTTAGGAGTGTGGCATGGCTCAGGCTTTTTGCCTTGGTAACTTGTACAACAGGAGCAATTTTAGCCCAAGAGGAGTTCGGCTTCTCCTTGCATAAGAAGGTCAATCCAGTTAGTAAGCAGGCACTTTAATATTAAGATGTGCCACTCAACTTGTCCTAATGAGTATATGAGACGCTTGTTTCACATGAGAAAATTCCAAATTGCAAGATGAATCAGATGGCACTAAATATAGAAACTGGCTACATTCCTCTTTACTTGACAAAAGTGCATTTAGCGAATGTATTAAAACTCTGAGCAACAACAAATCCCCAGGACCTAATAATGGTATTGTAAATGAGCTTCTACGTATGCTACCCACAGAAATCCAGGATACCATACACATGCTTTTCATTATTATGTGGGCAACTGGCTTCACGCCAAAAGCTTGGAAAATCAGCAATACTCTACTAAAACCAAAGAAATTACACGGAGGTATCTTCTGCTTAAACGGAGGCATCTCCTTAAGCGGAGGCATCTTCTACTTAATCTCCTTATCTCCTTATCTCCTTATCTCCTTAAACGGAGGCATCTTCTGCTTAAACAGAGGCATCTACTACTTCCTTCTTCCTACCTTCCTTCTACCTTCCTTCTACCTTCCTTCTACCTTTCCTTCTACCTTCCTACTACCTTCCTTCTACCTTCTTCCTACCTTCCTTCTACCTACCTCCTTATCTCCTTAAACGGAGGCATCTTCTGCTTAAACGGAGGCATCTCCTTAAACGGAGGCATCTCCTATCGCCCAATTGGCTTAGCAAATACCCTCTACAAACTATGGACGCGTCTCATCACAAACACTCTCTACGAATAGATAATCTCTATGCAGAAGCAAACTCCATACTCAGCACCACACAAGCTGGCTTTCGCAAACAAAAGAAAAATCATTCACCAGCTCGAAAACGTGATTATGGCACTAGAAGATGCCAAACTCTTTCACAAAGACATCTATGCCCTTATTGTGGACTTCATCTCAGCTTTCAATACCACTGGCCATGATCGCATGCTCTGGATGATGTATGACCTCGGTTTCCCAACTGACGCCATAGATGCTGTCAAAAATCTCTATGAGAATGCCACCACCCAAGTCAAGCTTCCTTCAGGGTTCTGCACAGGTCAAATACCAGTAGAGAGAGGCACGATCCAGGGAGAGACCCTCTCCCCATTTCTTTTCCTTCTCTATATGGAACCCCTCCTGCTGCGATGGCTGCATGTAGGAGGACGCGGCTACGTCCACACCTGCATCCCCAAAGAAAACGAGCTTCAGACACATCTGGCCAACAACATCAGCAGCGCCTCCTTTGCAGACGACCTCCTCTGCCCCACGGGTAACCTG
>Ga0307963_1002715_pt1:0-5000 | contig 14008 bp, 18 predicted proteins | sample OrgLakmetagen594_FD_201829 | JGI IMG/M metagenome (GOLD analysis project Ga0307963, IMG submission 201829) | Saline water microbial communities from Organic Lake, Antarctica - #594 | ecosystem: Environmental > Aquatic > Non-marine Saline and Alkaline > Saline | place: Antarctica: Organic...
GAGGTTCTCCATTTTCTATCCCCTCCTACTTGTACAAGGGTCTGGACAAACATGTGTTGAGGAATTTCAGCAGGTTCAGATTGCGTGCACACCATTTGAGAGTGGAGTCTTGCAAATGGCATGGTGGGTCTAGCATTTGTGATAAATGTGAGTGTGGAGAAGTTCAAGATGAGAAGCATGTGCTTTTCTTTTGCAAGTGTGCTGAAGTGTGCGAGCTGCGCATGAGATACAGAGACCTTTTTGAAAGAATGTTTAAGACTCTGCGTGTGTTTGCTCCTTCAAGCTCTGAATTTGTTCCTTTCTTAACTTGTCATCACAGTATCACTGATTTTGAGATCAATGCTTTTCTGAATCAAGACTCATACAGACTCCTCAGGTTTGTGTCAGATTTAGTTTCAATTTTCGACACTGGTTGATTTTGTTTCACCAGCCAATTTGCCATCAGCCAGAGACTCGGGCTGTAGGCCATCCTTGTAACCCTTGTGCATCCATTGGTGGTGTAGAATACAATACAACACCTGGAAATTTCCAATACATACCGGCACTGCCATATAGAGTTTACGCTATCTGCGGTACTTTCCTTGATCAGATGCTGACTGGTCTCAGCCAGCCACTTAGAGGTAAGTGTAAAATGAGAGTTACACATAGAAGGGTCTCGTTGCATTACACATGATCAGCCAAAGTCTCGGGCTGTAGGCCATCCTTGTAACCCCTTGTAACCCCTACACATGATATAGACGGCAAGCAAATATAATCAGCAACCAACCACAGCAATACCTCCTCTCCTCTTAATGAGCAATGCCTCCCGAAATACTCACATATTCGTCAATTGGATATCAAATCACTAAATTTACAAAAGAGTAGCTTATCAACACGACCAGGTCAATGTAAGTAGATTAAGAAATCCTAGGCTGTCAGCCAGCTACCTGATCATCACACGATTCAAAGCTGCCCCTCAGGAGAATTACGTGTCATCTAACAGAATTCATTCAAGAGTCACCGACGGCCCTGCCAAGCCTTCGCTCATCTTGACCCACTGCTCACGAGCAATATCTGTGCACAGGCGCAAGGGCTCAGAAAAGGCATGGTCGAGAGATAAGTTGAAAAACCTTCCAGAATTTCGGGCAAAGCTCAAGGAGGCAAGCACATCTTTTGGAAAGCACACACTTTGCTGCAATGGCAGATTGATTGAGAGCAGCAACTCCATGTGTGTCACTGCATCTAATAAAATTCTCGTAGTCAGAATATGCACAATTATGAAAATGTACACTCTTAACCCTCGGAAACAGGGTAGCGAGAGCGCGCATGGATCCTGGAGTTATTTTCCAATGGCCCAAAAAAAGGAGACCGAACTTGCTTACAAAAGTGGAAAAAGGTGTGCAGGCAAGAGCTTGCAAAATAGGCAAGGCGTCATTTGAACTTCCTAAGAAGCTTAACGAGTCTCCACCTGAATGTAAGGGAAAAGCTGCAAGTTTCGAGACATTCCTCCTGAAAAGGTCCATGTCACTCTCGCCTGATATGTTCAGCCAGAAAAATGTCAATGAGCGAAGTGCTGGCAGGCCAGAGAGAGACAAGAAGGAGCTCGATGAGGGGAACAACATATTAATGTGAAGGCTTTGTAATGAGCTGGAGGCAATCTGCTCCCCAGGCGGCAGTTTTAAAGTATCAAGGCTCAACTCACGCAAGGAGGGGATGCTCTGCAAAACATGACCAAGGCCGACTGGAGTGCAGCGCCTCAAGCTCAGGCTTTCCAGCAGCTTCAACTCAGACAAACAGGAGACTGGCAGGTCGCCTGTCACCATCAGAGAAACCGAGAGCTTCTTCAAGCTCCTCACCTCTCCTAAGCATGCCAGTGCCTCTGCAACACTTGTACCTTGGAAGCTGCAATTGTGCAGGGACAACGAACTCAGCTGCACTTGCAGTGCGCCGATGTACAGGAACTTGCTGTGGATTATGCAGCTGTCAAACGTTACCCTCCCTCCTGGACGATCGCGCAGTTTTGAGAAGAGCAGTGGTAGAGCAGTACCGCATTGTTCACTGATGAAGGAGCTCTGCAAGCACAAAGAATTTCATGAAAAGCATGCGCGGTCTGAATCGCACTGCGCACTGTGGAACAGAAAAAGAACATTTTTGCACAGACAGACGATTTCTTAGTTTTCTGAGCTTATGGACTTATTCGTGGCTGGCCAAGACCAGTCAGCAGCCAATCAGCCAAACAACCTGGCTGCAAGTCACCCCCCATTGAAACCATTGAAACAGAGTATTTTTGCAAGGAAGCAGCTGAAGGAAGGCACATATTTTGACAGCATCATCACCTGGCAAGTAATGTTCAAAGCCAGCGCCGCAATTTGTCATGGCAAACATGGAAGTTACCTGCTTACCTGTTTATTGTGTACAACCTCGGCTTCTGTGCCCAAAATTTTAGAGGGGTACAACGGAGGCCCTGATGGGCAAGCTTTAATATGCTCTTTGGCGCATGAGCCCCATTTTTACATACTATGAATCTGTCTGTGGGTGTACGACTTGGAGCTTGCCAATTTGGGGGCTCATGCTCAATTTGCTGAGGCGTGAACCCCAAATTTTCTGCCAGATTCCCACAACAGAGTCACCAAATGACTCAATAATAATGAGTTTTGAGAGTCTTTGCAATTCATCATGACGAACAGCAAATATTTTTGTGTATCCATCTCAGCTTCTGTGCCCTGATTTTGCAACACGCCTGGCTTTTTGTATGATTAAGAAGTAACAGGTGAAGGAGTCTGCTGGTGCACTGGATACCTGGATGGTGGTACATATCATCTGTGTGTCTGAATGTCTGTATACCAGTAATACAGATGACCCACACCCACACCTGCACCTGCACCCGCATGCAAATCCACACGAACATTCACATACCACACGCCCACAGACACCCCACATGCACGGGCACATGCACACGCACGCATGCACACACCTTTAAATTCAAAGTGACAACTGAGCCAGCAACCGCACGTGCTGCCCTAGAGCAGAGCAGTGCCTCCAGCGTGGCGATCAAATCTTCAACGCTGATGTCGAGCTCTTTTAGAGTGGCGTGTTTTGGGAAGTGTGTCAATGCTCGGACAGACTCCTCTGCAGCAGTGCCTGCCACAGTCTCGAAAGAGCTGAGGTGCTGGTTGACGGCCTCAGACCTGAAATGCAGGTGGGATGGTTGCGTGTTGTAATGTGTGAGGCGCAGCTGCTGCAAGCTGTGTGTGTGTGTGTGTGTGTGTTGGTGTGTGTGAGGCGCAGCTGCTGCAAGCTGTGTGTGTGTATGTACATAGCTGCTGCAATGTGTATGTATGTGTGTTTGATGTGTGAGGCGCAGCTGCTGCAAGAGCCTTGGTGCTCAAGTGTTTGCAGTAGTGAAAAACCTGGCAAACAAGTTCATCTAGGAGGCGCAATCTTTATGCTCCCGGTCATCCCCACAGGTGACACCAAGGCTTGCACACCCCAAGCTCTGTTGTTTCACAGCAGACCCCAATCATCAAAAACATATTCATTGGTACCGTTTTTTCCGAAGGTAAGATGGCGTTAAAACACGCGTTGGGGCACACTTTTTTGTCATTGTTCTGTTTGTGAAGTTTGAGCCTTAGACGTCGTGTGATAAGTCGGCTAAACTTTTTTAACACACTGGGCTTGGACTGTGTGTGTGCTGACTCATTTCTCAATCCGATCAAACCTGCAGTCTACAGCAATCTGCAATGCATTCTGCTGTTCCTCCTGAATACCTGCCGCACAGGCCTACCCCCTACATTACCTGTAGCAGGCTGCACAAGAGTGCCTAAAGCTTGCTCTGTCCTTTCCATCTTCCAGAGAAGCATAAAGCATGCCCAGCACATCATCGTTCAATGTGTCGAAAGGTGTCACGCCATCCAGGCTCTGGGTTGTTGGCTGTTGTTGCGTCCTTTGCTTTTTGCGTGGAGCCATACTAGCTTATCGGTATCAGAGCCTGTTAAAGCAAAAAGTGTGCTGCTTTAGTTACTTGGTGGCCTCGTGTGTGAAGGCATGTGCGCGTGTGTGTGCGCATGGGCATGCGCATGTGTGAACATGTATACATTGGCATACTGGTAGACTACTTTTATGCTCTCGTGTGTTCAGACGTAGTTGGGCACGTTTACTGGGCATTTGTGTGTGTGTGTGTGTCTGTGTGTATGCATGTGTGTGTGCGTGTGTGTGTGCGTGTGCGTGCGTGCGTGCGTGCGTGCGTGCGTGCGTGTGTGTGTGTGTGCGTGCGTGCGTGCGTGCGTGCGTGCGTGTGTGTGTGTGTGTGTGTGTGTGTGAGAGAGTATGTGTGTGAGTGTGTGTGAAAGCTTACGCAGTCTCTTTGTTGCTTTGCAAATAGCTAGTTCCTTTCTCACCTCAGGCGTTAAATTAATAATTGCTGTTTGTTCCTCGTCAAACAATTTGCGTGAGATCACAACGATTCAGTTCATCAGTTGCAAAAGTTACTTGTAGTGATTTAATTGTGTGGTTAGAAGGAGGAGAGTGGGGGCCAGCTAGTTGAGGATGCAAGAACGTGAATACCTTCGTCTTTTGGATGCAAGAGTTGCTGCAGCTGCACTGTGCCAGCTATGAGTGTCTCAGAATGGCTGACACGCAGCCTAGGCTCAGGCTCAGGCAAGAACAGAGGGGAGGGTCTGGACGGGCTCAGCAGTGCAAGCACGAAGGCCGAAGCGTTTTCATCCGGGGCTGCGAACACCTCGTGGAAGGCTACTGACAATGTGGGGCGCCTGCTTGGGGAGTTGCAGCGGCCTGGGGTGCTGGAACGCAGGAAGGACGGGGAGCGCTACTTGCTGCAGTACATTGATGCGGTGCGTACGTGTGTGCGTGCGTATGTGCGCGTGCGTGCGGGCCCAGGGGCCATGTGCCTCTGTCAGCATGTCTTGTAAGCACAGCATTGATGGATGTGTGATGCACTGATGGTGTGCTAGCCTGAATAGGAGAGGTAAGCCAAAAACACTCGTCATCCAAAGTGGCTCCCT
>Ga0307963_1002715_pt1:10000-14008 | contig 14008 bp, 18 predicted proteins | sample OrgLakmetagen594_FD_201829 | JGI IMG/M metagenome (GOLD analysis project Ga0307963, IMG submission 201829) | Saline water microbial communities from Organic Lake, Antarctica - #594 | ecosystem: Environmental > Aquatic > Non-marine Saline and Alkaline > Saline | place: Antarctica...
GCTTGCAATGCCCTTTGCTATTGGCGCAAACATTTTCCAACAATCCAAACTGTTTGCAGGGACATGCGTACCGGCCAGATGCCTAGCCCAGAAGCCGTACACGGCTTGCAATGCCCTTTGCTATTGGCGCAAACATTTTCCAACAATCCAAACTGTTTGCAGGGACATGCACACGAGCAAGATGCCTAGCCCAGAAGCCGTACACAGCTTGCAATGCCCTTCGCTAATGGCGCAAACATTTTCCAAAATTCCAAACTGTTTGCAGGGACATGCGTACCGGCCAGATGCCTAGCCCAGAAGCCATACACGGTTCCTTGCTAGCTTTGGGGGAGCTGCTGCAACACACGGGGGAGTTCCTGCTGGCAAGGTGAGCGTTATTACCTGCTTATTTAATTGGCAAGGTGAGCGTTATTACCTGCTTCTTTAATTGGAAAGGTGAGCGTTCCTGTCTGCTGCTCTAATTGTCAAGGTGAGCTTTTTTACCTGCTTCCTTCATTGGCTTCCTTCATTGGCAAGGTGAGCGTTCCTGCCTGCTTTTCTAATTGGCAAGGTGAGCGTTATTACCTGCTTCTTTAATTGGCAAGGTGAGCATTCCTGCTCTAACTGGAAGCGTGGCAGGCCATGTCAGAAGCTATAATTATTAAATAAGCATATCCATTGAGTGATTTGATACTCTAATAGAACCCGCACACAGAGGAAGGTCTCGTAAGGCGGACACTCTACCAAACAGGGTCACATCCAAGCCGAAGTTCATAGCCCTATGTGTGCAACCTAAGAACATGTTTGTCCTCTTTCTGTTTCTGTTTTTAGAAACGAGGACCAAAAAGCAGACACACATTTTTGATGCTGCGCCCTCCTTCTTTGGCCTCGTTCTTACTCCCGTCCGCCGCCCCCCATGACAAAAACAAAGCACAACAAGTGCTACCACAGTTTTTGCAACTGTTTCATTGTATTGGCTCATTCATCCATTAATGTTCCACCATCTCCCCTTCATAGCTCAAGAGCATTGCAATGCATACTAACCAGTACCAATGAAAACATCCGTCAAAAAAATTCCTTCTTTCTTTCATTCAGTCAGTCTTCCACCCTCCAACTAAAACAAAAAACATAGCACAGGGCTTCTTGCTGACCAGTACTTTTATCCCCCTCATTTCCACCACCCTCTGCTCCTCGCAGGCACAAGGTCACAGAGACCGTGCTGTGCTCTGAATATTGTTGTCCCCCTCATTTTCCATCACCCTCTGCTCCTCGCAGGCACAAGAAGGTCATAGAGACCGTGCTGTGCTCTGAATATTGTTGTCCCCCTCATTTCCCACCACCCTCTGCTCCTCGCAGGCACAAGAAGGTCATAGAGACCGTGCTGTGCCCTGAATACTGTTGTCCCCCTCATATCCCACCACCCTCTGCCCCTTGCAGGTACAAGGAGGTCGTAGAAACCGTGCTGCGATTCAAGGACAGCAAAGAGAAGCAGATCCGGCGTGCTGTCATGGTGCTGCTGCCGCGTTTGGCGGCGTTCTCTCCTGAACGCTTTGCGGCAGAGTACCTCGGGCGTGCGTTGACATACCTCATTGCCGTGTTGAAGCACCCGCCAGAAAGGTGTGTTTGTGTGTTTGTGTGTGTGTGTGTTTTTGTGTGTGTGTTTGTTTGTGTGTGTGCGTGTGTGTGTGTGTTTGTGCACGTGTGTGTTTTTAATTTAATCACGCATATGACTTCAGCGTGCGCTAGCACTGTGCAAAAGCACACGCATCAGAAGGTGCAGACAAAATTGTGCGTGTGTAAATGCGTATGCGTATGCGTATGCGTGTGCGTGTTTGTGTGTGTGTGTGCACGTGTGTGTGTTTTTAGTTCGTTCATGCATATGACTTGAGCGTGCGCTAGCACTGTGCAAAAGCACACGCATCAGAAAGGTGCAGACAAAGTTGTGCGTGTGTAAATGCGTATGCGTATGCGTATGCGTGCGTGTGCGTGTGTGTGTATGTGTGTGTGTGTGACCTTGTGCTGCTTAACATGCACGTACCTGGGGCTTGCGCTACTTTACCTTGTTGTGAATACTTGACTAACCAAACACCCTCATGCATTTGAATGCTGTTTTTTTACACGCAGGGGGGCCGCCTTCTCTGCCATTGCTGAAATGAGCGCTGCGCTTGCGGACGTGGGGTGTGCCTCTGCTTTTGAGGCCTGCTTGCCCGCCATCAGTGCACAGATGCGGGAGTCCATCGGCCTGGCCAAGCTCAAGGTGTGTGTGTAAGTGTGTGTATGCGTGTGTGTGTGTGTGCGTGTGTGTCATGCACTCATCATCCTCTTTATTTATACCTGCAGAGTTGATTGTATTGATTATGCTGCCCACCGGGATTTGCGATTGCCCAAGTCACGCACAGCCGCACTCACATTCCCTCCTCTGTTTGTACGTACCTGCAGAGTTGATTGGATTGATTTTGCTGCCCATCAGGAGTCGTGATTGCCCGAGTCACGCACAGCCGCACTCACATTCCCTCTTCTGTTTATACCTGCAGAGTTGATTGAATTAATTTTTCTGCCCACCAGAAGTAGTGCGGGCCAAAGTCACGCACAGCCGCACTCACATTCCCTCTTCTGTTTTGTGCCACCTACATAATTGAAATTATTGATTATGCTGCCCACTGGGAGTCGTGATTGCCCACGCACAGCCGCACTCAAGTATCCTCTTTTGATTTGTGCCCCCTACAGAGCCGCGTTTCTTGCCCAGAGGCCTTGGAGTGTGCAGGTGTGCTTGCACGTGCACTAGGATCCGTGTGGCGACCCCACGCTGCTCAGCTGCTGGAGGGCATCATGCTGACGGGGCTGTCAAATGTGCAAGTCACAGCACTGATCGAGGTGTGTATGTGTTTTAGTTAATGTGTGTGTGCATGTGTGTGTGCATGTGTGTGTGTGCGTGTGTGTGTGTGTGCCCGTGTGAGAATGCAAATTTAGGTACACATGTCTGATACGTTTGTCAGTTGGAGCCTACTTTCACAGACTAACTTCCTCCTCTGCAATTGCAGATTTGAAGTCCCTGTCTGAGCTCCTCTTACACATCACTGCAAATGCACACCCAGTGTTTGTTTTAAGGATTTGGGAACCGTGCACACCAGTGCTTTTAAAGGATTTGGGAACCGTGCACACCAGTGCTTTTAAAGGATTTGGGAAAACCTTGATTTCATATCACCCCAATTCTGGGGATATGAGAAAGTGGGTTCTCATATCGATTTTATTTTGCTGACCCAACCCGCCATATGGTGAAGGGCAGGGATGGGTCATACGGCATATGCGTATTATACGTCGTATCGTATTTATCACGTATTTATCCGTATTATACAAATTGCTCCGTATAATACGATTTTGGGCACAACGAATTTTGCAGCCACAAGCCCCCCAGAAGCACTCCCAGGCCCTCTAGAGCCCCCCAGAGGCACTTCCAAGCCCTCTAGAGCCCCCCAGAGGAACTCCCAGCCCCTCAGAACGTAGCATGATCACTTGCTCATTGCTACCACATCCCAGAAGGTGGTGCATGAGCGTAGATGAAGATGTTGCACAAGTGCAACAGCTGCATCCACACAAGCCCTGGTCACTGCCCTCTTGCTGCAGGTGTCCAATGACTGTGTAGATGCTACTGCTGATGTGCTTGCTGTAGTCCTGTGCAGGTGCCTCTCGTTTCCTGCATGCCTCCGAGCGCTAGCGTCGGCAATTTCTCCCATGCGAGCGCTGCGACTACGCCCCGAGGATTCCTGCCGGGTCAGCTTTGCATGCTGCTACACCTACGCTGGGATTCTGCCACACGGAGTTCTCGCGGATGCGGGGGCGGGGCACCGCTGCTGAAATCTCGGAATCTTGGCATCTGACATGGCATCTGGCATCTCGTAAATCTGCCCCTTCTGTCCCATAACAACAACACGATGCCACTCAGGGTCTTTACCAGGAGGCGTTATAATGTTCTGGAGGCTGGGGGGACAATTCGTGGTGGTTGGAGGGTGGTTGGTGCAAGCCCAGGGT
>Ga0307963_1002717_pt1 | contig 14005 bp, 16 predicted proteins | sample OrgLakmetagen594_FD_201829 | JGI IMG/M metagenome (GOLD analysis project Ga0307963, IMG submission 201829) | Saline water microbial communities from Organic Lake, Antarctica - #594 | ecosystem: Environmental > Aquatic > Non-marine Saline and Alkaline > Saline | place: Antarctica: Organic Lake...
TGGGGGTGTGGGGGTGGGAGAGGGGTGGGTGAGAATGGGGGTGTGAAGGTGTAATTTGGAAGCAAACCTGTTCTACATTCATGAGCAAGCTCAATTTTCATCCCACTAGGTATGCATAGGAATCGGCTGGCCAAATCCATGCATATAAGGTGTAATTACTGCACTTGTTGGCAGGGAAGGCTTGTATGCATGCAGCCCTGGCCAACCTCTAAGGACTTTCTACCTACAGTTGACAAGAACCTCTACCTGCTAAAAGGATGTATCACTAAGAGTCAGCCCAGCCAAGCCCTACCCAAAAAGGAGGAATTTATGCCCCTGAATTGCACATTTGAGGTCACCCAAAGGTTTCTATACATAATTGTAACACTTCTGCATAAAATTAATGAGTTTGGGGTCAAGGGTGTGAGTGGGGGGCTAGATTTGTGCCATTCCCCTGCCATAAAGGTGGTACGGGTGTAGAAATGCGGGTTTGGGTCCGAATTTCACCAATTCCTTTGTCACCAGATAGGTTTAGGGTCAAACCATACCCATCAAGCAAAAAAAGGGGGGTTGGAAATTTGCCCCTAAAGGACAGTGCGTGGGCCCGTTTGCTGGGCAAAAATGGTGCATTTCTGAAAACCCTGGAAACACGCTCTCTAGCCATCACCTGAGTGTTGGGAGCCTTTTAGTATGCTCCCAAGGCATGCCCTGTCAAGTATTATGGTTTGAAATGCTGGGGGTGGGCCGTGGTGGGCAGCAACAGCTGAGATTATCAAGAAAACGCCAGGCTCTGCTCAGCCCCTCCGAGCACAGACTTATTCCATGCATCCCGCTCAAAGCCTTGGTTATTCGTAGTTTCCCTGCCAAAAGGGGGTCCAAAACCGGACCTTCACCCCAGACCCCCGGACCTTCACCAAAATGTCCCCAATATTATTGCAAACACACCTGGTAAGTTGATGGTACCAGGGAGGAGCTTTTGGAAATCCATTTCTGGCGGGGATTTCCATTCTGCCCACCTGGGCACCTTTCGCCACAAACTGAGTGTACAGGGGCGCTAAGATACATCTAATTAAGGTTCCTACATACCTTTCTGCTTTGGGGCAATAACTCTCACAGGGATGGCTGGCCTGACTAAAGGAGCAAGACTCTGTAATTAAAGAGTGAACAATCACAGATGTGATATGACAGAAAAAGACTAAGGACAAAAAGTTTAGAGCGTACACAGTAAGGACAACAGTAAAGTGCCTGCAGACAGTGTGTTGCTGAGGCGCCCACGTACGCACGTGCCCGCATCTACATACTCAATCATTCATACATAATATCGCACACACACATACACACACAGCCACAACACACATTTACATTGTTTTGGCAGGGCCCTGCCATTCCCATGATCCGCCGCCACACCAAGGGTGCAGGCGAGGAGATTCACTTTGAGCCTGCCTTGCGCGTCGTGTCCGGCAACTACGTGGCGGCAAAACGGAGAGGGGTTGTAGATGGTGTGGACTTTGGGTACACGGGAGAGGTGTGTGGATGCTGTGCACTTAGCATTCGCTGGTGGTGTACATTGTTTGGTACGTACATGTTGTGACGTGTAGCTGCAATGATGTGGTGTGGATTTTGAGTACACGGGAGAGGTGCGTGGATGTTGTGCACTTGCCGGTTGCTGGTGTGTGGTGGATGCTGTGCACTTACAACTTGCGAGATGCTGGTGTATGGTAGATGCTGTGCACGAAACAGTTGCTGGTGTGTCATTGCTTGGTACGTAAATGGTTTGATGCGTAGCTGAAATGATGTGGTGTGAACTTAATGTCGTGGGAGGAGTGTGTTGTCGTGGGAGGAGTGGGTGTATCCTCTTGTAGTAATGCAGGTCTGTTGTATACTGATTTTGATAGGAATTCAACAGACCTAGTGACCTAGTACTACGATGCAGGTCCGTTGTATACTGATTTGATAGGAATTCTCAATCATGATAGAGGTAATTCATACAAGAAACTCACGGCCACATAGCTTCAACTATGTCCAGCCTTGACTTTCACGCCTTCAAGCATATCATGAGTCGTGCTTCATGATACTCCAACGACACTTAGACTGGCGTACGAGACGGCCTTGCATGCGAGGCCCAAAAGCTTGCTCGGTGCAGGCTCACTTGCAGTACCCTCCAAAAGCTTGCAGCGCATCAGCAACCCCCTGCATGTGTGTGCACGTTTGCTTTTACAGTGTGTGAGCTTACTTGAAAAGTCGATGCGTGTGCTTGCTTGAATGAGCACCTGGTAAACGGTCATTGTTATTCCGTTCTCCTGAGCGCACTTTGTCCCCTTCCTTTTCCTTGTTGCCTCTTGCTCCTACTCTCTTCTGCCCCTGCATGCTTGCGTATTACTTCCCTTGCCTCGTCCCATTCTTTTCGGTTCACACACAGATACCTCGTTGCTCTATGCGTTGCACTGATGTTCATGCAAATCCCTCGGGCTGTGCAGGTTCGTTTCGTGCTCAAAGGCGACATTCACCGCCAGCTGGACGGTGGAAACGTGGTCCTTCTTAGTAACCTTGGTGAGGCTGAGGCTGAAGCATTGATAGTGGTGTGCTTTGGAACTCTGAAAATTTTGCAGCTCGTTGTACAGCGCTGCTCTGACCTTTTGCCTTGTCATTGAGATCTAGTATGATAGTATGATGGTTTGTCAGAGCAGAGAGAGTTGTCGTGTATGTAGGAGTTGGGGACATTAAAGGTCCCGCAGTTTGTTTAAAATCGCTGCCTTGCCCTTTGCAAACCCTTGTTGTTAGGATTTAACTATGTAATATAATCTATCCTTGAGAACTGTCACTAATCAGGAAATCAGCATGGTCTCATTGGTGCGTCTAAACCTTTAAAACCTTGCATTAAAATGTTTCGCAAGGTGTTTTCGTCATTTTTTGCTCGCCCTATTTTTTCTTTTGTCCTTACTTTGCTCTTAGTGTTTTTATTTCACCAGACGCTTGCTAATACACTTTCTTACTACATCCCTTTCCTAAATTCGCATCCTCACCTGTGCAACTGATTAACCGCTAAACTGCTATTTTCACACAGCAGTCGATTTGTGTCACGTCCATTTCTTTGCAACCAACTAAACCACAAATCAGACCAACCAAACCACATATCAAACCAACCAAACCATATACCGAACCAAACAAACACTTGCAGGCTTCACAGCGGGAGGGGACGTTCTGAATTGCAACACCTTTGAGGTTGGGCTGCACGCTGCGTTGGAGGTGTGTGCACTGGTGCCTGTGCGAGCTTTGTGTTGATTGAGTGATTTCAAACACCTGAGCAGGCGCTGTTCATAAAATTGCCTTGCAGTCGTGTGGAAGCACTTGCACTTGCACTTGCACTTGCACTTGCACTTGCACTTGCACTCGCACTCGCACTCGCACTCGCACTTGCACTTGCACTTGCACTTGCACTTGCACTTGCACTTGCACTTGCACTTGCACTTGCACTTGCACTTGCAGGCATGTGGCAGCACTTGCATCCGTCAAATGGCTTTGCTCAACTATCTGTAGAATAGGAGGTGTGTGCGTGTCTGTGTGAGAGTTGTGCGAGCCTGCTGGAAGGGTTGCTTTCTGCACAGCAATGCTATCTGCTGTACACGCAAAAAGGCTTCTGCCATGGGATTGCACCAGCTTCTGTACCTCTCTGCTGTACCCTAAAACTAGCGCACTTGCTATTGTGAAGCCTAGTCACTACAAAAAATTATCCTGACCCAAACGTGAAGTTATTCAGCGAATAGGTGCAACAGACGGTAGAACATCGTAGATGGAATGGCAGCCTGACAGCAGCCTCGACAATCTTATTTGCAATTGTCTTTGCCAAGTAATACACTGACCGTGTCTCAAGCCTTTCTGTGCTGGAGGGTGACCAGTGCTACTTCATCTGCACATGAACCCCACAGCTTGGTGCAGACAAGTCATCCTAACCACACTTGAGTAGGAACCGCCAAGCGCAATCTTTTCAAAAGTTGCCATCACTCCTTTAGAGGCTGTGCCTTGTTTATGACGCTGCTTTGCTTGCACACAAACCCCGCAGCTTGGTGCAGACAAGCTGTTCAACATCCACATGGATGAGGTGGCCCGATTGCAACTTCCGCAGTGGCTTCCCCTCAGTGACGCTCAAGACATGCTCATGAAAACACTGCAGGTGTGCCCGTGTGCGTATGTGTATGCTTGTGCGTTTGTGTTTGTATGCGTGTGTGCAGATGCACTTGCAGGTCTACCCAATTCCTTGCTTTTGTGAATCTAAACCTAAGCAGCAAGTGCCTGGAGCGGTGCTCGCAAAATACTCACCAGGCGTGCAAGCTGACTGACATGCACTGTGTGCAGCTGACTGACTGACAGTGCTGACTGGCATGCACTGTGTACAGTGCTGAGTGACAGTGCTGACTGACATGCACTGTGTACAGCTGACTGACTGACAGTGCTGACCGACAGTGCTGACTGACATGCACTCTGTACAGTGCTGACCGACAGTGCTGACTGGCAGTGTTGACTCACACACACTCTGTACAGCTTAAAAGCTCCCCACTGCATCTTTGAATTATTAGGCAAAATAATGCAACAGGGCAAGAGAGATATGCTTGCGCAAGTTGCAAATCGTATGTGCATTGGCATTTGATCTATCTGCACTGACATTTGATCTATCGCAGAATGCATTGACATTTGATCTTTCGCAGAATGGGAGGTAAAAGAACAACACACGGTTTCACAATTATTGTGATGTATGGTAATTTTACTGCCAAAATTACGTACATACACCGTATATATGTATGTATGTATGGTTTGGGCCAACCCTTGTATGTGCGTACCGGTGTATATGCATCTAGAAGACCCTGAGCACAGAGGATCTGTAGATACCATATGCTGTGGGGCTTCCTGTAGCATGTATGTGTGTGTATGTGCTTGCCTATGTATCCAGGAGTCCCTGAGCACAGAGGTTCTGTAGACAGTGTGAGTTTGATTATGCTGTGGATCTCCCTTAGCATGCATGTTTGTTTGCCTATGTATCCAGGAGTCCCTGAGCTCAGAGGACCTAGACACCGTGCGAGCCAGCATGGTGATGAAGCCAGAGAGCTCGGACTCATCAGATGGGGAATTGCAGGCAGACCTTGCTGATGATAGGGGTGCGTGCAGTACAGAGGAATTCAACGCTTGGAGTAGTAGCTTCTGCCTTGCAGACTTTGCTGATGTTAGGCGTGCGTGCAGCACAGAGAAATAAGAGGCGTTGATGTGATAGCGTTTGTGTCTGCCTTGCTCAGTCCTTGCTGATGATAGGGGTGCGTGCAGTGCAGAGAAATTTAAGGCGTTAAGTAGAAGTTTCTGCCTCTCAGACCTTCCTAGTGACTACGGTGCATGCAGCAGAGAAAAAGCAGGCCACAACCCAGGCTTATGTCTCGTTGCTTCTCGTCCTGAATGTGTTCACATTGATTGATAGCAAATATTTTGGTAGCAATTTAGGTTGAAAGTAGAACTAGCTCAAGTGCAAATCGAAATGTGCTTGATCATTCGATTGTGTCAGAAAGTCCATCTGCATACTTGAGTTCAACCCAGATGTAATCAGGGTCACGTGGCTTAGGTACGGGTCCTGCCTATTTAAACCAAAAAAGCACGCTGAGAGCTGGCTGAATGCGCACCTCATTACTGAAGGCAATGATGAAGGGTGTACACTGCGTTTCTTGGTGTTGCTTGGTTCTTGTATTGTGCTGCTCCATATCTACACACTGTCGCAGAACGTGGAATTTGTCATGCTCCTGCATTGTGTGACATTTTGTTTGCAATGTGCTGCTCCATATCTGCACATATTGTGTCAACACACACACACACACACACACACACAGACACAGACACAGACACAGACATATGCACAAACAAACGTACACGCGCACACATATAGGGGGAGTATCCACCACGTTTTCCAGCACCATCGGCACACACACAACAAGTCCTGCCCACGCCACTCGCATCAAAAAGCGGTGCGCAAAGGGATTTAGCTCAAGTGTACTCAGCAGAGCAGCTGCACTTTTGAAACATATTGTCAGATGATTGACTATGTGCAGGGAAATGGCTAGCTAGGGTATTGCCCAGCCTCCTTAATGATAAGCAAAGCAGACAGAATCGGCTGGGGCATGGCAATGCTCTGAGGCTCACTCTGCAGCTCCATGCTGCTGTTGCGGTTTTGCTTGCCATAGTGTTGCAGTTGTGGTGTTGCTTATTGCAGCTGCAGATATGCTGTTGCGGTTAAACTTGCTATTTTAATGGTGTTGCGGATATGGTGTTGCTTATTGCAGTTGCAGTTATGCGTGCCATGGTGTACTTTGAGCAGGACAATTTAGGTAGGCTTTGCTTCCACAAACAAGCAATCGGTTGTGATTTGTCAGTAGTAAAAACTGCTGCATAGGCTACTTGCTGGCTAGCAATCACAATAGAATGACAGCAATACAAGGCGTTGGCTGAGATGCAATATCCAACTAGGCTTCTTGCATCTCGTTTGCACATCTCGTCTCGTTTGCACGTCTCGTCTCGTTTGCACATCTCGTTTGCACGTCTGGTTTGCACATCTCGTTTGCACATCTCGTTTGCACATCTCGTCTCGTTTGCACGTCTCGTCTCGTTTGCACATCTCGTTTGCACATCTCGTTTGCACGTCTCTTCTAGTTTGCACGTCTCGTCTCGTTTGCACATCTCGTTTGCACGTCTCGTTTGCACATCTTGTTTGCACATCTCGTTTGCACATCTTCTTGCACATCTCGTTTGCACATCAGCAGCTTAAACGCACAAGGCATAGCTCCTCCTCTGTTTTTGCACGCAGCTTGGCGACAAATAGGCAGAACGAGATCCTGATGGACTTGGATGTGTGGAGTGTGAGCGGCTACCCCTCTGCCGTGTCCTCCAGCGTGATTGCGTGCTGCAAAGGTGAGTCAGGGAAGCTGATGGTTGTTCTATGGGTAGGGTTGGCCAGAACCGAATCTGCACACCGTATATGACCGTATGTATGGTAATATCCCTGTTAAAAATACCGTATATACACCGTATATACGTATGTATGTATGGTTTCGTCCAACCCTAGCTATGGAGTGTCAAAGGGATTGTGGATTCAGATGTATAGATTGTGAGTGTGAGAAGCGGTATTCTGTTGCTGTGTCCTCACATGTGATGACATGCTGCAAAGGTGAGTCAGTTGGAATGCCGTGTGTTTGCGAGTGTGTGTGTATGTGAGGTTCTACCTGCGTGGGTGCCCAGTGGGGCAAGAAGTGTACTTATAATTGTCTAATTTCACTGCTTTAAAATTTTCAATAGCTGGAAAACTTTTGAATGTCTTAGGAAGGGTTGTATATTGGTGGCAAGCGCTTATTGGACCTGCCTGCACTGTGCCAAGAAGCTAGTTTTTCATTCACGTACCTTACTAGCTGCTGTGTATTGGTAGCTGTATCTTGAAACGCTTTGGAATGTCTTAGAAAGGGTTGTATCTTGGCCGCAAGCGCCACGTGGACCTGCACTGTACCAAGAAGCTAGCTCCTATTCACATGCCTTTACAGCTGCTGCGTGTTTGTTGCTTGATACTTGTGGATTGACTCATGGGCTGACTTTTTATTGTCCATAGAAAGTGGGAAATAAGACGGATACAGGTTCGTGGGGGGCATTTGCGGTGGTATTCGTTACCAGGCTACTTGATTATAACTTATGTGCTGTATGCTGTATGATGCTAGGCGCATATTCAGAGCTTAAACCTTTGTGAATATGAATACACATGCAAGTACACATACAAAGACACATATTGCTCCTTGCTCTGCAGCAGCAAATTGAGGTTGCTGACTGGATGCATGAATGAAGGCATGAATGCTGTCACCTGGTCTGCTGTGCACGATTGCTGTGCACAATATGACAGCAATTGTGCTTTCCTTCATCCATGCTTTGCACCTGAAAAGCAACGTCACTCACTGGTTGCATTTGTGTGTCTAATATTTTTCTGCGGTCTGCAGGTGGGAAGCATGCGCACTTCCTAGATGCATTTATGGTCGCACAAATGCTGTAACGTATTCACTTTTTGAAGGTGTGAGGCATGCTCACTTCCTTGGTGCAAACATGGTCACACAAGTGTAAAATGTTTTCTTTGCCTGCAGGCGTGAAGCGCGCTCACTTACTAGATGCACGCCTGGATGGTGGGCTGTTGCTGGAGCTGTATTCGAGGGACGGGGTAGGCACGATGATCAGTGCTGACTTTTACGAAGGTAGGAGGCTGACATAAAATCTAGATGCCGCTGGCGTTGTGAGATAGCAGTGGATTATTTGACAAAGAAAAAGGGTATGCACAATGACCTTTGCCAATTCACATGAATTTGAAGGACTGACAGATGAGTTTGGTATGCATCATGATGTGACGGTGGGTTTCCAAAAGAGTGTGAACACATGGGGTAAGGCGCAATGATTAGTGCACATTTAAGAAAGGTGTGAAGGCTGGGAACTTTGGGCACAATTGAAAACTCGGCAGGCAGTGGAAGCGCTCACCCCATTGAGTGAGGAATAAAAGCCGTTTAAATGCTGTATGAGGCTCCATGAGTTACAAAAAACAACAAAAGGTTCCATTCACCAGACACTGCACTGCTGACGTCTATCATGTGCTGTGCGTTTTTCACCGCCATTGTCATAATTTGTGACTGTTACTTATAGGTCATAGCACAGATATGAGCATCTTAAACAGTGATGCAGCAGCAGGCAATTATGCGCCCATCCCCCCTCAAAACCATTATTGCGCAGTAGCAATGTGCTGCATTACCAGGTCTGGTCGTTGAAAGATTTAGTACAATGATGGTGGTGCTGGGAATGAATGCAGGCATACGCAAAGCCGGGCCTGGTGACCTCGATGCCATTGCCGGGCTGCTGCGGCCCTTGGAAGAAGCAGGCACTCTGGTCAGACGCAGCAGGGAGGATTTGGCCAACCTGATACAGGTGTGCTTGTGTGAGGATTGGGTGGATTTGATATATAGGTGTGCTTATGTTAGGATTGGGTGGATCTGATACAGGTGTGCTTGTGTGAGGATTGGGTGGATCTGATATATAGGTGTGCTTATGTTAGGATTGGGTGGATCTGATATAGGTGTGATTGTGTGAGGATTGGGTGGATCTGATACAGGTGTGCTTGTGTGAGGATTGGATGGATCTGATACAGGTGTGCTTGTGTGGTGTCGCAGCTCTGAGGTTGTGTGGGTTTGGAAGAAAGCAGGTATTCTGGTCCGGCACGTCTGGGAGGGTTTGGCAAACCTACTTCTGGTACTGCTCATGTGAAGATTTGGCAGACCTGCTGCAGATGTACTTGTGTGAGGATTGGCCAACCTACTTCAATTGCTGCTCAAGTGAGGGTTAGGCCACTTTGTTACTGGTGTGCTTGAGTGCAGATTAACTGACCTGGCTCAAGTGAGGGTTAGGCCACTTCGCTACTGGTGTGTTTGTGTGCAGATGTAACTGACCTGGCTCAAGAGAGGGTTAGGCCACTTCGCTACTGGTGTGTTTGTGTGCAGATGTAACTAACGTGCTTTAAGTGGTGCTCATGTGAGGTTGCAGGCATTAGGTTTTGTGGGGTGGCACAACAAGTAAGCTGTGATTCCCTGCCAAGTCTTTGAGCGTACGCATGGTTTTGGCCTGTTGAATCTCCAATGTGTGTCTTTCAGGATGCCTTGCGGTAGGGTTGAGTCTGAGAGCCTTGTTTTTAAGTCCTTAGTGCTAAGGAGTTCCTTGTGTGCATCTGGTCTGTTTGAGACAGTAGGTGCCTTTACGGGGCCTTTACAATTATGGTCTGTTTGAGGCTAAGCCATAGGTCACGGGGCCTGTATGAATATGATATGTTAAAGGTTAGGCCGTAGGTCACGGGGTCTTCACAAAGGCACCTACAAACAAACCTTCTGTGTAATTAGCTCACAGGATGTTTCAATGACCAGGAGATGGTCATTCTCAGGTCATGGATAAGAGTACACTGTTTCACTCAGACACATGAGCACATACAAACACACACACAAATACATACTAAAATGTACGCACACAAATAATAGGACTTCACCGTCATTGAGCGAGAGACAAAGGTCATGGGCTGTGCACTGCTTGTACCCCTTGGGCGCTCTGAGGATGGCTCGCAAGTGGCAGAGGTGCGTCCTCCTTTCCCTAGCTTACTACTGCTTTTCTATGTCACGACTCCCTTTAGTGCTTGCCTGTGTGTGCGCACTATGTACGCATGTGTTTGTGTGTGTGTATACGAGCTCTTTTGGCCAGGGGCAGTATCACCTCTTGCCGGTGTCAGAGATTATTCTGCAAGCATGCCCTTGTGCTCTGTGTGTTTGTGTTTGTGTGAGATGCCCTCTTCAATGCCTTCTTCTGTCTGCACATTTTGTCCTCAGTGCAGTTGTGCACGTGGAGATGCATTGCTTCCAACTTCCTATTTCATTTTTAACACTCAGTGTTTGTGTTTGTGTGAGCTGTCCTCAAAGCCTTCTTCTGTCGCACATTCTGTCCTCAGTCCAGCTGCGCACGTGAAAACGCATTGCTTCCAACTTCCTTTATTATCTTGAGGAAGTGGCACCCCTTTTTCGTTTTTTGCCCTTTCTTACTTCCTGCACTTTTGCATTGCCCTGCGTTCAGTACTCCCTGCGTACATTCAGCACTTGCGTGCATTCAGCACTGCGTTCATTACTTTCAGCACGTGCGTTGCCCTGTGTTCAGTACTTCCTGCGTACATTCAGCACTGCACTGCGTCCATGCTTCCTGCGTGCATTCAGCACTGCGTTCATTACTTTTAGCACGTGCGTTGCCCTGTGTTCAGTACTTCCTGCGTACATTCAGCACTGCACTACGTCCGTGCTTCCTGCGTGCATTCAGCACTGCGATCATTACTTTCAGCAAGTGTTTTGCCCTGTGTTCAGTACTTCCTGCGTGCATTCAGCACTGCGATCATTACTTTCAGCAAGTGTTTTGCCCTGTGTTCAGTGCTTCCTGCGTGCATTCAGCACTGCGTTCATTACTTCCAACACGTTTCAGTACTTCCTACGTGCATTCAGCACTGCACTGCGTTCATAATTCCTGCTTGCATTCAGTACTGCGTCCATTACTCCCTGCGTGCATTCAGCACTGCGTCCGTTGCTTCCTATACATGTTTTGCTCTGCATTCATTGCTCCCTGCGTGCATTCAGCACTGCGCTCATTCTCCTCCGTCGCTTCCTGCATGCACGCTTTTGTATGCAGTTGGGTGCCTTTTGCGTGGACCCTGTGTTCCGAGGATCTGGTCGAGGGGATTCACTCTTGGATTACGTGGAACAGGTGAGCAGAGTGCAATTGGAATGCAAGGCCTGGTTGAGATAAATGTGCAGCGCACAAGCATGTGGCATAGAGGGAACTGCAATTGGAATGCAAGGCCTGGTTGAGATATATGTGCAGCGCACAAGCACATGACATCGGGCAAAGTGCAATTGGAATGCAAGGCCTGACATCGAGCAAAGTGCAATTAAAATGCAAGGCCTGGTTGTTACGTGGATATATGTATCGCACGAAGCACAGAAATGGCATCTGTTGGATTACCCTTTTTAGAAACGTTTCACTGGTTGAGATAATTGTGCAGCGCACAAGCAAATGCACAGTTTGATGTCTGTTGTTTAGGGTCCACTTGTGCTATTGTTGAAGCGTGTGGCTAAGAAGCTTCACTCCGTGAGGTCATGCATGTGTGCATGTGTGGTGTCAGGAGCGCTTCGTTGTTTTGTACTATGTCTGACAGGAGGGTACTATGGTTATGGTAATTTTTAGAAGTTTCTGGCTGAGCATTTCAGTGTGCTTGATCACCTTTTCTATACGTGGTTCATGCTGGCATCTTTCCTTTTGAGTGTGAGGGCAGTAAATGAAGTCTGCAAGGTAAAACCTGATTCATGTGGCGTACACGCCACAAAATGCAGTCGACCGGTGTGTAATTTTGAGGACGAGTTGATGTGAAGTGTTGAAATGTGTTATTTGCTTTTGACAGGTACACAAGGGGAAATATGCTGGTTTACCTAATTTATTTAGTCAACACTCGGCACTAACATACAAAGGCGCTCACACACAACTCACCTATATTCTCTCAGGATGCACGAGCTAATGGCATCGAGCGCTTGGTGCTCCTTACCACACGCACAGCAGACTGGTTTGAGCAACGCGACTTCAAACTATGTGGTGCGCTCTAAAGGGCTGCTCTCCTCTGTTCACTCAATGCCACTCATTTGAAGTCTGCAGATTCATGGAATGGCCCAAATTACCTATGTATGAAGGAGTTATGGTATGGATATGGTATGGACAGTAAGTGGAACACCAATGAGCATGCATTCATTTGCGTTACTTGTAGTAGCTACTAATAGCAGTACTTGCAAAAGCTGCACTTTTACAAGGTCAGCTTGCACACGCACGCACGCACGCGCACACACACACACACACACACAGACACACACACACACACACACACACACACACACACGCACACACACACACGCACGCACCTGAACATACATATACTCCCACTAGCTTTGCTCTTAAAGACACGTCATAGATCTTATGCATTGTAAGCATTGCACAACAACCAAGGTTAATAACAGTGTCCCGTCCTTTCCATCTCCACGCAAATTGTAGGTCCGGCAGCCTTTTCTGAACTGCTGCCAGGCCCCCGGAAGGCGAAAATAAATCCTGCACGCAACAGCCAGTTGTATGCAAAAACCCTTGAAAAGCCTGATGATCAGGCTAAGTTGCCAGGGAAACGAATTGGCTTTTGAACAGCTGCTCATACATCTTTCAACACATGCGGTCTGGCAGAATTATATAAAAATTGGTGGGGAGTTTTCCAAACTTGCAGCCTGCTAAAAAGAATGCACTCCTTTGATGCAGACAAGGCAGGCTTACGTTGGCACCACGACTGTGTTTGAATCACTTGTTAATTTCCACAATTTATCCCTCCAAAAGTAGAGATGATGTTTTTTTCAGACAAACCTTGGTGATCTGTATTGCATTAATTGTAGTAATAGCTATGTTCCATCTTTTTCTAGGAGCTCGGGCTGGAGCGCTCTTGAGTATTAGCTGCTCTTGTTTAAACAATGTCAGGGATTGATGCTGCATCTCCTCCTTCCTATTCTGAGCGGTTATTGTTAGAGGTCACTAATTAATTTTCCAGACGTCTATTTGCCAGGCTGTCACATGCCCCAGCTGCAACGCACCGAGTTCTGATGCCACAACAGCTTTCATTGCGGCAGGTTCTTATGATCCCTGCCCTATGTGCACACGAGTCAAACAACTAGCACATGAGTTGAACGCTACATAGGCCTTGACTGTCGATGGAATTAGACAAGATCTCTGTCTAGCAGCTACTTAGAACGCAGCAAATGCATTGTCGCTGGATTGAGAGACAAGATTACATTTAAAATTAGTTTGATTACAAATCTATCTACTTTACCTAGAGGTTTGAAGTTGATTTCATGTTACAGTTATCTTTTCCTTTAATGGAGGATTTACACAATAACCGGTACAGATTTACAAATAAAGTCATCAGTCAAAACGTGCAACTGTTAGGCTGATAACCGGTACCAAAGTGGCTTCGATTTATAAGTGAGTGGAATTTATCTGCATGCAGCCACATTATTTCTCTCATCTTTGATGAGGGTTTTGGCCAGGCCACTTATAGTTTACACGCAGTCACACTTTTGATGGTTTTATTTGTAAACCCTGCAAATTCTAGTTCACTAAAGTTGAGGTTGATACGACTAGTCTTGTTTAAGGAGCTGAAAATTTTAAATCATTTTACAGCGCTACCTTAGACACATTTTTACTTGCCCCCTCGTCCGCTGGGCGGGGGGGCCGAACCATCTCAGGCAAACAGCGTATCGGGTTCGGGGCAGCAGCAGGCGCACAGCAGCTTTACAGCAGCATCACACAAGCACGTAGTGGGACAGCAACCCCTTTAAACAGCAAAGCACACATCACCGCCAGAGGGACCTTCGACGGCTGA
>Ga0307963_1002721_pt1:2500-13994 | contig 13994 bp, 15 predicted proteins | sample OrgLakmetagen594_FD_201829 | JGI IMG/M metagenome (GOLD analysis project Ga0307963, IMG submission 201829) | Saline water microbial communities from Organic Lake, Antarctica - #594 | ecosystem: Environmental > Aquatic > Non-marine Saline and Alkaline > Saline | place: Antarctica...
TGCTAATGCACGCTAGCATGTGTGTTGCTAACGCACTCATCTGTCTAACGCACACTATCATGTGTGTTGCTAATGCAAGCAACTATGTGCGATGCTAACGCACACGACCATGTGTTGCTAACGCACACTACCGTGCCTTTGGCCGTACGCCTGGCAGCGAGCTGTCAGGTAGAACTTACCGTCTGCACCCGGCATCATCCTCAGATCATGAGCTAATAGTGATGCTCTTTTGTTTCTAACTCAATAATAGAGGTGATATCAGTGATGACTTATTGCCGCATGAGCTAATGGCGGCGGTCTGTTCCTTTGTTTGATGCTGGAGGAATTATCAGTGTCAGTGACTCACCACCACATGAGCTAATGGCAGCAGTCTGTTCCTTTGTTCGATGCTGGAGGAATCATCAGTGTCAGTGACTCACCACCACATGAGCTAATGGCAGCAGTCTGTTCCATTGTTCGATGCTGGAGGAGCTATCAGTGACAAAGACTCACCACCACAAGAGCTAATGGCGGCAGTCTGTTCCTTTGTTCGATGCTGGAGGAATTAGCAGTGACAATGACTCACCACCACATGAGCTAATGGCGGCAGTCTGTTCCTTTGTTCGATGCTGGAGGAATTATCAGTGACATTATCAGTGACAAAGACTTTTAACCACGTGCGTGATCTATGTTTCTTTGTTCGATGCTGGAGGAGTTATCAGTGACAATGACGTTTAATCACGTGCGTGCAGATGCTTAAAGGGGAGCCAGTTTAACACACGCACACACACCCACATTCCAACACACAAACTCACAACACACCCACATTCCAACACACGAACTCACCACACACCCACATTCCAACACACAAACTCACCACACGCCCAGGTCCTTGCGTCCAGTGCTCTGCAGCATAGCCAGATTCCGTGCAAGGTCATGGCGCACTTCCTCTGCCTGAGATTGTAAGGGTTGTTTGGCATGCAATGTTAATGATGCAGTTTACAGCCAAAGTGTGTGCAAGGACGTGGCGCACCTCCTCTGCCGGAGATCGTAAGGGTTGTTTGGCATGCAATGTTAATGATGCAGTTTACAGCCAAAGTGTGTGCAAGGACGTGGCGCACGTCTTCTGCCTGAGATTGTAAGGATTGTTTGGCATGCAATGTTAATGATGCAGTTTACAGCCAAAGTGTGTGCAAGGACGTGGCGCACGTCCTCTGCCTGAGATCGTAAGGATTGTTTGGCATGCAATGTTAATGATGTAGTTTACAGCCAAAGTGCGTGCAAGGACGTGGCGCACGTCCTCTGCCTGAGATTGCAAGGATTGTTAGCAGGGGATAGGTAGGCGTGGTGTGTGTTTTTTTATGTGCCTTCTGTGTGCTCAATATATAAACAGCTTGTCTCTCACATGTGCCATTGTCTGTCTGCCCAATTTGGCAGTCTGTCTAAGTTGGGTGCGTGCACACACACACACACACACACACACATAGACACACACACACACAGACACAAACACACACACAAGCACACACGCACACAAATACATCAACGCACTGCAGACAAGACTGCCGACAAAACTGCAGGCAAAATTGCTAACATAGCTGCAGGCAAAACTGCATACATATTTGCAGGCAAAACTGCATACAGATATGCAGGCAAAGCTGCAGACAAAAATGCATCACCACACTGTAGCAGGAAAGTTTTGTGCAGTGCTTGCGTGCACACACACACACAGACAGACACACACACGCAATACATCACCGCACTATAGCAAGACACAGTAGTTTTGTGCAATGTTTGCATGCACACACGCACGCACACACACACACACACGCAATGCATCACCGCACTATAGCAGGAAACAGTAGTTTTGTGCAATGTTTGCATGCACACACGCACGCACACACACACACACACGCAATGCATCACCGCACTATATCAGGAAACAGTAGTTTTGTGCAATGTTTGCATGCACACACGCACGCACACACACACACGCAATGCATCACCGCACTATAGCAGGAAATAGTAGTTTTGTGCAATGCTTGCGTGCACACACACACACACACACACACAATACATCACCACACTATAGCATAAAACAGTAGCTATGTGCAGTGCTTGCATGCTTGCTTGCTCAGAGGAAGACTCACCATTGTCAGCTTGCCATCCTCAGGGTCCTCTCTGTACTGCAGATGCACAAATTTCGACCAAGAGACAGATGTCAGAGCAGCGCATAACGACACAGGTATAAACACAATATAGCAAGAGCAGCGCATAAAGACGCAGGTATCTACACAATATAGCAAGAGCAATGCACGACAACACAGGTATCTACACACAATATAGCAAGAGCAGTGCATAACGACACAGGTATCTACACACAAAATAGCAAGAGCAGCAAATAACGACACAGGTATAAACACAAAATAGCAAGGGTCAGAGCAGTGCATAACGACACAGGTATCTACACAGAAAATAGCAAGAGCAGTGCATAACAACACAGGTATAAACACAAAATAGCAAGGGTCAGAGCAGTGCATAACGACACAGGTATCTACACAGAAAATAGCAAGAGCAGTGCATAACAACACAGGTATAAACACAAAATAGCAAGGGTCAGAGCAGTGCTTGACGACACAGGTATAAACACAATATAGCAAGGGTCAGAGCAGCGCATAACGACACAGGTGCCTACACAAAATAGCAAGAGCAGTGCATAGCGGCACAGGTATAAACACAAGATAGCAAGGGTCAGAGCAGTGCATAGCAACACAGGTATACACACACAAAATAGCAAGGGTCAGAGCAGCGCATGACGACACAGGTATCTACACACAAAATAGCAAGGGTCAGAGCAGTGCATAACGACATAGGTATCTACACAATACAGCAAGGGTCAGAGCGTCAGAGCAGTGCATAATGACACAGGTGTCTACACAAAAAATAGCAAGAGCAGCGCATAACGACACAGGTGCCTACACAATAAAGCAAGAGCAGCGCATAACGACACAGGTATCTGCACTACACAGCAAGGGTCAGAGCAGCTCATAATGACACAGGTATTTACACACAAAATCAGGATCAATGCAGAGCATAACAAGTCATAAAGCTGTACGTTTTCAATGCAAAGTTTTCCTAGAAGATTTCCTCTAGATTTGCAAACAAAACGGCTGCAGCTCCATGGCAGCATGAATAAGAGAGAGGGAGCTGCGTAGGTGGTTGTGCATTGTTTATGCAGCGGTTCAGAAGAACGTTTTCCCTCTAGATTCGCAAACAGAACGGCTGCTGCTCCATGCCAGCATGGATAAGAGAGAGGAAGCTGCGTAGGTGGTTGTGCATTGTTTATTGTTTATGCAGCGCTTCAAAACAAGTAGGGTGTGATCCTGCGGATCACAAAAAATGGGGCGGAGCCTGCGCTTTCCCTCTAGTTTTGCAGCCAAAACACTCGTTGCTCCGTGCCAGCATGAATAAGAGAGAGGAAGCTGCGTAGGTGGTTGTGCATTGTTTATGCAGCGCCTTAAAACAACGGTTCCCCTCTAGTTTTGCAGCCAAAACACGCGTTGCTCGGTGCCAGCATGAATCAGAGAGAGGGAGCTGCGTAGGTGATTGCACTTGATAGACCTAGCACGTCAAGGATACAGACAGCCACACAGATAATTTTTGTAAGCAAGTCCAAAATGCCCACCCTTGTATTGCACACACACATACACACACATATCCACACACACACACACATATACACACACACACACAAACACACACACACACAAACACACACACACACACACACACACAAACACACACACACATACACACACAGACACACACACACACAGACACACACGCTTCCCCCCCCCCACACACATAGATAACTCAGCTAGTAAGAACTACAAACACCCACATACTCACGTAGTCCTGGTCATACCAGTAGATCCACACGGACAGGCCAGCCAAGCTGGACCCTCCATAACTCACACACGTTGCACGCACGAGGTCCCGAAGCGTCTGTAGTGCAGACAGGGAACACATAGAAATATACACGTGAGGGAGAAACGATATGTTTGAGGAGCGCACACGAGCAAACGTGCAAAGCCCAGCAGTGCCTGAATTTATGACATTGGAGTCCAGCAGTGTCTGAAGTGAAGACGCGAGCAAACGTGCAAAGCCCAGCAGTGTCTGAATTGAAGACATTGGATTCCAGCAGTGTCTGAAGTGGAGACAAACAAGCAAACGTGCAAAGCCCAGCAGTGTCTGAAGTGAAGACATTGGAGTCCAGCAGTGTCTGAATTGAAGTCACACAAGCAAACGTGCGAAGCCCAGCAGTGTCTGAAGTGAAGACATTGGAGTCCAGCAGTGTCTGAAGTGAAGACATTGGAGTCCAGCAGTGTCTGAAGTGAAGACATTGAAGTCCAGCAGTGTCTGAAATGAAGACACACAAGCAAACATGCAAAGCCCAGCAGTGTATGAAGTGAAGATATTGGAGTTCAGCAGTGTCTGAAGTGAAGACACACAAGCAAATGTGCAAAGCCCAGCAGTGTCTGAAGTGAAGTCACACAAGCAAACGTGCAAAGCCCAGCAGTGTCTGAAGTGAAGACATTGAAGTCCAGCAGTGTCTGAACAGAAGACACACAAGCATACGCGCAAAGCCCAGCAGTATCGAAGTGCAGACACGGGACACGTAGGAAAAGATAAAAATATACACACAGCATAGAAAAAGGAGAGCACACAAGCAAACGCGCAAAGTCCAGCAGTGTCTGAAATGCAGACAGGGAACACATAGAAATATACACGTGAGGGAGAAACGGTATATTTGAGGAGCGCACACAAGCAAACGTGCAAAGTCCAGCAGTGTCTGAAGTGCAGACACGGGAAACGTAGGAATAGATAAAAATAAACACAGCAGTATAGAAAAAGGAGAGCACACAAGCAACCGTGCAAAGTCCAGCAGTGTCTGAAATGCAGACAGGGGACACGTAGGAATAGATAAAAATATACACACGTTATAGAAAAAGGAGAGCACACAGCAAACGTGCAGAGTCCTGCAGTGTCTGAAATGTAGACACGGAACACGTAGGAATAGACAAAAAATACACACAGCAGTATCGAAAAAGGAGAGCACACAAGCAAACGTGCAGAGTCCAGCAGTGTCTGAAATGCAGACAGGGAACACATAAAAATATACACGTGAGGGAGAAACGGTATGTATAAGCATGATCAGCAAGAAACACGTGCAAACACACACACAAACACACACACACACACACACACCATGTATGACGATGTGCCCCTGCGTTTAAGCTCAGACTTGCATAACAACCAGCCATAGCATCACTCGCAACAACAACTCATACACTGGCCTCACAAGGCATATACAACTACAACGACTCATAGTCACTGGCCTCACGAGGCAGATACAATGACAACGACTCATAGTCACTGGCCTCACGAGGCAGATACAATGACAACGACTTGTAGTCCCTGGCCTCACGAGGCGTATGCAATTCCCCCTAACGAAGCTCTCTGTACTCGGACACATACACCCTCCTCCATACACCCTGCACCGTTCATTTTGTGCACCCACATATTCAGATGAACAGTGATACGGTACCCTGCACCGCTCATTTTGTGCACCTCCCTATCGGAACGAACGGCGATGCACATACTTACCCTGCACTGTTCATTTCGTGCACCCACATATTGAGTTGAACAGTAATACCTACCCTGCACCGCTCATTTCGTGCACCTCCCTATCGGAACGAGCGATGCACATACTTACCCTGCACCGTTCATTTTGTGCACCCACATAATAAGATGAACAGTGATACGGTACCCTGCACCGCTCATTTTGTGCACCTCCCTATCGGAACGAGCGATGCACATACTTACCCTGCACCGTTCATTTCGTGCACCCACATATTCAGAAGAACAGTGATACGGTACCCGGCACCGCTCATTTCGAGCACCTCCCTATCGGAACGAGCGGCGATGCACTTAACCTGCACCCCTCATTTTGTGCACCCACATATTGAGATGATTGCTGATATATACACACTGCCACAAACTTACCATGCCAGGCGTGTGCACAACCTTTGGTGGTAAAGGCTCCAAGCGCTCCACAACACACTCGTCCATGCACGCGCGGTCAATCTCTTCATCCTCCATGTCTTCCAACTCGTCCTCCTTGTCTTGGCAGTGCTTGAACACCCTGCGCCAAAAACAGTGTGAATGGCGTCAGGGTGCAGCGTAAAATGCCTCCGTGCTCAACATCTTCCAAATCCTCCTCCTCGGCTTGGCAGTGTGCTTGAACAGCCTGGGCCAAAAACAGTGTGAATGGCGTCAGGGTGCAGCGTAAAATGCCTCCGTGCTCAACATCTTCCAAATCCTCCTCCTCGGCTTGGCAGTGTGCTTGAACAGCCTGGGCCAAAAACAGTGTGAATGGCGTCAGTGTACAGCGTAAAATGCCTCCGTGCTCAACATCTTCCAAATCCTCCTCCTCGGCTTGGCAGTGTGCTTGAACAGCCTGGGCCAAAAACAGTGTGAATGGCGTCAGTGTACAGCGTAAAATGCCTCCGTGCTCATCATCTTCCAAATCCTCCTCCTTGGCTTGGCGGTGTGCTTGAGCACTCTGGGCCAAAAACAGTGTGAATGCCGTCAGGGTACAGCGTAAAATGCCTCCGTGCTCATCATCTTCCAAATCCTCCTCCTTGGCTTGGCGGTGTGCTTGAACAGCCTGCGCCAAAAACAATGTGGATGCCGTCAGGGTACAGCGTAAGATTTCTCCATGCTCCACATCTTCCAAATCCTCCTCCTTGTCTTGGCGGTGTGCTTGAACACCCTGGGCCAAAAACAGTGTGAATGTCGTCAGTGTACAGCGTAAAAAGACTCCGTGCTCCACATCTTTCAAATCCTCCTCCTCGGCTTGGCAGTGCGCTTGAACAGCATGCACCATAGCAGCAGTTGTGAATACAATCAGGATGCAAGGTGGACTTCTTCAGTGTGAATTCCCAGTGTGAATTTCAGCCACCTTCGCCTCGTCTTGCCAGTGCCTGAGCGACGTGCGTTTTTAAAACGAACAACGCTGCAAGGAGGCCTCAACCTGTCCATCACTTAGGGCAAGGGTTAGGTTTACCTAACCCTATATCTCCCAAATTTAACTCCTCTAGCGTTGGCAGTATTTGGACACATTCTGGGCATCTAAAGGAGCCTCCTCTTCTTTTACAGGCATTTTTGTTCGTGCAGTCAATTGCAGTGTGTCCTCTTCTTTTATAGTTAGGATTGGCCAAAACCATACATACATACATAAATACGGTATTTCTAGCAGGGAAATTACCATACATACGGTCATATACGGTGTATATACACGGTTCTGGCCAACTCTATTTTCTTGCCGAACTTGGACAGGAAAAGCATGCAAGCACGTACATGCAGGGACTTCATTTTCATAGAAAGGAACAAGCAGTATACCATATACGGGATAAGACAACTAAAAGGAAACAAGTCGTTAATCCTCCTAATTGTAGCGAATGAATGAATCGGGTTTAAGCACTGAAAGGGTCTGCGCTGTAACGTAACTAGGGTAAGATTACCTACCCCTCCTCACCACCACATGAACACACACACAAACACACACACACACACGCACGCACGCACACACACACACACACACACACACACACACACACACACACACACGCGCACACACACACACACACACACACACACACACACACACACACACACACACACACACACACTCGGGCGTGTCTTGCCTCTTGCTACCAAGCTCAAAAGAAGCTACTGCCTTAGCAGCACTGGAATTGTTAGGACACTACAGCAGCACACGTCACCTGAACAATTGGCCAGAACCGTATATATACACCATACATGACAGTATATTTTGTGATTTTCCTGCCCAAAATACCGTACAGGTGTGTACAACATTTTACGTGATTCTGGCCAACCCTACACATCACCACTCCAGGTCAAACAGACAGACGTGTGTCTTGCTCAAGAGCAAAGAAAACCCCAATCCTCTCAAATTTAGCACTAGGAACTCATTCAAAAGAACTCGACTTTACATCTCCTCAAGGATGTGAAAGGTGCTGCATTTTCTTTGCGAGCCTTTTGAGCTGCTCATGAGTAGGGATGGCCAGAACTGTATGTAAGCACCGTATATCAACCGTAAACTTGGTGATGTATCGTTGAAATTATTGTATACACACCGATATATATGGTTCTGGCCAACCCTGCCATATATATATATATACATGGTTCTGGCCAACCCTGCCATGAGCAGAGAACACGCAACAACGTACAGCACGCAAGATTTAGAGTAATTCGAAAAACACTCTCCACTATTCCAGGCGTGCTTATTACTTATTTGCTTATTTGACTCTATGGAAACTAATAGATAGTACGCACCACTCCTCTAGGTCGTACACAGGCGTGCCTCCTTCGTGGGTCTTGTGTGCTGCTGCGTCTCCGCACAGGCACAGCACGTACATAGTGTTGGTGATGCTGTTGTGCCCTGCATGCATGTGGACAACAGCACACGTGTGTGAAAGAAAGGCATGGATACATCAACGCATATATAGATACACGTACATACATATACTTACAAATATGTACATAGATACGGCGTCTTGCCCTGCTTGTGTGTGGATGATCTTTTTTTGGCTGCGCAGATGTTTCAAGAGTTGAAACCCTACTCTTGACTGCTGCTTATTTCGCTTAAGTTAGCAAGGGTAGAAGAAGTGACAAGACCATCGAAGGGTTAATTCCACATAGTCGCAAGAGAACTGTTCTCAGACAGCTGCTAATTGGGATCAGGGTCAGGCATCTTGTCATGCCTTGTGCACGCATGACTCCGTCACATCCATGCACAGCTTAGAAAAGACCCACCTCCAAGCATCTGGCCACTCTTTCCGTGACAGGACACATGCACTTGGTACGCCCATTTCTTGCTGGCAGTGATCAAGTGGCCATGCGTGTGTGACGCGGCTTTTGCATCGTTGTACACATCCTTTTTCTTGGGTGGCATCTGTGCTGCCAGACTCACACGTACATTTGTGTACTTCAGCAAAATAGGTACCTGTGCACAGATTTGGCACACGCCAACATCATGTTTGATCGTTCTGCAAGTGATTGGAAAAATATTTAGAAATTATAATTTATACTGGGGGAAATAGAACTGCAGACGCAGACATGATTCGAATTCGATAAGGATTCAGCAAAACCAGCTCCGGTGGTGTTACTGTGAAAATGTAGGCTGCTTGAGGGTAACTTGAGGGTGACTGCAAGACACAGGTGGGGAGAGATGTGACACGTACTTGCATGTCAGTGCGCGCTCAACAAACACAGCGCTGCAACTTGCAGGGACAACTGCTTAGAGCACAATTGAGTGGGCACCTCGCAGGCATAGAGACAGATGTCCCTGTTCACGACCCGGACGTACTGGGAGGCCCAGACAGGGACCTCTGGCGAGGAGTACGATGGCAATTGCTTGTGCGTGGCCAACGTGGACAATGATGCTACAGGCCAAGGTAAGCATGTGATGAGGTTTGATGATTTGTGCTGAGTGGTATGCTGTTCAGCAAGCATAGAGAAGTGCAAGTCAAAATTGACTCTGCTGTTTAGTACGGAGTGGTCAAATGTTTGAGCGCGTACTTGCACGTGCCCCCTCCCCCCTACACACACACACACACACACACACACACACACACACACACACACACACACACACACACACACACACACACACCTTTGCAGTGAAGATTGTGACGGGCAGCTTGCAAGGCACCCTCCGTGTGTACCACCCCACTGGAAGGCAATACAAACCCGACGACCTATTACTAGAGCAAGAACTTGACCAAGCCATCTTACAGCTCGAGGCGGGCCGCTTCTCCTCGTGAGTGATGCTGCTGTGTGTCGTGTGTGGGTGGGGATGTGGGTGGGAATGAGTGCGTGGGGATGTGGGCGTGGAAATGGTCGTGGGTGGGTGTATTCTGTGTGTGTTAGCGCTTGCGTGCTGCGCATATGAGCTCTGAGGGCCACATACTTTTTTGGCCAGGCTGCTCTGCAAAGGGCAAGACTGTCACGTGTTGTTAGTTTGTGCACACGTGCAGCGCACATGCACAGGGTTTAGGAGGCTAAACACACACACACACACATATACACACACACACTTGCACAAACACACACACACACTAACTCACACACACACACAACCTGAAAAGAGGGGGAAAAAGACAAGGCTACACTGGTTGTGGCAGCGCATCCAGCGTGATTAAGGGAAGGAGTGCGTGTGAATCCCTCACCACCGAAACTAGATCGTAGACCACTTAATCAGGATCAGATCGTAGACCACTTAGACCACTTAGACCTCTTAATCAGGATCAGATCGTAGACCACTTAATCAGGACAGTGTTGTGCACATACGGCGTCATTCAAAAATGGCACCGTAAATAGCGATCGTAAATAACGGCGTTACCGTCACTAAACTCTAACAACTGACGGCGTAATTTACTATTTTCACCGTCAATTTGACATACATTACGCCGTCAGCGTCATTTACCATTGACGCCGTCAAGCGTCAGGTGCACAACACTGAATCAGGATCAGGTAGGCTGTCTGCAGAAGCATCGATACCTTGTCTGTAGGGTTCTAGCCAGAACCATATATTTACACGGTGTATATACAGAGTATTTGGCAGAGAAATCATTAAATATACGGTCAAATACAGTGTGTATATATACTCTGGCCAATCCTACTCGTCTGCGTACGATATGTAAAGCGTATTATATATGGATTTGGGCCTGACACATTCTCCCCGTCCCCTCCCCCCCACACACTTGTTGAGGAATGGGGACATTACAGCATATCTAATGTTGGCCAGAACCGTTTTATCACACCGTATATGACCGTATGTACGGTGTTTTACCCTGCCAATAATGTCGTAGTTACACTGTATATACATATGTTTGTACGGTTCTGGCCAACCCTAATCATATCATCCTCTGCACAACAACACTCACAGTGGAGGAGGCCTGCAGCTGGCCGTATTGCACCCGAGCTCCCTCGCGGTTTACAATCTGAAAAACGTGGGCTCCTCCTTTTTGCACGTAAGTTCTATTTACTGCGTGTACTACACTTACTATTTACTATTCTGCCTACGTTTTCTATTTACTGTTTTTGCACGTGAGTACTATATGCCACCACATTTCGAGCATTGCTGCACAAAGAGGCTCGTGAAGAGGACTGCGGGTGCACTTTGCCTGAAGGGGTGTGTGGGTGAGTTTGTGAGCGCTTATGCTACTGTAGTGTTACAGAAGCACTACTAGGCCAAAAGGACTAGGCCAAGACTAGGCCAAGACTAGGCCAAAAGGACTGAGGCCAAAAGGACTAAGGCCAAAAGGACTAGGCCAAAAGGACTAGGCCAGAAGGACTGTAGTGTTACAGAAGCACTAGGTCAAAAGGACTAGGCCAAAAGGACTGTAGTGTTACAGAAGCACTAGGT
>Ga0307963_1002722_pt1 | contig 13993 bp, 11 predicted proteins | sample OrgLakmetagen594_FD_201829 | JGI IMG/M metagenome (GOLD analysis project Ga0307963, IMG submission 201829) | Saline water microbial communities from Organic Lake, Antarctica - #594 | ecosystem: Environmental > Aquatic > Non-marine Saline and Alkaline > Saline | place: Antarctica: Organic Lake...
GTTCGGGGGGCATGGGCTGGGCTGAGTGCCGGGCAGCTTCCTCCAGCTACCAAACATTGAGTCAGTTCTTTCCACAGCACTTCTCACTGCACCCCTGGTCACCAAAACTGGTATGCCCCGACAAAAAGTTTTGCTTGGCCTGCCTGCCAAGTTTCAGACCTGGACGTTGGCTGCGTGGCTCTGGCCAGGCCCTGAGTCTCAACTTTTACAAAACTCGTTCCGGGGTACGCCCAGCAGCACCACCCCCTGCCCCTCCCCTCCCCCTGACACCGCAGGGCTGCCTGATTTTTCAGTCTGGGTCACTGTGCAAGTTTTGGGGGCGGGGGGTGTGCTGGGCGGGCCTGCACACACTGGTGTGAACTCAGGCGTGAAACATGCCAAACCTAGGGGCTGCGCCCCATGACTGGGGCTTCGCCAAAAAAGTCGAGTTTTCTTTTGTACGGTTTATACGGCGTATATATTCGTATACAGAAAACCCATATACGGTTCTGGCCAACCCTATGGTCCATATACATGGTTCTGGCCAATTCTATACATGTGTATATCCACTGTGTGCGTATTTAACAAAAGAGGGACTTCTGTACGTATATGGCATCGTGTGGTGTGTGTGAGTACGGGTCTGGTCAACCCTTGAGGTTTACCTCAAGCCTCCTTGGAGGTCCTAGGATCTATGGGTGGTTGTTTTCGTTCCTGAATTTCGGCAATTCCCGCTTTTCACTTCTTGCCCTGCAGATGGAGCGCGTGCTGGCAAAGGCGTACGACGGCTTCAGTTTTGATGCGTTTGAGTTGGCGGACGTCAGCCAAGGCCACCCCCTGTCTACCCTGGCCTACTTCCTTTTCCACAAGAGCGGCCTCATATCCAACTTCAACTTGCATCCCATCAAGCTGGCGCGCTTCCTACGTATAATTGAGGCTGGATACCCCTCTCAGAACCCATACCACAACGCTGTGCACGCGGCCGACGTGCTCCAGGTATGTTATTGTTAAGGGAGGCCACTTGGGAGGGTGCAGGGTGGCGGCCAGGATGGTGTGCATTTCAGCTATCACCTGCTTTCACAGTGACAAGCACTGCTCATAAATACCGTGAGCGCAGTTGTGTAGATTTGCATGTTTGCATGCGTCCTTGTGCTTCCTCGTGGGAGGCGTGTGCTTCTTATACTGAGCCCTGTTATCGAGGGGCTCGCTAGTTCTGCATGCTACAGAATGTGTCTCTGACATGTCAGCTTCAGAAGCGCTTTGTGTTCCCGCTCACGCAAGCACGTTGTGTGCGTACCTGCACGACTGCAGACGCTGCATGTGATCCTCCATTGCGGCGGCATGGTGCCACAATACACGGACCGCCTATCCCAGATGGCTGCCCTGCTGGCTGCCATTATGCACGACTATGAGCACATGGGCCTGACGAATGACTACCTTGTGAACAGCTCCAGTGTGCTGGCTATCCGCTACAATGACCGTGCGCCACTGGTGCGTGGCAGGGGCTGGTGTCGTCCTTGTCTAGGCTGTGATGGTTGCTTGTCGGCACATTGTCTAAGTCTCGGGTGCAGCATGCTTTTTGCCAAAGCTTTAATGCAGGCACAAGGTACTTCTTGAAGAGACCTTCAACCTAGGTCTGGACTACGTCCGCATGCAAATGCTGAGTCCAATCAGCTCAAGTGACGCAGTCCAATCAGCTCGAGTGACGCAGTCCAATCAGCTTGAGTGACGCAGTCCAATCAGCTTGAGTGACGCAGTCCAATCAGCTTGAGTGACGCAGACATTGACGTGGAGAGCTGCAGTGTGGCTAGCACCTCTGTCAGACCAGCTATGTGATTACATACGATACTGTGAGTGCCAAACTCCGTATGAAATAGAGATGAAATGGTGATGCAGACTGGACACACACACACAAGCCTTGTTTGCTCTTAGTTTACCATCAGGCAATCATAAAGGGAAAAAGCTAAGTGCAAGGGGGAAAACAATTGTCCTCACTTTCTTTTCAGGTGGGCTACCTTGCTCTCAATGTGCGTCAGTTCTGCTGACTTGTCATCTGAATTAAACCCCTGGGTCTGCTGTGCTGCAACGACAGGAGAACCACCACCTGGCAGCAGGCTTCACAGTGCTGTGAGAGCCAGACTTGTGCACTCATCCTCATTTCTGCTGGCTTGTCGTCTGAATTAAACCCCTGGGTCTGCTGTGCTGCAACGACAGGAGAACCACCACCTGGCAGCTGGCTTCACGGTGCTGTGTGCTCCTGAGCAAGACTTCTTGGGTAACCTTCCTAAGGCAGAGTACAGCCGCTTGCGGAAGGTGAGAGGGCGCTCCTTGCATGTGCTCAGTAATCCACGCAAGCTTCAGTAAGCCACGCAAGCTTTTGCAGGCGTTCAGTCATCCATGCAGGCTTCTTGCATGGGTTCGGTAACCCATGCGTTCAGTCATCCATGCAAGCTTCAGCAATCCACACGCGTTCAGTAACCCATGCGTTCAGTCATCCATGCAAGCTTCAGTAATCCACACGCGTTCAGTAACCCATGCGTTCAGTCATCCATGCAAGCTTCAGAATTCCGTGCATGCTTCTTGCATGCATTCAGTGACCCATGCGTCAAGTAAACCTATGAGGCAGTATGATGCCTTTTCTCTGCATTGGCATCAGAGGGAGCCAACAAGTCAGAGGCTGGATGAGGCAATATGATGCCCTTCATCCATGCAAGGGCAAAGCTTAACCCCCTGCTGCGGCGGGTTAAGACGTATGCATTGTCTACGTTGCCAACATGCTCCTGCCTTACAGGCCTTGAGTCTCCCGCGCCTGCAGGTCTACCCACATCGCCACTTTTTGCCTCAACATGGCATGCAATTGCGTGAGTGTTCAGCCCTGTTATGACACTACGACAAATGTGTGCGTGGTGTCCACCTTGCAGAGTGTCATCGATCTCGTCCTAGCCACGGACATGAAGCAGCATTTTGCTTTGGTTGGGCAGTTCAATGCGGTAAGTTCAAGCACGAGGAGTGGACTCTCCCGTTGTCTCCGCGCATCCTCCCTGACATAGCACGCAACCTGCTCGCCTATTGCCCTAATTAAAAGAACTGCGGAGGAATTAATTGGCTTGGTCCCTTTGGTAAACGAAGACCGTGCGCACTGATTGACACGCTGCCTAAGACAAAATGCGCGTCAGAGCATAAGCGTGGTCCTCTAATGCACGTTGCCTTTTGCATGCTGCATCACGTGCACACGTGGACACATAACTTACACCCACGTCCTACATGCCTGGTAGGTGGTACGTCGAGTCTTCCCGAGACCAAAGCAGATTGACGCCAGCCATGTCCCGACTTCACCCCCTGCTCGCTTGGCAAAAGTCTCCTCACTTCAGGGCAGCAAAGTTCTGGGCAGGTGTGCAAGTATGCGTGTGTGTATGTGTGAGAGAGAGAGGGAGAGAGAGAAAGAGAAAGAGAAAGAGAGAGAGAGAGAGAGAGAGAGAGAGAGAGAGAGGGAGAGACTGCGTGGGGTTAGGCTGCAATTGGGTGGTTGGGTGTGGGTCTGAGAGATATGCTTGCCTGAGGGATGTGCTTGCTCACCTCCCTCCCGTCTGCTTGCTCACCTCCCTCCCGTCATGAGGCTAATTGACTTAACATTGAAAGTAAAGCTACATTGTTTGTGCTGCCAACAAACCTCCACTCCTTAAAGTGTCTGACTAAAAGCTTGGACACCCCTCTTGTCCTTGCTGGTCCTGCGTGCTCTGTGCTTCTTCGGTGCTGCAAGTGCAACAGCGGCGCAGAAAAACGCTCAACTCAAAAGCCATCGAAATGCACTCCTGGATCCCTATTTGATGTTACTCATAACTTGCTCCGTGCATGTGTGTTCGTGTGTGTTCCTCGCAACCGTTTTGATTTGAAGATGTTGGCAATGAAGTCCGAGTTTCTTCTCTTCTCATCCTGACCACAGAGCTCTTACCAATGCTGCATCTGCGCTGGACATCCATCCCAGATTCTTCCTCCCGCAGGTGCGTGCGCATGAAATCCCCCTGACACAAATGTAGGTGTTGATCCAAATATGAATGTGTGTTGGGTAGGCTTGATATATGTGTACTAGCCGGCCTGGTCTGTTCCTGGTCATGTTGTTTGGACTATCGTGATGATGTCACATGCGCTGTGTTTCCGTCTACGCCTCATCTCAGGCACAGTCACATGCACTGTGTTTCCGTCTACGCCTCATCTCAGGCACAGTCACATGCACTGTGTTTCCGTCTACGCCTCATCTCAGGCACAGTCACATGCGCTGTGTTTCAGTCTACGCCTCATCTCAGGCACAGTCACATGCACTGTGTTTCAATCTACGCCTCATCTCAGGCACAGTCACATGCACTGTGTTTCAGTCTACGCCTCATCTCAGGCACAGTCACATGCACTGTGTTTCAGTCTACGCCTCATTTCAGGCACAGTCACATGCACTGTGTTTCAGTCTACGCCTCATCTCAGGCACAGTCACATGCACTGTGTTTCAGTCTACGCCTCATCTCAGGCATACAACAACAGGTCCACTTTGTTGTACCCTGCCTCTGCCTGAAATTACCCTCATTCCCAATCCCACACCCACGCAGAGCACGTACGAGGACCCATCCGCATCTGCTTCTGCTTGTGCCAAGCAAGGAGGGGAAGCGTCTCCTGCCCTATGCGGACACTCCACCAAGCTATTTTTCAGCCGGTAAGATCAATATGGTTTGGCGATTGGAGTTTTTCATTCTTTTGGTGCCTGTCCTCTCTCTTCAAAGCTGTTCAGCCGGTAAGACCAACGATGTTTGGCGATTGGGGTTTTCCCTTATTTTAGTTGTGTGTGTATGTGTGTGTGCGCCTGTCCTCTATGTTTTGTGCAACATGCACAGCTAAGCCGCCGCCAAAAAACATACTGTTGCATGTCACACCGCTAAGGGTGGCTTGCATTGCCTATGTACATACGGTGTGGGTCCCTGCTTTCAGTTGCTCCATCCCTGTTTTCAGTGCTACATCCCTGCTTTGAGTGCTACATCCCTGCTTTTGATTTGCTACATCCCTGCTTTGAGTTGCTGAGTCCCTGTTTTTGAGTTGCTACATCCCTGCTTTGAGTTGCTGAGTCCCTGTTTTTGAGTTGCTGAGTCCCTGTTTTTGAGTTGCTACATCCCTGCTTTGAGTTGCTGAGTCCCTGTTTTCAGTGTTAAATCCCTGCTTTGAGTGCTACATCCCTGCTTTGAGTTGCTGAGTCCCTGTTTTGAGTTCCTAAGCCCCTGTTTTTGAGTTGCTACATCCCTGCTTTGAGTTGCTGAGTCCCTGTTTTTGAGTGCTACATCCCTGCTTTGAGTTGCTGAGTCCCTGTTTTTGAGTTTCTACATCCCTGGTGACAACATGCGTGGATGAGTGCCTCGCTGTCACCCCTAATCTGTTGTTTGCATTCCCACATGTAACATACTCACACACCACCCACATGCAACATCACAGACCACACATACATCACACATACAACATACATCAGAAACAATGTGCGTACTTGCAACACACGCACGTAGGCTGGGCCATGGCCTGACCACCCTTGACTCCCACACCCACGAGCAAAGGAGAACAATTACGCGCATGTCCCTGGATGACAAGGCTGCTGCCGCCCCCCACCAGCAAGCCGCAGAGGCAAAGGCCTCGCTGAGGTCGTGCTCCCTACCTTTACTGCCACCTGGGTAATGCTTTGTCTCAAGTAGGGTAACGCCTTGTCCCTGAAGTTGGACGACGCCATGTAGTATGAATGCACGGAAATGCCTGTGTGCTAGCTTAGCTGTATGCACCTATACAGGGACCGTAGCAGCGACGTTGGGAAGCGTATGGTCATAAATGGAGTGCGTGTGCATCCTGGGCTCTTTCTCTGCTGCTCACCTCAAGGTCGTGCCGCGTGTCCTGAGAGTGGGTGCAAGCTCGGTGTCAGTCAAATGTATGGGTCTCACAACAAGATTCACTTTCGTGTGTTTGCTTCTGTCCCACACAAACTGAAAAATAAGGAACCCAATTATATCACGCATTCGTTACATGGTTGCACACACAGCCTGTTTTTGTTCACACTCCTCCTTTACTCCTCCTTTACTCCTCCATTATTCCTCCTTTACTCCTCCATTACTCCTCTTTTACTCCTCCTTTACTCCTCCTTAATACCTCCTTTACTCCTCCATTACTCCTCCTTTACTCCTCCTTTACTCCTCCATCACTCCTCCTTCACTCCTCCATTACTCCTCCATTACTCCTCCTTTACTCCTCCTTTACTCCTCCTTTACTCCTCCATTACTCCTCCTTTACTCCTCCTTTATACCTCCGGCTCAGCACCAAAGTGTTGGTGTGAACTATCGCCCACAGCGGTGGTCTTTATTTGTGAAAGCACCTGTGTGCTCTTGCAGGCTCCACTGCATTGCTAACGTGGGGTGCAATAAGGCTCCACTGCATTGTCAACCTGGGGGTGTGCATTGTTAACGTGGGGTGTGCATTGCTAACCTGGGGTGTGCTGCCCTATCCCTCTGAAGTGATGTCAGGTGTAAGGCCCGGCTGCCTGCTCTGATTTATGTGTATAAGTTTTTCCTCAAAGCCTGGGGTTGTACTCACTCAAGGAGTTGAGGAAATTAACCAGCAGTGTAGGTGACAGTCACCCCTCTCTTGTCCCTTCTCACTCAGATCATGCCGCTGACTCGACACGCTTTTTCGGGTCTGTCTTGAGCACGTAACAAGTGCCCCCCTTCCCGTAATGTGCATGTGAGCAAAGCGCTATACCATCGTCGCTTTGTTGCTGCTGTCAAAGGATCAACCATTTGTCTGGGCGGGCCTGCACCAATTTATGTATGGTGTTATGGTATACGTGTAGGGTTAGCCATAACTGTATGTGTATATACACCGTACATGACCATATATTGGGTGATTTTCCTGCCAAAAATACCGTATATACACCGTATATATATGGTTATGGCCAACCCTATGTGTGTGTGAGACTTTTGCAGGAACACCATTGAAACGACGTCATGTCATGCGTGGTGTCTTAAAGTGGCAGGCTTTGCATGCACAAACGCAACAGGTCCAGGCCCCCCCCAAAAGGCCTGCCTGCCTGTCTTCACGGTCATACTGCTCCCCTCTCTTGGCACCGTGCCCCCCTCTCTTATGCTTTTGTTTGCTGTCGTGTAGTAAGTAGTGTTGTGTACTGCTGGACCTGCCCACTTCCTCTTGTTGAGTGTTGCTGTGCATGCAACACCCAACAAGTGCAACAGGTCTCTGTGCCACCTTTTTTTATCCAGCTACGAATTCCTGCTGGATCCGCCCGCTAAATCTCATGATTTGCTCTCAAGCCTTGTTCTCCCGGTTGACATGTTCACGTGGCTGTGAAAAAAACGTGGCTGTTTTCACGACCTTGGTCACCCGGTTGACATGTTCACGTGGCTGTGAAAAAAACGTGGCTGTTTTCACGAGACTCTCTTAACGCACGTCTGTGGTTTCCTTACGTGGCTCTTGTGACTTTTGAGTGTCACGACTTCACTCACGCCCCTCAATGACTCGTTTCTCACGTGACTCACATGCCTGAAGCCTCTGACGTGCCTGTGTGCTGACTGAACCCTCACAGGCTCAGCCATAACAATGACAGGTCCGGCCCCTCCAGCCACGTCCAGAGCAGGGCTGGGACATCTTCTATTAGCAAAGAGAGCTCAGGTGGGTCAGGTGGCATCTGTACTTGTATGGTATTGTGTTTGCTTGTGGGGGCAGATGTTCCTCACAGACTGAGCTTGCGGCATCAGCAACAGAGGTGCTAGGCTTTTCAGGCCTAGTCAAGAGAACGCTTTTCCATCTTGTTTCATCCTCTCTCTTTCCTCAGCAGCTGTTTGTTCAGCCGCCACCGGCAGCCCGCAGTCTACTCTAGCGTCTAGTCACTGCCAACTTTTTTTTTTGCCCTTCTGCTGACCAGCATTCGTTTTTATTGTGACGCATCCAGGGAGGCGGACGGCATCACGTGCTTTCGTTTCGTCCATGCCAGACCAAGACAGCCCAGGTGAGTGGTCAATAATCTTTGTGCTTGTGAACGTGAGTGAGTATGCATGCACGATAATGATCTTTGTGCTTGTGAACGTGAGTGAGTATGCATGCACGACAACAACAATTTATAAACAAAAAGCAAGTGCCTTATCAATTGTTCATTATTGCTCATGCAATCTTGCATGTGCAAGTTGCAAGCACACTTGAACACACGTCATGACACACGTGCACACACACATGCACACACACACAAAGTTGCAAGCACACTTGAGCACACGTGATGACACACACACACACGCACACACGCACACACACATTCTCTCTGGGTGTTGCTGAGCAGGTAGCATGCTCCACTATTATGACCGCTTGAGCGCCTGCAAGCCAGAGAGTTTTTGTCAGAGCAGGGATCGCAGCTCCGCCTCCAGCAACGTTTGCAGCAGCAGCCACAGCAGCAACCAGGCTAAGGGCAGGGTTGGAAACCAAAGGGCAGAAAGGGACAGCAGCAATGCAAGCGGCAGCTGCAACAGCAGCAAATTTGAAACAAGAAGCAGCAAAGGAAGCACAGGCTTCCGCTCGTCAGGAAACGACGTAAGTGTGCAAACTTCTGCTAATCCTGCGTACTTTACTACACTCCCCTCCCCCTGAAAGCATACGCGTTATCCAAACAATTGCAACTAACCTCTCCAAAAAGATGTTTACAGAATTCGCCCCCCTTTGTGTGTGTATCGTCACTTCCTGGGACCTCTTTTCTTGGGTTGTGAGAGCAGTGCAAAGGATAAGGTGTTAGTTCCTTGCGTGCAGCAAACAACTGCTTGTGCGGGCCAGACTTTGGCGCTTCCTACTCTGGAAAACACCAAATAATTGTCATGGGTTGGTTGCATACTGTCAGGGCTGTGCAATGACGGTGTGACGGTACGGTCCGTCAAAATATGGTTTGACGGTGGACGCCGTAAATGACGGTGTCAGATCGTCATTTCGGAATTTAGGGACCGTCATGACGGTGCATGACGGCACTGTGGACGGTATGGTAAAAAATCGCAAAAAAGCCAAAAAATGGCATTTTGACCCCAAAATGGCCATTTTGGCTCTTTTTCCTCATTTTAAAATGTTGCATGAGTGTTATTTACACAAACAACAATTGGTGTAATAATGAAAGGGAAAGGAAAGGAAAAGGAATAGCAAAAAGTTTGTGTCTTGACTAGGATTCGAATCCTGGTCTCAACTTTTCACAGCAAAAAAGCACTTGACGGTGGGTTTACACAGTAATTACGGTGGACGGTCTCCTCGACTGTCTGGACGGTATACACCGTCATTTTGACGCTCTGACGGTACGGACCGTCCACCGTACCGTAATTACGGTGCAAAATCGCTTTGACAGTGTCATTGCACAGCCCTGCATACTTGCTGCTCCTTATATTTTGCCTGAGTCCTATATTGCGCAAGGTGCTGAAACAACGACACTAATTTATTTGCGGGCATTAAGCTTTTGCAAGGCCCCTGAAAAATCAAGGAAATTTGCGGACTCGTGCAATTTTTTGGGGGTTCACTGTTCCTCTGACAGGAGACATGCTTCCGAGCAAAGCATTTGAGGCTCCCCAGAAGCTGTTTGGTGCAATTTTGTCATGGCTTGCCGCTGGAACGGCAGGAGTCCGCAGGGGGACCCAGAAGTTACCGCAAATAGAACTTGAGAAAATTTAGTGAAGTCTGGTCAATTTTGATGTCTTACCGTACTCAACTTTGCCCGAGTGGTTATTTAATTATTTGCAAAATAACAAGTACCTTTTTACATATGTTAGAATGTAGTAAACACTGTAAATTTCAACATTATTCTGAAGCGCACATGTGCTCACACGCGCTACTCCCACTAGATAGTTCACACAATTCCATTCTGAGAGTTGCATTCATTGCATTTTGCTTTGGCTGGATGTTGCATTGATTGGATCTTGCTTTTCAGAGCAAGCACGTTTGGTACCTGCGTGCGTGGTAAGGGCTAGTAGTAAGGGCTGCAAATGGTGCGCCACAGTGCAGGACCACTGGGAGGTTAAAAAAAGCAGACACTGGTCAGGGCTGTATTGCAAAAATTGGTTGAAGCGATATATCGCACGGTTCCATGGTGCACAATCCTTCCATAAATCGACCCTTGCATTAAATCTTTGGTGTGCATTCTCTCACTCGTGATGCATGCTAATAGCTAATTTCCAGTCTGATACAGTACGGCCAATTCGTTGTTGTGGTTGCAGGTTTTGTTAGAACAATAGTATACTTCCTTTGCCACATTAATGTATGCACAAAGGGGCTGCAATCTACGACCTTGCTATGCTTCTAAAAAACACTGCATTCTTGTTTACAAAACTGAGCGCGCAGGCATACACATAACTTTGGTCCTGACCTGTTACATCATTATGACGCAGGGAGGATGGCCTGCAAATTTAGATGACGCACAGAGGCTGCTCGTGCTTCAGATCGCTCTCAAGTGCGCTGATCTGGGGCACGTTGCTGAAGAACATGATGTGCACATCAGGTGTGTGGCGTGAAATGATACCATTCCCCCCACTGGTTTCTCATTTTTACAAAGACCTCGCATGTGCCTCTTGCTCCATTCAGTGTTTGTGTTTCAAACTTATGTTGGTTTACACTGTCCGTTAGGCCACTGTCTAATTGCAGCAGTAACACGATATCATTATGTTGGCACGCATGCTGCGTAGTCCCAGTTCACGAGCTTTTTTCCAATGTGGGTATTGCACAGCACCAGTCAGCAGCCCTCTATCCACTGCATTTCATTGGAGTTGGTCAAGTGTGATGAATAATGTCGTCTAGAACAGTATGTCTTTCTGCCCGAAAGAACGCTGGGGTTCAACGCGCAACTTTGGTGCGTGTGACACTTCCTGTGCAGGTGGGTTCACTGCTTAGAGGAGGAATTCTACCGCCAGGGCGACAGCGAAAAAATGGCGAGCCTGCCAATCAGCCCCCTGTTTGACCGGACCAAGCCTGGAGTCACCAAATCTCAGATTGGCTTCTTTGAGGTTGTTGCCCTCCCTCTTTTTCAGGTGAGGATATTGAGATCAGTCAGTTTCCAACTCATTTCTTGTTAGTGCCAGTACACGTTATCGTGTCCTCCGTGCTCTTTTCCTTTTCAAAGGCTTGTAAAACATGTGCTTGTTAACGTACACACACGTGCATGCGCACGCAAAAACACACACGCACATACACAAGCACAAGTGCAAACACATGCACATGTGCAAACACACATATACACATGCTTCCAGGCGCTCACGACTGCCATCCCTGGCACAGCGCCGCTCTTGGAAGGGGTGGAGAGTAACTACAGGTACTGGAAGGCAGAGCAGGGTAGGGACAAACCTTAGATCATTTTGCCGGGCAGCAGCAGCAGCAGCAGTAGGCCAGCAGCAAGTACGCCTGTGGGCGTGATAAAGGAGCATATGGCTGCGTGGATCCTGCGGGTAATGGACTTGGCGTAAAATAAGGGTACGCTGGACGCATACTTCTGATGTTTTTGTGAACTGTAAGGATTTCAAGAAGCTCTGCGTTTATTATGTGGGCAGAGAAGGGGGAAGGGGAGCTGCCACATGGATCGTTGTAGGCACTTTCCATCCTTCTGTTACAGTGTGTTTTGCTACAGCAGTCTTCTAGTTGCGTCGGCAGCCTTAGAACCGATATGCAATAATAAGCTCCAAGCTCAATATGAACCTTATGAAGTCGTACGTTGTGGCCCAATGTTCAGTGTGCTGGGTCTGATGCGGCGTCTTACTGCACACATAGATGACCAGGGGCACAACCAACCCCTACCTTTTAGCACCTGTATTCATAGGACCTTGCCTAGTTGAGCTTGCCGGGTTTTTCTGTGGTAGCTTGCATCATAAATTCAGTATTGTTCTGGGTGACTGTGGAAGAGAACGCAAAGGTCTTTGATGGCGCAGAGCGCAGAGTATTGTTGGATCCAGAAACAGCCACGCGCGGTAGTGAGCTACAGAGTTCGCCATTGTGTGTATGTTAGTGGGAAATATTGTGGAGTTGCTCATAGAATGCTCAAGCCTGCTTCCCTAAGACGAACAGATCCCGGTCGCACCTGATCTGTGCTGATCCACGTACTCTACGAACGAATTACAAGGAAGTTGTGATGTAGGCGCAAGTGGGGCTGGAAATGTCCCTGAACAAAGACACTTGGTGCAGGGTAGTAAGACATCTTTGTTGCTTTCTGTGGAGATTGAATTTCTGAAACGTACACCTCCCTTAATGTGAATACTGCAAAACGCTTGATAAAGGGCATCGAGGACCCTGCTGTTCTGTTTGTGAAGCTTGGGGCTGTAGGGCCATTTGCATTTTGAACCCACAGCTAGTCGGCAGCTTCCCTGCGCGTTACGGTCATTTCCAAGCAGCGAGTTGACTTTGACTGAAGGGGGTTGGTTGTTGTTCTACTGTAAGAGGGGGCTGTCTCTAATAGAACGTGGGGGGGGGGTGCTAGTTGACTCAGCAAGGCGTCTCATCAGATCAGAGGGTACTGACATGCACCGTGCGAGTGAGATGCGCCTGCTTGCTAAGTGGGGAGGAAGGTAGGCGTCAGGTGTGAGAAGGTAGGCGAAGAATATCATCATCCGCTTCATAAGACCCAGGAAACATTGCGGTGTTGTGAGCCTGCAGGGGAATCAAACTTGATCTCAGATTCTATAGAGGCACAGGGAGAAAAGAATACGCTGGCCATGTATTGAGTGGTTCAATGAGGAAAAATGTAAGGGCAGGATTCACAAAGCTGTTTGCATTTCTTTTATGTGTGCATATGATCTAGATATGGCACATGTCTCGTATTGCGGTGCGGAAGAATGGATTTGACGCTCTGCAGGATATAATCTCTACTGTGCCAGCATGGCTGTCTCAAAAGAATTGAAACCACAGCTTACAGGACCGGACCACAAAAACAATTGCTAGGCTTGCTACCACATGGATAACGTGCCTGCCTCCATTGCAACGCATGTCTTGTTTGAGCGAGGGTTTCAAGAACATTGCATACAGTCCCCCTTGACTTGACTCTAGCTGCGTGTGTGAGATTCCAATGATGTCAGCGACAAGTGGAACTGCTCTTCTAAAATAGGCAGGAGGTACGAGCTTTTGTTTGTTGTGAAGATATGGTGCTGTTGAGTGTCAATTGGATCTGAACACGATTTTTGGGTACTTGGTTACATCAGGAACCCTTCTTGGTCACAACGTGTCGCGTTAAGCATTCTTAACATGACCCTCTCTTTCTCTTATTTACAGGTCTGACTAATTATTTGATATTTTTTCAGTGCATTGCAATGTTATACCGGATCATTCATTGTAGGGGCAGGCAACCGCTCGGTACCACTTTTATTGCAACTTTATGTGTCCCATCAGTCGCTCGATCGTTATAGCAAAAGTAATTATATGTTCCCCAGCAGTAAACCAATTGCAAGCTTCCTTGCCCACTTCCAAGAAAGAGGAAGCAAAGGGACAGAGGAGATAACGGGACCACTGGCAGCCTGGCAGGTTGCTTGTGGGGAGGATGCAAAAGAGTCTTAGTTACTAGTATTTTATGTGGGTTTCAAAAGGGGGGTAATCCTTAGCCATGTTTAGTAAAAGGCTGGTAGAGTTTGTTTGCTGGTCAATGGAAGCAAAAGGTGAAGAGGGGGAAACGCCCAGTGCAAGGTTCAAGATAAGGGCTTGAAAAAACCAATATTGAGAAATGTGTACTCGTCGACCCTAGTTACAAGGGGTCACAAGGGTTACAAGGATGGCCTACAGCCCGAGACTCTGGCTGATGGCAATTGGCTGGTGAAACAAAATCAACCAGTGTCGAAATTTGAAATTAAATCTGACACAAACTTGAGGAGTCGGTATGATGAGTCTTGATTCAGGAATGCATTGATCTCAAAATCAGTGATACTGTGATGACAAGCCAGGAAAGGAATAAATTCAGAGCTCGAAGGAGCAAACGCATGCAGAGTCTTAAACATTCCTTCAAAAAGGT
>Ga0307963_1002723_pt1 | contig 13991 bp, 13 predicted proteins | sample OrgLakmetagen594_FD_201829 | JGI IMG/M metagenome (GOLD analysis project Ga0307963, IMG submission 201829) | Saline water microbial communities from Organic Lake, Antarctica - #594 | ecosystem: Environmental > Aquatic > Non-marine Saline and Alkaline > Saline | place: Antarctica: Organic Lake...
GCTCTGTAGGCATTGATGCTCTTGTTTTCCCAGTTGGGTAGAAATAAGAAGGTGGCGGTTGGTAGCTCGCTACACATCGCAGATCGTAGGGAGTGTTGCACGCACTTGAGCATTTTTGTGTCATCATGCACTGGGTGGCAGATTGAGAAACCTGTAAACTTGGTGGCAAATGCATTGTAATTGGCACCATAGACAATATCACGGTGACATTCGCTCCAATATGAGGAGGTTCCCAAGATAAAAATTCCAGAGCAGACGCCATTTTGTCTTTTGAGACCATGGCGCATTGTTGTTGTGCTGCACTGATGTGTTGGGGTAGGATACGGGAGTAGGATTCTAGTGTTATTTGGCTTGCCTTAGGGGTTTTGAGGCATGCTTGGTAGTCTTGAAGCAGACCCGCAATTTCAGAGGCTAGGCATTAAACAGGAGAAGACACATCTCTGTGTAGTCCATTTTTCTGAGCTTCATGGAACCATTCTCCTAAAAAGTGGAAGCGCTCAGGAGTCATCATGCCTGTGCATTTGCCATCTGGCATATAAATGCAGGCCGCTCTGGCTTTATACAGATTTGGGAGGGAAGCCTTTTGTGTTTAGTTTATCAGTGGCGATCTGTTTTGCGCAATATCATCTTTCAGGCGGACAAGGTCCACCATTCTGATCCAAACTTCATAGTGCCCCGTGGGAGTGATGTCCACATGTGGATTTTTTGGTTGCGTATCGAAGCAGGCCTTTGACTTTAAAATATTTGCCTTGTGTGGATTTCCATCTGCTATGATTTATTGATGTGCAAAAACCTTGCCTCTTTAGGTTGTCAAGTTCTTCGTCAAGGGGGGATGCACTTTTCTTAGCTTCATAAATTTAAATCATTTGCTGAAAGCTTGCCCATGAGTGCAGTAGTTCTTTTGGCTCCCAGGTGGGGCTCCAGGTTACCTTGAGCAATTCGTGTTGTAATGCATGTGCCTGGCTTCTTTTTTGTCTAGGGAGAGGTCGTGACAGGCAGGACACCTCCAGTCAGATTATGCATCTATGTTAACTCTGTCCTCTTCCTTGTAGCGTTGGAGCTGTTTTAGACATGACCAGTGTTCAGTTGCATACGCCGCATTGGTACATATCTGTGGTAGGTAAATTTTCTTGTTCTGTGTTCCTCACGTGTTCCTGGGTCACAGCAGATCTCGCAGCCGGCATCTTCCACATCTATGCGGGCAATAGGCTCCGTGCTGATGATGGTTCTGTTTTTGTTGGCTTTAAGCAAACGAAAAGCCCATATTTCAATTATCAAGGGCTCATAGTGAGGTAGCTACTGCTCTTGGTTTTCGGCTTCTGTTTCATCTGCTCTGCGTTTGTTGTTGACGTGCAGGCGATGGTCTACCACTTTTGCAGCTTGCAGATGGTATTGGTACATAGAGTTGAAAGCATCAGATGGGTCATTGAAAGTTCCCGCAACGCAAACCTTCTTGTAGTCCCAAAGAGAACTTGCCCTATTTTCAGGGTTGAGGGGTTGTACCGCACAGTACGATATGTCATTATTATGTAATTTGTATTCTGATGGTCGTTGGTGCTCTTTCCCCTTGGGCTTGGGCGGCTGTTCATTTGCCTGTGGAGAGGGTGTTTGTTGTCTCCCTGCTAGCCTCTGTGATTTCCTTTGAAAGAACAAGAGGAGGGAAGAGAGCCAGGTCGCCTGCGCGATGCCATCTAGAACTTGGCAGGCATGGCAGGATGGTGGGCCTACACAGCCATCAATGAGAACGATTATACTATAAGAGTCTCAAGTTACATTCATTTGACACGTTGTCTTCAAAAGGAACAAAAGAAGAAAAGACACGTCGTCTTCCTAGGAGCACAAAAGCGGGTTATGAATGTCCTGACCGGCTCACGCCCTTTCCAACCGCGAAGGCAGCCAGTATAAGAAATACCCCGCTGGTTAAATAATGACACAGCCAGTACCATGCTCAAAACAGTCAGACACTAAGCGTGAAGCAAATGCAAGCAGCAAAGCTTATTAGTTCCTAATATCCAGGCGTGTTTGATGAGAAACAGAGACGTCGCTGTGGGACAGCAATTAGGACACCTTCATGAAACCAGGCTGACACACCCTCGTGCAATCCAAAGAATCTGGCATGAAAACATACCGACCACTGGGCTTTCAGGGCAGCTACCCCTAAGTGCAAACAATGACCGACCAGTGCAACACAACGTAAGGCCACAGAAGAAGCATACAAACAAGTCCACGAGCCACACACGGAACCAATCAACAGCAAACAAAACAAGGAAGAGAGGTTTTAAAAAGTAAAAACCGCGTAGGTAACACAATGGGCAACCGACATGGGATAGGAAGGGATGTTGCATCACGTGCTGTATTGACGAGGGATGCAGAGTGCGGCACCCAGAAATAAGCGAAGGCACTGAAGCACTAGGCGCACACACATACACACACACACACAAAACAGCGGGTTGTGCAACATAGAAATCCTGCACTGCCTCACTAACAAAAGGATGCAAGATGAACTGCAAGGGGTTAAAGGCCTGGTCTTACTAGCCAGGATACAACGTTAAATGACCGTGCTCTTTCATCCTTCTACAACCTCCTGTTTCATTTGCTTGTTTCTGTTCTCTTGTCCTACCCTGGGTGGGGAGTGGAGTTTTCAAGACGCTCTCAAACATGCTCCTTTCTCACCAACAACCTTCTGTTTCTTCTTAGTGAGGTTCTCGGTTGCAGCCTTTTTATGAGTTTCCGCTCAGATGCCCTAGAGGCATATATAGCGATGCAACCTTACCCTAAATACCATGCCTCAGACTTGAAGCCTTTTCACAGGCCACCCCCAATTGCACTCTTCTTCTCCAGCAGTCGCCATTTTTGCAAGTGGCTGGCAACATTTTCACGTGTCAGGCCCTCAACGTTCATCTCCTGCGCGCAGGTCAACCAAACAAATGGTTTATATGTATAAACATGGGATGGGTCATACGGACCTCAGAGACGTTCAATACGGTAAAATACACATTAAATACGCAATACGCGTATAATACGGTTCCGTATTTTATGCAATTTGGGAGTGCCGATTTTTGACCCAAAATGGACCTCATTCGCCCAAAATCACCCAAAACGTTCCTGATTCTTTTCCAATATATGATTTGTTATTATATAATAACACTGAAAACTCACTGAAAGGCCGTTGTTGGGGCGGAAATTGCCTAAAAAGGCCCCAAAACGGCCAAAAACGGCAGAATTTGCAATTGTATAAATAAGGGTGGGTCATGACCTCGCCGAGACTCGCCGAATGTGAGGCTCGCCAAGCCTCGGCGAGTCTCTTTCCCGGTGTGGAAGACACTCGTCGGCCAGCGAGGGTGTCCACTTTTTGGGTGGAATCAGCCCCATCTCCCCAGGGATCCTCAAAAATCCCCAAATCCGAATCTCTTGTGGCTGAATCGGCTGACAGGCCCATCTTTTTAGTATCTCCATTAATAATATTTATTTATTATTACATAACACCAGGAAGAGTTAAAAGGGGTGTGCAACAGGGGGAGTGTAACCGCTAACCGGATTTTCCTAGCTCACACGCCCATATTTTCCACCCGGTCTCAACGTTAATAATCATAAATATATATAAGCGAACAACATAATAAATTTTGGCTCAATCCGTGCAGATTTGAGAAAGTGGTTTTCTAACCGTAATGCACCAACGAGGGCCTCCCCAGCGAGTACCGGGCCTCGTTGAGGCTCGCCGAGCCTTGCTGGCAAAATCAGACACCCTATTTACCCACCCTTACGTATAATACAGCCCAAAATGTTCAATACGGTAAAATACGCGTAAAATACCATACGGCGTATTATACGAATACGCCGTATGACCCATCCCTGGTTTATACGCAAGGACGCAATTTAGGACCAACTAATTATAAATTTACGAACGTGCTTATCAGACACCCATTCTGTATGTGGGCAATACAATCTATGACCATACTACCTTCAGACCCTATAAATTGCACTGTGTAGAAATAGCGTTGCAAGCGAAGCTAAAAAGGTTGACAAAGCCCGTATCATACATGCGCGCAATAAGTTTGTGTGTTTGTGCCATTGCAAATGTGAGCGTGTTTACTGTGCATGTAGGAGTTTACGCGTGTCCATGTTTTAGCTTGCGCATGTACGTGTGTGTGAGCATGCATGTGTGTGTGAGTGTGTGAGAGTGTATGTGTGCGTGTTTGTGCCCGTATGTGTGTGAGAGTGTGTATGCGCATGTGTGTATGTGTGTTAACGAGTGTGAGTGTGAGCCTGCACGTATGTTCTTGTGTATGCATACACATGTGCGTGTGTGTGCATGTGCACGGGTGTGTGCGCATGCATGTTTTAGTATTTACGTGCATGCCTGAGCGTTTATTAAGTTCACAAGCACGCACCCAGCTATGGGCACAGTCCCTCTTTGAGCATGAAATACCAGAGGGGGTCGACGGAGGCCCCAAACAGGGGTACTTTAAAAATTTGAATTGAGTATGGGCACCCATGTTTGCGAAATTCTGAGCTCAGGACCCAAAGGTAGCTACTCATAACACCTGAGCTTTAAGTTTGCAAACATGGGTGCACATGTCTAATTGCCCGCGGCGTGAACCCTATTTTTCACCATCATTCTCTCATATCTCACCACCCACTGACCTGAGTTATGTCATTTTTATATGAATCACATTTCAATTAAAAATACCACTGCAACAAAAATGGAGTGAAACGACCCAGTAGTTGGTCAAATACTCCATTTTGGCCCATTTTCCTTAGAGAAAATCAACAAAAGGCAGAAGGGGTGCCAAAAAGGTGGAAAACCAACCTTCACCAAATCTACTTTTCAAAACCCAGGATGATTTGGTATCATAAAGGAAGTCCTCCTGTCTTGTTTTGGGATGAAAAGAGGTCCTGCTTGGGGCGTGGTGGCCTGTTATGTGGAAATTCAGTGCCAAAATTTGAACTGGATTTCTGTCCAGTCCACTGGGGTGGTCCTTTTGGCCCCAAACTTCATGAACCATCTAGTTAAATTATTATGATTTGTATCCAAAATGTCACATTTCAGGACATTTGCTCCGTTCACCCCCTCTGTTGAAATACATTCATTTACTTCGATTTTTGCTGGTTTTGTGACCCAATGAACACGGTTTTTGTTATTTATCGGATTAAACCTGAGAGTACATGCAACGTATTAAGATTGGGGCATGGCAGTATTCAAGTGGACACAGTTTCATCAATTTAACTTGATTAATGTGGGGAGTGGTTTTTCACCGCCTGCCTATTTTTTTCCTTATCTTTCACGGCGCAGGGAGGGCTAGGTGAGACTGTCGCTAGCCACTTGCAAACTTGGATGACAAAGTTAATCCTGACGGCTACGCCCCTGACCAGCGCAAACTAAACAAGTGCGCACTTTGGCGAAATTGCTTCAATAACCTATACAAACGTTCAATTTCAGCCGTTGGGGTAGAAGAGCAGCCATGCTGCACGATTGGCACATGAGACTGTGAATGAGGGAGTTGATTCTCCAAGACATGAGAGTTGGTTGTTTGGCGGGAGCGCAAAAAACTGATGCTGCTGTAAAGTACAACTGCTCTCAACAATTCCTACCATACTCCGTTAGCTATGAGAGATGGGCAAAATCTGGCCTTCTAAAACGTACAGCGCAATTCAGCTCGAACAAGATGTCTTATATTCAAGACTAAGCATGGGTGACTGGGGTTTCTGATTTTGCCAGCGAAGCTCGACGAGCCTCATCGAGGGCGAGGCTCGTTGATGTAGGCCCTAGTTGGTGTATTACGGTTAGAAAACCACTTCCTGAAACTTGCACGGAGAAGCCGGAATTTTTTCTTGTATGATAATTAAATAATCATCGTGAAGAGACCGGACTGAAAATAAATGTAGGGAGTGTTTGGAGATTCTTTTATGGTGCATTGCCTGGACAGGCATGCAGCAGATTGGCCAGAAATAAGTTCCATAAATTCTGAATAATACTTGATAATATTACAAAATACTGTACAAAATCACTGCCCATTTTGGGGCGTCGAGGTGATATTAGGTACATCCAAATTTCCTCAAGAACTGTGTTTTGCTAGGGCTGGTTTTAACCAAATCTGTTGGATGGACTTTGGGCCTGAATAGCTCCGCGGCCAGGCGTCTGTTCCGCGTCAGATTCTGTGGACAATCAAACTGGCCTCACCCTAGTCTGTGTGTCCAGTTTCGCGGCGAGCTGTGATGGTCAAACTTTTGACAACGATGTATCGGGGCTGGAAAGTGGCACGTTGTGACGGCGTCAAAATGTAGAATTTAGTGTTTCAATTCTTACTCGATTCCGTTCAGAATTTGCGCAGTTATCATGCGCCGTCATTTTCTGTGGCTCCATGGAGACCGACGAGGAGGGATTTTTTGGCCGGCCACATTTGATGCAGTTTAATGCCACTGTTATGAGCTATTATTTTACAGCAGTTACGAGCTTGATTAAATTTTGGGAACCTCTGGCAGTGACAAAGGCATAAGCGCCCCATGCAGAATTTGGCCTGCAGGACTGAAACGTCTTTGCGTCTTTTGATATGGATGCCTAGACTGTTTTGCAAAATCCGGCAAGGTCATATGATGTATTTGGTAGGTTCTGACGGTGAAGGCAGTGGAGCTCTGTATGTGCAGAAAGGGTTGGACAATTGTACATGGACAAAGGTCTTCAGGGTTGCACAGACAGGCAATGAAGGCGCGTAAAAAGGGAAAACACAAAAAAAGCGTGAATCCTTCGTCGGGTCGAAATTTGGGCGGGCGGCACGCCCCTCTATTCTGAAAATCTGACACTTCCCTGAACAAGACTGTGGCATCGTGATGTGCCATTTTTTGCGTTTATATTAACACTTAAATATTATTTTACACAAAATGCGGTTGATTCTCCCGATTTTTAGGAACTTTCAGGGAAATCCCCCTGATTTCCCCCCCCCATGGACACCCTAGTTGCCGTCTAGGCTTTGACAGCAGTGCCGTTGAGCCTCGTCTAGAGGCTGGCACACCCTTACTCAGGACATACCAGGAAATGTTTGCTCCTTGTTTACTCCCTTGAAGCAGTATCCTTGTTTACTCCCTTAAAGCAGTGGTCGTGAGGAAGGTTAAGTAGCAGCGAAAGTACCAGTAAAAGTAGCAGCTGTAACAGTTGCACAGCAAGGCACCTTACCTGCATGATATTCTTGGGAACCGCCTTATCGTGACCAAGCTTCTCTAACGCCTCTTCAAAGCGTTTGTGTAACTGTGGCGTCCACACCAGACGTGCACGCTTCACCGTCCGCGCGTTGCCCTGATAGTGTGCATGTGTGCGCATGTGTGTGCGTTGTGCTTGTGTGTGTGTGTGTGTGTGTGTGCATATGTGTGTGTACGTGTGTGTACGAATGTTTGTGTAAGCGCACGCTTCACCGTCCGCGTGTTACTGTGAGCGTGTGTGCGTGGGTGTGCATGTGTGTAACTGTGAGTGCGTTGTGTTTGTGTGTGTGTGTGTGCTTGTGCACACGTGTGTGTGTGTGTGTGCTTGCTTGCACGCTTCATTGCCCGCACGTTGCCCTGATCGTGTGTGCACATGTGTGCATTAGTATGTATATGTATGTGCGTTGTGGTTATGTGTACATGTGTGTACGTGTGTGTGTGTGTGCTTGTGTCAGTGTTTCAAATGGTTTTGCGTAGAATTCCTTTTTTCAAGGCAAAATTGCCTCTTTCTGCAAACCAATTACAGTTTTGGAAGGGAGGCGCGATATGAAAAGAAAAGAGAAACTAGGCAGGCACTGAAGGCAACACCGCCCACATTGATCAAGGAAAAGAAAGCCAGGAAGTTATGCATCATAAACCGCTGAAACGATCCCAAAGAAGGAAGAGCTGCGTATCACAATAAAAGCAGCGACGCACCTGTTGAAGTTTGAAATGATGAGAGCTTTACCAGTGTAACCTGCAGGGATATACGTATTACACAAACACACACCAACACACACATACATACACACGCAAACGCATACACACACACGCACGTGCGCACGAGGCACACACACAAAGCATCCCCACCAGCTACTTAGAACACGTGTGCCACCGTGATAGGCCACAGTGATAGGCCACAGTGATAGGCGAGATGCGTATGGCGACGCACATGGTTGCGTGACAAACCCACCTGATCATCGTCCTCCTCCATGGTATCTGTCGTGCCTGTCGTGCACATGGTGTTGCTGTTGGGCTGCTGCTGCTGCTGCTGCTGTTGGCTTTGTGGGTACAGGCCAGGCAGGCAGTAGGAGTTGGGGAGGGCCTCCTGGTTGAAGTCAGCCGGACCACCTGCGTACGGCAGAGGCAGATGTGAGCAACCTCACACGGATTGTGCGAACCCCCCTTCTCCTCTCTGTACATGGATTTGGTACATGGGATGTGTACCTGCTTACCTATGGTGACCATTGTAATCATTGGCACATGGGGTGTGTAACGCCATGTGCTTGGTACCCTCGTATGGCACACACACATCGTACATACGTGTGTGTGTATGTGTGTGTGTGTGCGCGTGTGTGTGTGTGTGCGTGCGTGTGTGTATGTGTGTGTGTGTTCTGTCATAATGTGGGTCAACCACCTCCAAAATGACTGTGGGCCAATTACTGCCAGGACGACCAAAAGGTGATAGACCCACATATAACATGTTTAAAAAGAAAAGAAAAACTACGCAGGCAGCAAAACACTCCCTGCATCAATCAAGGAAAAGGAGACACATTGGCCCTAAGTGCCGTCCCCCCCACCAAAGAAAAAAACTAGGGGATCTTGAGGGTGGCTGGCAGTTTGTGCGCATAATGCACAGAGTGAGCATGCAATTAAGGGCAGTCTTGTGGGCCCTCTGTGAATCGAGGCCGAGCTCTTTCAGATGATGCAAAGTGTTAGAGGCATACATTAATCCTACCACACCAAGAAGGATGGTTGAGCTATTTAAATGGATTGCAGATCCACTAGGTTCCATGCTCAAAATTGAGCTGCAGCTCCATAAGCAGTGCGGAAAAAGAGGTGGTCCTTTTAACATGGGGGACATGCCACAGCGGGTTGGCTAGAGGGCAGGTGTGCTTCAAAGCGCATTTGGAACGGAAGGCACACAGTGGCTGGGAAGAAAGCGTGCCAGCGTGATGAGGTGCTGAAGATGAGGTGCGTGATGAGGTGCCAGCGTGATGAGGTACAAAGCGGTATCCTACAAGGGGTGTTTTTCCATTTTCCACACGTGTGTTACCTAGAGGGATGACCAGGACTGTGTACACGCACTGCGTGTGACCATGTTTGTGAGGTCGCATTTAGAAAAACATGTCCACGAACAGCTGCGTGGGGGATAAAGCACGTTCCGAAGCAATGTAGCTCTTGCTCAGAATGTGTTCATTGAGTAAGCGGGAATTCCCCCTTCCCCCCCTCTTACCGTGATGCATGGGGAAAACCCCGTACGGGTTGAACTGCTGCACAGAAGTACCTTGACGCTGCTGCTGGTGCTGCTGCTGTCGTTGCTTCTGCCTGTTATCGCTGTTGTACTGCTGGCTCTGCTGCTGGTGTTGCTGCTGTTGCTGCTGCTGCTGCTGCTGCTGCTGCTGGTGGAAGTTGGCTTGAGCTGCCAGGTATTGCTGCTGTGCGTGGTACAGCTGGCTGCTTGCAGCCACGCCCCCTTCAAAACTTTTTCGCTGCTGCTGCTGATCGAAGCTGGACCTCTGCTGTTGCATCGCTGCTGCGACCCCTTCGACAATACTAGAGCGCTGCTGGGCTGCAGCGACCACACTATCAAAGCTGGGCCTGGGCTGGGCTGCCGCGGCCACACTCTCAAAGCTGGACCTTTGCTGTTGGAACATGCCACTGTCAAAGCTTGAGCGCTGCTGCTGATGGTGGACCTTGCCTGAGGAGCCAACGGACATGGCCCCACCCCCATTGCTGGCTTGCAAACCTTCATGTATTCGTATGAGTGTGTGTATATGTGTGTGCGCGTTGTGTGTGCGTGTGTGTGAGAGAGTGCATGTGCGCGTACATGTGTGTTTCAACTGTATGTTTGTGTGCGCGATGCGTGTGCATGTGCTTGCCCACCACGCTCCATCCCAGAAGGCTCTGCACTGCCTGCCCAACGCTGGAAGGCCTGTAAGGCTCCTCCTCCCCGGTGAGCCTCGCCTGTGTCTATGGGAGCGATGGGAAGAAGCTGCTGTTGCTGCTTTTGCTGCTGTAACTGAGAGAACAAGGCCAAGCCGGGCGGTTCCAGCGTCTGGTTACTGCGCTGCAGCTCCTCCTTCGCAGCCCCACCCCACCTTGCCATAGGCTTAACAGCTTGACCAGCTAATGATGGCTGCTGCTGCTGGAGTGCGGATGGGTTGCTGTGAAAGGAGGGGGGCAGTGGATTGGGCCCAAATTGGTTGAGGGGGGCAGAACCAAAGCCAGGCAATCCAAAGACAGCTCCTAGGCTGGGCGTTAACAGTGTGGCATCTAGGGGCACAATGGGGGCAATATAATCTGTCATGGCCGTAATTTTATCGATAAAAAAACTAATTTTCGCATCAATTTTTGTAAATTTTGGAGTTGCTTGTGGGCTGGATCTCTAAACACGCACCACAGCAACAGTGAGCACGTGTCCTCTATTTGCAGCTAGCAAATACCTACAATAAATGCATAGACGTAGATTGAGCACACGAAATCATGTCCATTTTGGACCAGCCAGGGATAGTATCCGCGGCAACAAGTGCTAATCTCTAAAGAACAACACCTTCTTTTCATTGGGCACTTTAACATCGTAGAAGTCGGACTGAGAGTTGGATGTGATTGATCTTAACAAAGCATGCACGTGTGTTACAAGATACAAAAAGTTGAGTCGTCTGATACTGATACCACATGGGGAATCCCCGCGGGATGTAGTATGTCTGTATGTGACTTGGAACTACTATTTTTGTTCGTAGATATCAATTGCCTCGAAAATAATATTAAGGTAAGGCTTAAGGTAAGGCTGCTAAGGTAAGGCTTAAGGTAAGGCTTAAGGTAAGGCTGCTTGAGCAATTAAACAAAGCGCTTTAAACGATCGGCCCATAATGTTACGTGGTAACTCCTACCTTACAGAGGTACAGAAAGTACCGAAGTGTGATGTCACAATACTGAGAAATTATAACACTGACTGGAGTCACAAGGGCAAGTTCAATCCTTGCAACATCACCACCCTAGATGTATAGCTGTTATTAATATAAAGTAGAAGTGGCCAGCACGCTACCGTGCTTCGTAAGAGTGGTTCAGAGCCTAAGACGATAGTAGAGGTACACTTACAAACATTGTTGGCATTCCTTAGACCCCTAGAGAGTACAGAGAGGTCATCCCACCAGCAATCCTAGAGCGCGTAAGGAGGGACTACCCGTCTCGCCGGGACGCTCGTATTGCAGAGGACGACCTTGAGCAATTTAACCCAAGCGCTTTAAGCGATCGGCCCTTAACTTTGGACTGTATTACACTGTACAAGGTCCACCCCTAGGCCGGACAAAAGCCAGACCTTTCAGCGGTTTTTCAAGGCCCTAAAAAATAGCCAAGTAATGAAAATGCGTTGCCCGTTGCAAATGCTGGCGTGCTTGATTGGTAAGCTCATTTCTTCGCATCCTGTTATGAACCAGCACATTCTTATTTCATCACACTTGCTAACCTATATACTCTGCTGAAATGGATCTAAATCTCCATTTTGATGTCTGCGGATTTGAAACTGATAACAATTACCCCCCGAAAATCCAGGCAATTTACCCATTGATGTACAGAACTCTGCCTCCAAACCACTTAATCCTTTCCGTTGAACAGCCCTTCCCTGATCCAAAATACTTACGTAGACTGCTGTAAGACTTTGCAGTCATTGTGGTGTGGTACAAATTCAAAACAGCATCAAGTGAACCATGTTGGTAGTGGTTACGCCATCCGTAGGGAGCAGCCAACACAGGAGGATCCCATGTTAGTGTGATGGCTTTTAGGTTCATGCTGACTTATTTGTTGCTTTTTTACTTGAACTTGATTAGATATAACTGTTGGTAAAGAGGGAAGGGAATTTAACTGTTTCAACCACACTACAGCCGAGGCCTGACACATCTGACGGTGTGAAATAAATAGGGAGGATTGCTGGAAATGTGCCTCCGCAATGCCTACGACTGGAAACGGCTTTGCATTTTGTTTTGTCCAAGCATTCTTGATTGGCTGGAAAATTGCACTGTTGTTGCGGCCTCTCACTTAAGGGCATCACAGAACAGGTGTGTACAGGTGTATTTTCTGCCAGCGATTTCGCTGGCAGAAAATAAGTGTCCAAAAGGCAAAGATGAAAGACAACTCAGATAATTCCTAACTGCAACCACTATCTGCTGCAAATCAAACACTGCTGAAAAAGCGCCCGACAGCATAAAACAGCAGGTACTACGTCGAGGACCTCATCAGCGTCTAGATGGCGTACGTATGTACAGTGATCTAGAGAGTGTGCAGCCGACCTTGGAACACGGAGCAAAGCTTGGCAGAGGTCTTGGTGTATTCCAGCGTAATACACCAAGTGACTTGACATCGATCAATTCAACACAGTTTTCAAATACACCGCAACTGCAACAGCGGGTGTGGATTTCCAGAGTTGTTTCGTTCGATGTGTACGCCAAGGAAACTGAGGAACCTATTGATTGTGCGTCAACTGACTCTCCCAAAGTCGAAGACATCCGTGCAGTAAAGTGCGAATGATCACATTCCTGTGTGTAGCAACCATAAGCTTGTTATTCCTATGGCTTGAAAAGTAGCCCACGCTCAAACAAGGCCATACAAGCATCAGAGAGCGATAGAAATTGTACTACTATTACTACAGGTCCCTGCTTCCTTCTTACGTATTTGGCTGCAATTTGGAAGTCACACAGTTAAGTTACTCTTTGTTTCGTAACGAAGCCGGTACATTTTATATACTAGCAAGTTCATTCGAGAAGGTTGTATTTCCTCTTCTCACAAGATGGCTGTGCTCGGCAACAAAATGTCCACTGCTTCAGCTGCTGCCAGCGCCAGGTGCAGCAGCAAGGCCGTGCCCGTGAGCCGTGCCCCAGTTGCGTGCCGTGCCAGCCTATCTAGCCGGGCGGGCTTGCAGCAGGAGGGTACTCACAAGGCGTTTGCCGGGAGGTCCCTCGCCACGGCCAGCATCGTTGGCCGCGCCAACAGACGTCAGCTGGTGCAGGCCGTGCAGGCCTACAAGGACGGCGAGAAGCTGGACAGGCCCCTTCGCGTGGCCGTCGTGGGGGGTGGGCCTTCCGGTGCTTGCGCGGCCGAGACCCTGGCCAAGGGAGGCGTGGAGACGTACCTGATCGAGCGCAAGATGGACAACTGCAAGGTGTGCGTAGGGTTAGTTCGTTTGTCCATCCCCCCGCTTTGACATTGCCTGCGAGGAAATGCTGGCTTTCCCGACACGATACTTTCTACCACCGATCTCTCGACCACACACACCATCGCCTGCCATTGGCACAAACACACACACAGCCTTGCGGAGGTGCCATCCCCCTGTGCATGGTGGAGGAGTTCGACCTGCCCATGGAGATCGTGGACCGCAAGGTCACCAAGATGAAGATGATTTCCCCCTCCAACCGCGAGGTGGACGTGGGCAAGACCCTCAGCGAGCGTGAGTGGATCGGCATGTGCCGTCGCGAGGTCATGGACGATTACTTGCGCAAGCGCGCGGAGAAGAGTGGCGCCAAGGTCAGTCTGCTTCTGTGTGTGTGTGTGTGTGTGTGTGTGCGTGTGTGTGCGCGCGTGCGTGCGTGCGTGTGCGTGTGCGTGTGCGTGTGTGTGTGCGCGTGTGTGTGCGTGTGTGTGTGTGTGTGTGTGTGTGCGCGCGCGTGCGCTTCAGAACCAGAGGGTGACATACAACACACACACACACACACACGCAAACGCTCGCATGCACACACGCACACACACGCTTGCAAACATACACACACACACACCACACACGCGCACACACATACACACACGCACGCACGCGCAGCCTGAGACAC
>Ga0307963_1002726_pt1 | contig 13979 bp, 17 predicted proteins | sample OrgLakmetagen594_FD_201829 | JGI IMG/M metagenome (GOLD analysis project Ga0307963, IMG submission 201829) | Saline water microbial communities from Organic Lake, Antarctica - #594 | ecosystem: Environmental > Aquatic > Non-marine Saline and Alkaline > Saline | place: Antarctica: Organic Lake...
CCGATGCTGTCCTCCACAACTTGCCAATTGAAACCGTGAGCCAGGGCATGCCTGGCCGCGAAGGGAGCCGGTGCCTAACTCGCCAGGAGCAGGTCGCAAGCTACAGCCGGGCCCTGGTTGTGGCTGGCGCTCCCGAGTATTTCCGGGCGTGTGCACGAAGGCACACGAAGGCGTTTTCCAGGGGGCACCACGCGGAGGTGCTCATACATCGCCCCCCGAAAGTAAAAGAAAAAGTCTAGTGTTCTGCTGAAAAAGGAAATCATGAACAAGTTGGTTGTTGACCTGTTGCAGCAAAAAGGGTTGGGCTGCTGAAAAGTCCTCAAAAAAAGGTGTAAACAGAAAGTTAAGTGTTTCCTCAGCTCACAAACTCGATGGCCTTGGCAAATTCAAAGAGCATGCACCTCGTTCTGAACATGTTCATCTTCACCAGGACATTGGTCACATACGCAAGAACCATCCTCAAGCCACGCTGCTGCCTCAACTTTCAAAGTATGCGCACGCATGCGGAATCTACTTATATTGCGCATAACATGTTTGGACAGATCAAGATGGAAATACCGTGGAACATTCATCGGCATATGCTCATTTCTAGGAAAAGGGATGGCAAACCAAGAATGATAGGTGGCCAGTTTGTTGTTGTGCGTGTTGGGGTCCACCAACTCAGCGTCTAGATCTCTCCAAACACCTCTCATCCTATGCTTCAAATCTGCAGTAAGCTCTTGCATAAGAATAGCACGCCCGGTTTGAACAGCTCGTACATACAACTCAGACCCACGCAGTTCTTGAAAAGCGCTCAGCAATTGAGCTGTCCAGCAGGCACTTGGACGAGGCTGTAAATTGAGATCAGCATATGAAAGCTCTAAAGCATGCATGAAAGGCAGGTTGCACGCTTGCATTATCAAAGTAAAAAAGTAGAATGTACACATTTTGTTATTTACGTCTCGGCCAGTCAGAACAGATGTGAATAAAACCAGTAAAACAAGCATCAAGCATCTGCCAGGACCAGCCGACCGCATTAAATCGAAGATGGGGGATCATCATCTGTGTGTGTCATCTGCACTTATACTTACAGAGTAAGCCACCAGTCAAAATGTGTGACTGCTAGGCTGCGTATGTAAATGCGTGTGTAGAAATTGTACCAAGTGTTGCTGTAGAACCAGACTTGAAGCACCTGCAAAAAGGCCGTTGGAAAGGGGAAAAAGGTACAACGCTTTTTGTGACACTGCAGCACTGGATAAAATTAATAAACAATCAAGCATCTGCCAGAACCAACAGACCGCATCATCTCAAAGAGGGGGAATCATCTGTGAGTTTTGGGCACATAAAAAAAACTGTCACAATGAGGATATCAAGAATGATGGAGGCAAATATTGTTATACAGAAACTCATGTGTGAGGAGCAAAACATGCACGACGAGAGGGTCTGGAACATCAAACATGGTCTGGTTCGCCACTCTTTTGCTGCAGGCCCTGCTGCTAGATGAACTCTGAACCAGCACTTGCCTGGCTAAACTGTAAAATTGTATATAAAGAGTGTAATTGAATTCAGATATAAAGCAGATTAGCAGGCACTTCCTTTTCTGCCTTTTACACCTCACACAGCAAAGCACAATCAGAACCAAGGACTTGTTCAATTGAAACAGTGTATTTGACTCTTTATATCTACCTTGAAACCTGAAACCAACAGCACCTTGCAGCCAAGATGTACTGATGTTTATTCTTAACATTCTCACAGGGAATGCACTGCTGTTTGTGTTAAGGTATTGCGCTCAGGCAGAGCGTCGACATGAATGGACCTCTCTCATCTAAGCACACACCACGTCCTCTATGCAGTGAGCCAGCCCTTCATCAGTATTATTAAGCGAATCAATTGTTCTGTGTGAAGAAGGCACCTCAAGCGCGAAGAAACTTCTTCACGGTTCATAGTTAAGTCTGTGCCCCCTCTTTCGTTGTGCTTGAATGGCAGGCGCCAGTGCTTACTTGCATCCCCGTTCTCTTGCAGTGTGTGACTGGGGGGGGGCACTGCGTGAGATTACCAAGGACGTCGTCAGTTGCGATTTTCAGGTCTGATCCAGGACATCCAGTTATAGGAGAACAGAGAAGCTGAGCGAGCATTCATGAAGTTGTGGCCACTCATGTTGTAAACGCGTTGTGGTCCGCGGGGGTGCAGAGCAGCTGAAAAGGAAAAAGGAAAAGAAAAAGAAAAAACTACGCAGGCAGTGAAAGCCACTCCCCACATTAATTAAGGAATAGGAGCCACTTTGGTACCGGGTACCGTAAAACTCCTCCACCAGTGGAAAAAGAAAATATGAAAATATCAATGGGGATCAGGAGGGTTGCAGGCTTGACCTGAAGCTGTCTCCTGATGAGAGATGATAATACTAGTGCTGGAAAGGGCACGTCTGGTATGGACAAGTTTGGCAGCGTAGTTGACAGAATGAACATGACGCTCGGAAGCAAGCTTCTTAACTCTTTGAGAATCAAGACCCAGCTCCTTAAAAGGCTCCAGCGCGTGATTGTTGTAGATGGTGCCACCCACTCCCCAAAGGATGGTGTGGAGATTAGCGGAGGCCCCTTGATTAGTGGAGGCTTTAAGCTGCTCTTGCGCGGCGCTCAGCTGGTTCTGTGGTCGAGTGTCCTCACAGTGCTTGACCTTGAGGTGAATGTCACGATGAAGAATGCTGAGATCTTTAGGTCAGTGCTGTCTGGGGAAGGTGGATCTACTAGTGGCTGGCGGTACTGCTGAGGTGCTTCCAGTCCCCCTTAGTTGCCCCCTGCCACTTTTAAGAACCACCCTCCTTCATTCCTGTGTTGGCGTATTACATAGGTCAAGGGGAGATGAGATAACAAACTCCCTACTTCGAGGTTAAAACGAACTGAAAGTTGACAATTAAAAAGGGAGCAAGAGAGGCAGGCTGGAAGAGATAAAAGAAAGGGGAGGCAACCAGATTGATGAGAAGAAGGGCAAAACGTATACGAGGAGGTCAAGCACGGGAAAGAAATAAGGAAAGCCTGCGTACTTTGGTGCCTACGTGAAATAACAAGGTTTATTAGGAAGACAGGACTATTAAAGAGTAAAAAGGCAACAGGCCCGAGGGCACATCTAGCTATACTACCGCGGGGCGCTTAACATAAGAACTAGGGAAGCTAAGAGTAAGCCAGGATTAAAGCAGCTAAGCCATTGCGATGACTGGTGCGCCGAAACCAACTCCAACATTCCATCATTTTTAGTCTGTTGTGTTTTTGTTTTTGCGGAGATGGGAGCAGCCAATACAGCATCCGGATGGCTGCAGGTAAACCTATTTTTGTCTGAGAAGCGGGGTGGCTTGACATTTACTTTTACGTCCATTAACCAATTGCTTTTTATGAGCAGGCTTGCAGTCGCGCTTCTTGAAACGAAAAGAAAAGGTTCCCCTGGTAGTGATGACACAGCCAGCATGATTAAGGGAGGGGGCTACATAGGTGCCCGCACCAGGCAACCCCCCACTCCGCTAACAACTAAAAAGAAATAAATGTGGGTCAGGGGGTTGTGTGCCATAGCACCCAGACCTAAATCTTGATTGTTGTTGCTTATGTTATATTGCAGTGCATACCTTGTTTTTATGAGTACAGATGCATGTCTGATGGAGCGCTCATACAGTTTGTGTATCAGGTTTAATCTTATGGTAATCCAGATTAAGGTCTGCCAGAGGTTTGTCTGTAGTCTTTGTAGGTAGTTTCCATAACTCCAACGAGGATCACGTGGAGCTTGACTTCCCTATATCCTTGTCTGTTTAGGTTGGCAATAAGCACGCTGTGCTGTGCTTTTGCTTTTTGGAGCTGGGGATCAGGCCAAGTGTCTTCACCAAATTTTAACTCATTCAGGTGAACCTCCCACTAGTTTGAATTCAGTTTCTTGTCTTTAGCAAGCTGTTGAAAATTTGAGTTGCAGTTGGTGACGCAAGAAGAGCACATAGTGCTAAGTAGAAATAGGATAGCCTCAGGACGAGAAGACTTCTTGACTGAAGGCCTTTTTCTGTAAACCTCATACCTTTTTTCCTTCTGGTACTCCGTAACATCTATCTGACTTGTCACGTCCAATTGTTGGCAGTGACGATTCGTGTGAACAAAATAGTTGGTTTGGTAGTTGAGGTTAATTTGCCTAGTCTTGAACCTGAGAGGAAGCCAGTTTATTGAAGATAGCATTTTCTGGTTTTGCTATCATAGCAATGATTGCGGTATTCACAGAAAACTCATCAATGCTCAACCAGATGGATGAGTGAACTTCCCAGCCTGGGGGAGGAGAGGCACGGCAGCCGACTAGATAGAGTGTGTGTGTGGTATAGGGTATATAAAAGTGGGTCATGACCTGTGGGTATATAAGAGTGGGTCATGACCTCGCCGAGTGTGAGGCTCGCCGAGCTCGGCGAGCCTCTTTCCGTGGAAGACACTCGTCGGCCAGCAAGGGTGTCCACTTTTTGGGTGGAATCACTGACAGGCCCATCTCCCCAAATTTGGAACTTTAAAGTTTCCCAAATCCAAAAATTTCGTGGCGGAATCGGCTGACAGGCCCCTTTTAAAGTATCCTAACAATACTTATTGATTAATATATAACAGTACTTATTGATTAATATATAACACCAGGAAGAGCCAAAAGGGGTGTGCAACAGGGGGGGTGGTAAACGAAAACCAAATTTTCCTGACTCACACGTTCAAATTTTCCACCCGGTCTCAACCTTAATATTCATTAATATATGTAAGCGAACAACAGAAAAAATTTCGGCTCAATCCGTGCAATTTGAGAAAGTGGTTTTTTAACCTATGCACCGACTAGGGCCTCCCCAGCGAGTGCCGAGCGTTCGTTGAGGCTTGCCGAGCCTCGCTGGCAACATCAGACACCCTATTTACCCACCCTTATGTATATATGTCAGTGTCTTAAGCTAGCTGGATTTGAGAAACCGCAGAGTAAGAGAGAGAGGAATCAGGAGAATTGCCAGTCTGAAGTGCAGTTCCCAGCTTTTGCTCGAGAGGCTTGACCCTGGCTTTGATCCATTCTTCAAGTTGGTTGTTGTGCTGAGTCTTATACTTTGCAGTGACAGTGATTTGCTGTGGCAACTGGCCCAGTTTTTTGAATAAGACATATAAACTCTCTCAATTGTCAACTAACATAACTGCTCTATCATACGATTCATTGCTGCCAACGATTGGGCGTGAAAGTGCGACATGATTAGTACAGATTAAGAGTGGTCATGTGTCTTCCAAATGAGTACCACACATAACCTCTCTTTTTCTGACTGGCCGCGATCGTACATCACAAAGTGTGTACATTTTCCAACGATAATGCAAGCGTGCAACCCGCCTTTGACATGCATGTTTCTAAGCTTTCCTGAGAAAAACAATTAAAGAAAAATGTAGCCCACAACAGAGTCCAACATTGCACGAGCTCAGGCAGGACCGCCGACCAAGCCTGGGCGAAGCGAACAAAAAAATCAAAGACTCTTACACACGGACACTCCCCTCCCACATCACCGCCGCCTTTCAAAAGTGGGCCCTGGTCACTAAAGAAAAAATGGCATCCCCCCTCGACTATGACCCCAAATTCCCCCATTACTGGAGTGAGCACCCAGGGACAAAGTGTTTGAGGCAAACACCAACGCCTTCTCCTCCCGATTTTCTGGGTTCTCCATCTGCCATCCCATCTACCATGAAAACACCATGCTCTTAGCAACAAGACACGCCATCTACTCTGCTGCTGTCAGCACAGAGGAAACAGCCACACTCATGCTCCTCCCTTCCTGGAATAAAAATATAACCACAAATCCCTATGCATCACTCTGCCGCAAACACCCACACATGTGTAAATTCCTGGTCACCATCCCATCATCAGACCAACTCCAATATGCAAAGGTGTGCCCTTCTGGAACAATATACAAATACCACTTTCCAAACACACCTGTGAATTGAAGATCATTGTCATATGGAACACCAAGGGCAGGATCTGTCTCAATGCTCACAACAAAGACTGGCTAAAAGAACTTGCCAAAGAAATCCCTGAGGCAAAGTGGGAAATTTAAAATATACATAACCATCCCTATTAAACAGCTTTAGGTTCTGGACAACACTCAGGACTCAACAATTTCAATAAGCTACCCAATGACCCACCCTCAAGCCCCAGAATGCCCAGATTCAACAAGCGCCCTGATTAGCACTGACCAACCTCATAATTGTAATGCCGACGAAGCGACCCAAAACAGCTCCAACCAAAACCTAACCCGTAAAGTAAAAGATTGGCGGGATTGGACCTACACTGATGGCAGCCTCCAAAAGAATGAAGTAGGGCAAGACACCGGATCAGGCGTATACCACCCTCACTTAAACGTTTCCCACTATGTAAACCCAAAAGACATGAGTATAACCAACACCATCTCACGTCCAGAGCTTGCAGCTATGGCAGCTGCAGTCATACATCTGAAGTGGGAGTGTTCTATGCTGTACCATTTAAGCTGGTGGGGACACCAGTCTACTTCTTCAGGGGCATGGTCTTGGGGGGACGCCAAGACCTTCAAATATATTGTGAAAGTGAGGGTGCTCAGCACCAATTTGGTTATAGAGAACACATACTGCCACTATACCTATAGTTCTCACAGTACATGCTACGGTTTTACTTTCAACCTCATAGTTTTGGGGGTAGGGTTAGGGTTAGGGCCGTAGTTTTCGTGTTTTAGGGGTAGCGTATGGGTTAGGGTGTGGTTATTAGGGTCAGGGTTAAGGGGGTAGAGGAGGTAGTATGAGGTTAGTTTTAAAACTGCAAAAACTGTAGCACTAAACTGTAAGAACTAAAAAGCAAATAAAGTAAAAATAAACACAGCAGCGTGTCTGTCAACTAATGAGGGCAACACCCTCCCCCTGAAGTAACAACAGCCTAAAAATAGTTGCTCCTAAAAGCAATCCCCCCTCTTCTAACAGGCACTTTAGTGCTCTCCATATCATGCTGGGAAGAACTATTTTCCGCCCTGCCGCCCTGTTATAAAGAAAATGTTCCTACGACTTGAATTTCGGTCTTGAGGTCAAACCCGACCTATAAGGTTTCCCAGGCCCGCCATGACTATGGTAAGGTTGCTGGGGTGAAGACCCTGGGCTAGTGCTTGCGTTCTGAGGTGATGAATGCTGCGCAGATTGTCCTGTAGGTGCAGCGGCAGCTTTTGTTGCTTGGGCTTGTTCCAGCTGGGCAGCTAATTCACGGCGTTCCTCAAAGCCTGAAGGTGTACAAACAGGTAACGGAAGAGTCAACACAGCTGGCTGTTGCAGGTGACTTACCTTTATATTTTTCATATATATGTCTGTGAACAGAGAGATCGAGCTATAGCATAAATGGGTCGTAAGGCAGATTCTGTGAGCCTTTGAGATGCCCGGAAATACCATCTCTCCGTCGTCCTTTTTGCTTTTGGTGCTTCATTATCCTAAATCCGTTGCCATGGTAAAATCACATTAGTCCCTAACAGGCTTATTTTCCTTGTAATGTGGACTTCCTCTGCCTGCGTAGTTTTATCATGTTTGCCTTTATCATCAGAACTATTATAATCTGAGCGCATTCCACATCACGCACCTGATTGCAAAACGTTTCGGAGTGCTGCCACCTCAGCGTCTCTTGCCTGTACCTGTCATGAATACAAAAAACAGGAAAAAGATCAACATAAAATTTTTGGAACGACACCTTTGGGATCAGCATGAACACATAACAGATGTGAAGATTTGCAATTTGTGACCTGAAATGAAACTCAAAGCAGACGCTTGAGCTTGAGGCATGAGCACAACCACATTCACAGTCACATTAACCGCTATACAATACAGTACAGTAATGTATCCATTGCCCATATGTGCAACCTTTGCTGTCAAACTATTTTTTGGTGAAAACGGATGTTTGCAAGACTATTGATCTCCACCTGCTAAAAAGGACTGATCCAAAGGCCAATGATTTCCCCCCATACCCCTCTATGCAGCCCGCCCCAATAATCATACATTTCCGTTTTCACGCCTATGTCGAGTGCTACTAGAATAGAGCATGCGATTGACGAGGATCTCACAAGCATCTTGGAGGGTTTTAGCAGTTGGCTAAGCTTGCGTGCTTACCTGAAGCTGGCTAACGTGGAGGGTTCCAGCAGTCGGCTAGGCCTGCCTGCCTGGTGCTAGCTAGCCTTGCTTCCAGCCAGCCTTGCTTACAACGACCTCTAGGTCGTACGTGCATGCAAGAAGGCTTGACAATGATCTCCATAGCAAAACTCTCCACTCATTAATGAGCACCCACCTCTCCATCTTTGGCCCGGATAGTGCCACTCAGCCGTGCGAGTTGGCCCTCCATCATGCTCAGCATGGCAGTCATGCCCTCGTCAGCCCCCCCACTGCTCTGACCTATTAATAATCAGGAGCAAGAAAGATGAAGGGAAGCTTGATTGCCACGTAAGCATCAGCCAGTCTACTCCGGTCTGTCTTGAAGGGTTGGAAACGCAGTGAATTTCAAGTGCTAAATGGCCACACTGTCGACAGCCCCGCGCTCTGGCCTGGACACCAAGTGACCTCATATCTGCTCTTTTTCAGCCTAAACACCAAGTGACCTCATTCTGCTCTCTTTCAGCCTGAGACCAAGTGACCTCATTTCTGCTCTCTTTTAGCCTGGAGACCAAGCGACCTCATTTCTGCTTTCTTTCAGCCTGGACACCAAGCAAGAAGGAGCAGAAACAAGGTCACTGAATGTCAAGCCAGACGCCTGTATCATCGTCTTCTTTACCAAATCCCACTGCTCTATTCAGAGGTGCACGGAACGGGAGAGCAAGTTTTGCTTGCAAGACGTCCCACCCCTCCACATTAACTGCTTGACTCCTTCCTACTTGCTGTCACGTACGTACAGCACAGGCAGACCTGTGTGAGCGTGGCATGCCTTCAATCAACATGGACTTGCTGCTGCTGCTGCTGCTGCCAGCTGTACTGTAAACCAACGTTTCACAGCAAGCTTTGTTCAAATGCTCTCTCAGACAGAAGCAGGCAAGCAAAAACATCTCACCACCCACTTTGTGCTTGCTGCTGCTGCGCTTGCAGCCTCTGCTCCAGATCTAAAACTTTGGCCTCCGCAGCAGAATGCGCTGATTTCAGGGCTTCCACCTGTGGGCGTGTATATGTATGTGTGTAAGCGTGCACAGGCGCGCGGAGTTGGGAGACGTGCATCAACATCCTTACCAAAAGGGAACGCACATGAGCTAACAATAGGTGGAAGAGCTGACTTGGTCAGTCCTGTAAGATGGCTAACTATCGTTGACATAAGCTCAACCATCTCTGGCTATATTGAGCTGCCTGCTTTGGATTGGCACAGCAGCTGGAATAGAACGTTTTGCCTGTGCATAAGCACATAAGCACCACTGCTAGCAATAGGGGAAATAAAATCAGTTCACTGAAACTGTTCCTCCTCCCATCAATCAACAAGCATTCCCACCTGTCGGGCTGCTTGCCCAGCGTTGGCACCGACGCCGAGGGCCTCCTTCAGCTGCAGGTTCAGGCGTGAGACTGCCTGCGCATGATACAGCTGCAGATTCAGGCATGAGACTGCCTCAGGTTCAGGTTCAGGCGTGAGACTGCCTGCGCATGAGACAGCTGCAGGTTCAGGCATGAGACTGCCTCAGGTTCAGGTTCAGGCGTGAGACTGCCTGCGCATGATACAGCTGCAGGTTCAGGCATGAGACTGCCTCAGGTTCAGGTTCAGGCGTGAGACTGCCTGCGCATGAGAAAGGGAAGGAAGCAGGGCATGGCATGGTGGGAAGCGGGGTATCATACCATATTATTTCCACCCTTACACACACATACATACACACATCACACGCACACACACACGCTTGCATACACACGTATGCATACAAAAAGACACCCAGACGCACACCTATGCATGCACACACGCAGGCACGCGCACACGCAAACACTCACACACAGGAATACACACGTGTGAAGACACACACACAAGCATGCATGCAGGCACACACACACACACAAATCCAGCAAATGCATGCCTTGCTACGCAAAAGGTCTTTGAGCTTATCGCTGCCCAAGCACTGCATGCTCATGTCTCATATCACTAAGCACACTGCATAATTATAACATCATACACTCCTCACTCTGGCTACGTGGTGGCGTTAGTCCTAGTTGTATTGCCAGCATAGAGTAAAAACAGGTAAATAGTGTGCTGTCCAATATTAATTCTCAAGTGCATAGAAATTCACGCACACCTGTTGCTCAGCGGCCAGCCTGTCCTCCAAGCTTGCTACCTCACTCTTTTGACTCACAGCTTGGTGCTTCAGTGCTGCCAGCTCAGCCTGTGGGTCGTGGACACGAGCGTGAGGTGTGTAGAATGGTGTATATCAGCACCCTAGAGTGTGCTTCTCAAAATATGTGTGGCCCTTTAAATCTATGCATTTGCCTGCTGTTCCTGCCACACCCATCCATAAGTCATGGAGTGGAGTATGACACTTTGACACGCTCTCCATTACACACACGCACTCTCCATTACACACGCTCTCCAATACTCACACACTCTCCATTACACACGCTCTCCATTACACACGCACTCTCCATTACACACGCTCTCCAATACTCACGCACTCTCCATTACATCCCAAATCTACGACCGAAAACACAGCAGCGGCGCACTAGGCTTAATAAGAATAAACAATACTAGTGATTGCCATGCGCATGCGTGTCTGTGTACATCGCACATTTTAGATCATGCACACAAACATGCACACATGCACGCACACACTCTTAGCAAGCACTACCTGGAGAACTTGAAGTTGATTGCTGCCTGCCGCCTGCTGTTGCTGTTGCCACTTTGCAGATTGCTCCAAAGCAGCGAGCTGCTCTCGATGCACGAGCCTCATGTCTGCGATCTGTGAGGGATGCGATTGCACCACACAGTCAAAAGCGGACATAGTATTCATAAATTATAAAAAGGGGAAGCATATCGCGTGTTGCCACAATTCGCTTGTTGTCACTTCGTTTGGATAAAAAAACACCATATCACGCAGCTTTCGTGGCCACCAGCTGCTCTCTGTACACAAGCCTCGTGTCTACAACCTGTCAAAGTATTTTTGAGGCATTGGATACCTTAGCATGATTCCAGTCAGTTTGTTCTGCAGGAAGACTGTCCACGGCAGCCAGATGCTTTTGGTGCACACGCACACACACAGTGTGCAACATTGTATATTTATGATCCGCGCACTGTGAGTTGTGTGAATACGTGGGATTTGCCTGAACATGAGCAGCTCCACCTTGCAAGTTATTACTCAACCACCTGCCCCTTTCTTGCAATACGTAGACACATACATATTTCAAAACGCTCTTGCAATACATAGACACATACATATTTCAAAACGCCCCAGATTATACCCCAGCAGTGCCTGTCTCCATAAGTGTCCTAAATCTGCACACATTCAGCTGCATGGAGTTCCTTCATACGCTGTACATTGTTCGGTTTGTGTTTCCAGCAAGCAATCATTGCACCGATCCTGTGACTTTTCGCTCATGCAGGATCATGCGAGCACCTCTCACATGTAAACAAGTGCAATCCTGTTACACTTTGCCACTGGTGCTTGCCAGCACACACACACACTGTGTTACACTTTGCCAGCACACAAGAAGTGCAGCAATCACCCCCCGCCACGACGTTCTCCCTTGTAGGCCCACACGCATACCCACCAACCCACACACGTAAGCGTTCACTTACACATACGTTCACTTACACACGTAACACACGCATGCAATGAAAGCACGCTCCCAAGTGTACGCATGCCCACACCTTTGCTGTGTAGCTGTCTTGCAATTGCGTCAGCCTTGCTGCAGCAGAGGCACTCTGTTTCGCAAGCTCAGACTCCAGCCGCGCGTTCTCAGCTGTGCGTGCGTCCAGCTCAGACTGTAGCCTGAAATGATGGAAATTGTAAGCACACAAGTAGGAGGCAGGCACACATAACACTGGTTGGTATTGTGTGTGTTATGTGTGTTGGTGAGCTTTTCATTGAGGAATAGATGTACTCCTTAGCAAAAACATGCAACACGTTCACACAAACACACACACATACGCACACATTGTAAGCACATACACACACACACACACACCTGTGGATCTCTCCTTGAGCTGTACTGGCTGCTGGGATGGAGGAGCTAAGGATAGCCTGACGCTCCTGAGCCCTGCGCACACGGATCAAACACAGCAGCTCTATTTGTGGAAACACAAAACCACCTTGAAGGCAGTGGCTGACGCTCCTACGCATTTTGCGCACACACTTCAGTTACGGCAAACACGTGCTTTGACCGGACAGCGTTAAAGGCTTGGAGCTGTGCACACACATTACCAACCATACAGCAACGCTCTTGAGGAGCATCCAAATGTGTCTTCATGAAGACAGCAGACCGTTTGAGTACGCAACTCAGGAAACTAAGAATTGCTGATCTTGGCATGCTTGGCAGTGTGTCGGTTCCTTATTATGACTTTCCAAGCCCTGCAGGCTGATGCCTTGCTACAGCAAACTGGATGTGCCTGAGTATTGCATACGTGCTAGTAAGCACACACACACACACACGCACACCCAAGCCCACCTTCCCCCATACAAAGACACACGCAGAAAGTAATGCTTTTCACTCATGGCTTTGTCCCGGTCGGCAGGAGAACGCAAGAAGAAGCGGTGCAGGAATGAAACAGAAGGGCAGTGCTGTTCGTAGCAGGGCAAGCTTCAGGCTCCCATGGATATCGTAAAGGTCAAACACATTCATGGGCACCCAAATGAGAGCAGCAGGAAGTCAACAATGCAACTCTTTTATTCAAGGGACGAGTTAATTTATGGGGCCTCACGCAGCCTTATGTAGGCCAAATGTCAAAACAGCGAACTGGGATGTTCTAGTGCCTTTTCCCTGTGTTTTAATCCATGTGCGGGATCCAGACTTCGAGAGCTACTACTTGGGGTACAAAGAATGAGCTCTTTGAGGTCTTGTGAAGTGGTGTGGCGTGGGGGTCCGTGGGTTTGCTACTTCGGGGAAGCACACAGATCTCCAAATCAAACACAGTAGATTCATAGTCAAAATGCACAACACAGGTCGCTGTGTGCATAAGACGAAGGTGCTCTAAGCATTTGCAGTGACTTGCATTTGTAGCGTCAGTTTTAGGGATCTCCGAGTCAGCTAATATCTGCCTATGCTAAACACAGAACGTGCGCGCACACACACACACACATACACGCACATGTACGGGCACGAATACACACACACACATACACACACACGCACATGAGCGTAACCAGTTGACAGCCACTGACATCACAGTATACACTCACTTTGTGGCCTGTTTGGCCTCAGCCAACTGGGTTTGCAAGTCCTGCACTTCTGAGGCTTGAGACCCATGCAGACCATCTGCCTTGGAAAGCGCTGTTCTTAATCGGTTGATCTCCGCATGCAATCGTGCTGATTCAGCATCCTTGTTGGCTATAATGTCTCGCAAGTCCTGTTCAGTGCGCTCCCTGGTTAAATGAATGCGTTTGTGTACGTATATGTGTACGTTTATGTGTGTTAACGTACAGTATTGTGTGAGTATACCGTGTATGTGTATGTGTGCGGGTGTAGTGTGTGTGTGTGTGTGTCTGTGTGTGTGTGTGCATGCGCCTGTGCGTGTATGTGTGTGCACGTGTGAGTGTAAGTGTGTCTGTGGGTATGTGCGTGTGTATGCGTGTGTATGCGTGTGCGTGTGTGTATCGTGTATGTGTGTGTATGCGCATGTGAGTGTAAGTGTGTGTGTGCAAGCACGCGCGTGTGTGTGTGTGTGTGTGTGTGTGTGTGTGTGTGTGTGCAAGCACGCGCGTGTGTGCGTAAGTGTGCATTAGTGTGTGTGTGTGTGTGTGCTTGTGTGTGTGTGTGTGTGTGTGTGTGTGTGTGTGTGTGAGTGTGTGTGTATTTGTGTGTGAGTGTGTGCGTGCAAGA
>Ga0307963_1002728_pt1 | contig 13976 bp, 10 predicted proteins | sample OrgLakmetagen594_FD_201829 | JGI IMG/M metagenome (GOLD analysis project Ga0307963, IMG submission 201829) | Saline water microbial communities from Organic Lake, Antarctica - #594 | ecosystem: Environmental > Aquatic > Non-marine Saline and Alkaline > Saline | place: Antarctica: Organic Lake...
TAATATTAACCCTGTTTGTTGTAAACGCAAACGGGGTTTAAATAGCAACCGCGGTTAATTCGGAAATTGCAAGTCGGGTTAATTGACTTAACCTTAACCCGCCGTTGTAAACGCGCCGTTAAATCGAAGATTCCTGTTTGCTCAAAAACAATACACAAGCATCTCGTACGATAATTCGTCATTGTATCTTAACTGGGCCTCTGTGATTCGTTGACCGTAAGGGTGTACATCCCACTGCTGCGTATATGTGTCTGTAGTGCATGTGACACATTTAAAATTCTACACTGAAATAAAAATAGGCAGAATCTACCCGTATTCTCACCCATGCCGGCAGCCTACCAGGAACAACAGCGTACATGGTAACCGTAATATTACTAGCGCTCTCGCAACAAGCTGTGCTCATAACTAATACGGTGTATGTTGCAACCTGCCCCTGGTTTTTGCAGCCTTCTCCTTTTTTAAGGAGGCCTCACGCTGCTTGATCTCGCAGATTATATTCCTTACGACAAAACAGCAAGGTCGTCTGAAAGGAGATACAGGCCTGGGGGAGATACAGGCCTAGGGGCAATAAGCGTAAAGGCACGAGCTGATTTGAATTCCTTTAATAAATATAGAAACATTGGTGTGGCAGAGTGGGCCAGCGCCTTATTGTCCTTCTCAATCAGGGAGGGGCGGATGTGCAAAAAGATTCCTAGATTGATTGCAGTGTTGTTGCTGTTACGGTGGCTTTCGAACGCCCCTTGGCATATTTGCTAAGTAATTAGAAATTGTGGGGAAAGTCATTAAAATCAGCAGGAATGCAGGCCGGTTCTGTCTCGTGCCACCATTTCATATAGGGAGTAGCTTGGACGTCAGTGGAGCCAGCTGCAGCCGCCCAATTTTGATCGCTGGAATGCCCCGGCACCTAATGATGAGTCTAATGTTGAAACATTACTGGAAAGTGGCATTAGTTCCGGTCAGGGGCGTTGCAGTTGCACTTTCAATTGCCAGAGTGTACATGAGCTTGCGGCCAAGCTTGTGAAATCAAAGTGTGAGTGTTGTAAATGATGACGCCTACCCCCTACATTTAGCGTGGCGGGGAGTGATGGACACTCCTTACTTGGATGTTGGATGAAATTATCTTTTAACGTGGCATCCACATTGTGATCAAGAACCGTGAGGACACTAGACTCGTGGCCAGTCACACGTCGCAAAGGAGCAGCACAAAGATCTCTGCACCATTCTTCAAAAATATTTCATTACGGTACTCTCCTCATCATCGTCTTGGTGTGAGTGGCACCATATCTATGGCACTCACACCCTGCAGTCTTTTTATCTACAGCACTCACACTCTGCAGTCTTTTAACGAGCTGAGTTTTACTTTTGAAAGAGTTCAATGACTGCTTCCAAGCTCCATGTGTATTTTGTTAACTACGCTGCTAAATTGTCCACACCAGGCGTGTCCTTTCCAGTGCAATTATCAACTCACAACAGGGCCCCGTTTCAGCTCATTAACCTTTCCTCTCTGTGGTGGAGGAGATCTTCGGTACTCAGCGCCAAAGCGGCTCTTTTCCTTAAAATTACAATGTAGGGAGTGGTTTTCACTATCTGCATAGGTTTTTTCCTTTTCCTTTTATGGCTTACCTGACCGGCTTCCCAGCTGTCTGGAAATTGCTGGTGCCCGCAGAGAACGACCAAGCAACAAGTATCGTCAATTGAGCTCATTAATGACTTTCTTGGGTGCTGCTTCTATTGTAGCTGCTTAGCTCCCGGTTTAATTGCTGGTGCTCTTGATGGGCAGAGGGCTGAGGAGAGAGGAGGAGATAAGCAGCAGCTCGCTCCAGACTCCAGGGCATTTGCAAGCTGAGCCTGCTAGCTTGCTAGGGAATGTTATATTGTTTGGTCTTGGCTGCCATTTATGGTGTTTGATTCAACACATAACAGTGTTTGTTCCTAGTTTATGCCGGACGTGTTTTATAACATGGCGTTCCTTTACTTCATTTGGCTGACTTATTTAAGTTTCTGTGTACTAAATAATATTCGATCGCTACACTCATTGTGCTTGTGCTTCACATACGCAGCCTAGCAGTAGCACTTTTTAATTGATGGCTTAATCTGTAACCTCTGTGGCATCAACTTGACCAAACCAAAGAAGTTAGAAAATGCAGATAGTTTTGACTCCAAGTGGTCTTGATCGGAAGCTGGACACTGTGTATAATAGCAAACTGACGAACCACTCTGATCAAAGATCGGACTTTATGAAGCAAACAAAGACTGACTCACATTCGATGCTATAATTCGCTCTTCTTTACTTGCAGAATAGTTGTTTGTCCTGCCCGCTAATAACACTGGAACTCCCTACAATCAGCTTACCATGATCAACTTAAAATGGGGAAAGGAACGCACTCTGCAATAAAAAAGGACAAAGCACAAATCTGTGCAAAATGGTTTGCTACAGCACTGTGTCACATAGCATCTGTGCAGGTCACCAAGACGGCGCACACAGGTTGTTTGTTGACTCAACACCTGGCACGGCTGTCTGCTTATTTACATCATGATATGAATAAGCAGACAGCCGTGATCTTCAGCGATGATCATAAATTAGGAGGACCTGGGCCCACGCTTGCACTAGCTGGCCAGTTTCAGAGGGGCATTCCCTTGGTATCCTTCCGTTTTGGCGTACTGCAGCTGCTTGTACCCTTTGGCAGGTAAGTAGGCAGGTACGTAGGCAGTACCCGTGCTGTGCGCTAGAGTCCGAGCTCAGTTCTGGCACTTGAACTCAAGTAAAAGAAAGCTGCTGACTGCGATGCAAGCGAGAACGCAAGGCGACCAGCCGGACACATCCTCAGCAATAGAAAGGATCCCAACTGCTCAGCTCAATTGGTTTTACGGACCTTTTCAGAAGTATGTGTGATGGGTTATCCCCCTTATCACAACACAACAACACAGCATTGTAGCATATGAGTGGTGCATACAGCTGCCAACACCCTGCATCTCACTGTTATTGGGTGCTGGCGTTGGTGCCCCTGCTGGTCCCAGCTTGCTCAGCCAACACTTCATCCTCCTCCACCTTAGAGGAGAGGCCAAGGGTGTAAATCATGATGGGGGCGATTCATGCTTACATCTGCCATCCAGCACTTTGTCCTCCTCACCTGTTGCTGCTCTTGTTGGCATTGCACACGCCTGGATCTGGGCCACCCAAATGTCAAGCATGACAGGACAAACCAAATCATTAAATTAGCAATCAAGGAACTCTGCTTACTCCTTACTCGAGATTTGACTGTCAAAGCATGCTTTAGCAACAAATCCAGTCACAATGCCTTCTACCAATTTGGAGAGAAATATTAAAGCTGGAAAAGTTGCATGTGCATTCACGAAGGGCATGTGTAGGCTCAAGTGTATGTGTGTGTGTGTTTGTATGTGTGTGTGTGTGCGATTGTGAATAGGGTACTCATTATCATAAAATATATGCGGTACCAGCTGCAGGACAAGCTTGCATATGGATATGTAGTGCTGCGGTCAGCAGTACTTTTCACTAACTTTCACCATGTGGGAGTCCGTCGTGCAGCTGAGGAAGCGGGCGCCTGCAGGTGTGGTTCAACAACAGACCAATAAGCAGCCACATCTTTATTCGTGGATGGAAAATTTGAGCTGGTTTGTCAAACCTAAAATTTGGTAAATTGTCCTTAAGAACTTCGTTCAACTTGCCTTTTCTCGTATCCTGTTGAAAATTACAGCCTGTGTTGCCATTTCAAACTAAGCCTAAAATGTATCAATTACAAAGGTAGAGTCAATAAATTAGTTAGTTACGGGGGAAAGCTTACCTTGAATGTAGGAGCAAATAAGGGTGGTGTCTGCAGATCAGATGATCATCATTAGATTAAGTGTAATCATATCCAAAGTATAATTATCAGAAAATGTGACTTTATGCCTGAAATTATTTACTGTGAGGACAAGCTTCACAGTGGTGCTGATTTTCACGGCATTCATTGTTTTTATCCTGGAAGGTCCTGAATAATGGCTTGCCGTGATGAAGCTGAGCAAACCGGAACATCCAGCATTCCAGTGTTTCTTCCACCGTTTTGCCTGCAGTTAATAACAAAGGTAGCGTGCAATGTAAATTAAAGAACCAATGTGATTGCAAATTCAAGTTTGCTTTTGTAACATGTCACCAGGATCGGTCGATGCCTGTGCCTTTTGTGAGGGCGGGTCGCGTGCCAGGCCGTTGTTGATTGTGCACACAAGTACTGGCATCCAAGCGGAGTTTAGGCAGTATCATGTTCTGGATGTGAAAAAGAAATTTTGATATCCAACTTATTTAATGCGGGTTGAGAAAAAAAGCAGATGGCCTTACTCCGTGAGTGGGATGGGACAGCTGAGCAAGATCATGCAAGGTGTGTTACCATTTTTGAGCAGTTCACTTGCTTTGCAAACAGTAAGACAGGATGTACCTGATCTTTGCTTCCCCCTAAGAACACAGACCAAACTTTTTGAGCTAAACAGGGCCACACCTGCAACTCCAGTTCATTGTTGAGGTTGTCGTAATCAGCTCCTGCCTGTTGCGTGTGCTGGCAGCATAGCCAAGTGCCTGCAGGATAAACGTCAAAATGTCTGCAAGATCATTATCATGATTAAGCCTGGCACCAGACCTGATTGCCCCCACTGTTGCACCGGACCTCACTGTCACCAATGTTGCATACCTGGCAGCTAACAAAAGCAAGGAAGGAAGCACGAACGGCCTGTCAAAGAGCACCATCTTTACGTTATAGGCTCCCGCCTGTCCCACGCCGAGAGCCTATGACGTAAAGAGGCTTTTTCTTTGAGCGCTCTAGGAAATAGCCTCCATCACCTCATGCAGGTCATCCTCAAAAGGCTTGCTTGGTGACGGAGGACGAGCTCTCCTGCCACACTGATAATGGAAACCTCACTGTGGGGTTTGGTACCGGGTTTTTCTTTACTAGCAGACAAGCTCAAGGTCCAGTCAGAGAGGTATTTACCAACAAAGCGCCAGGCACAGAAACTGTAGAGTTAAGCTAAGGGTCAGACAGACCACTCGTCCTGGCCATTGCCAGGGAACCTCAATTTAAATCATTCAGCCAGCCCTGCAACACTAAACTGCAGGCCAACAAACACCACCTCGAAATAGCTGGTGTAATTAGCGAGTAGTCAGGAAGAGTGGGTTTCAGCAAGATCACGGGTTGAGGTCCATGCTTATGCGTGCGATCAATTGGTTTTGCTGCGGATCACATGCACGTTCTCTTGCTTGCAGAAGTCATCCCAAGTGGAGAATGAGTGCCTGAACGCAAGCAAATGCATGAAGCAAATGACAAAACACCCCGCTGTCTGTCATTCAGTGTCCAAATGTGACTGCCAAACATGCATGCCTAGCTCCAACCCATTTCCCCCCTAACGGCAAGGCCCCCCTGTGGAAAGGGCATAATGCATAGGTGAAATGTTTAACTCTGGATATATCCAGTGCAATTGTTTGCCTGCTCTGAAATCTTTAAGAGCAAATGATAGGTCATTAATCAACCATACTCACCACCTCCTTCCTCATCTCTACAAATCAATTCTTATAGATCACCAATCATTTGCTCTAAACGATTTCAGAGTAGGCAAATAAATCATTTAGCAGAAGGGTTAGCGCACATTTACCGGAGGGGGCCACCTGCAAGAAGGGTACAATGTCACTTTTCTAAGACTTGTTGCACATGTGTCCCATACAGTAGCATATTATAGAATTTAGAATACACAGAAAATTTTGGAACAGTGCACCTTTACCGTATGTGTATGACGATATAATTGTCTAGTGCTCCCAACACCGTAAAGATAGCATCGCCTAATCAAGTGGATCATTTGTAATCGCACAGCTTCAAGTTTGTAGCAGAGGAAAAGGTCGGGTGCTGCGTCTGAGCAAGCAAAGAACAACAAAGCCTAATTTACATTAGCTTAAATGTGCTTTTTTCAAGACTCAAGTTCTTGTCAACCAGAAAGTCAAACAGAGAGACTGTGCGTCTGAGCGCAGATCTTTCAGGAAGAGGGCAGAGCGAGTTAACAATTTTCACGAGGCAAAGGAAAGAAATAAGCAAGCAGAATCAATGCAGTGCAGATCTGCAAGCTAACATCTGCGTACCAGGGTCCCTAGAACGATTGGTTTACACAGGCCAATTGTTAGCCTTGTGCCCCCTTGTCTCTCTTGCTGACAGACCTTGGTGGTAATAGCCCTCCGGGTTCAGCGATAATTCCTGAAATGGCAGTGTGTCAGCACAGGGAGTTACACGCTCTTGCTTTTTAGACAATATAGGTACGTTGCTGCAGCTCCACCAAATTGTAGCAGAGGAAAAGGGTCGAAAATAGGGATGCTGGGTATGAAAACGGCACGCTAGGACGGAAGCGTGTGCGGCTACTCTTTTCTGATTAATAAAATAGCTGTATATTTTCCGTCTTAGCGTGCCGGTCCCATATCCGGCATCCCCATCTTTCAACTAATTCCTGTGCTACAAAGTTGGTGCACACTTGTCCATGAATAGTGACATATGATTGTCTTCTACCTGGACCAAGACAAGGAAAGTGTGCACTCAACCTGCTGACACCTAGCGCAGGCAGATCGCCGTAGGATACCACTGCTCACAAGTTTGTGCACAAACAGTGGGAATCTTTTGACGGCTGGTCAGCTCAGTCATTCTTAGAAGCCCTCGGCAGAGGACAGTTAATTTCTGCACTCGTTGGAACCACTACAGCGGTCCCCTGCACCCACCAATCTGCACAACCCAGTCGCTTGTTGTGCATCTAATTAAACAAGAGATAATTACGAAGCGCAGATCAAAGTACATTACTTATCTCAATGCAGACACCACGCTTTGGCGTAACAAGTCGATTTCATGTTTCATTAATGCAGCAACCCTTTTGTGTCGCAAGGGCATTTCAGTTGGGCCTACACTGTCCTGTTTCTGCATAAGCATCTGTACCTCAACGAGAACGCCTGCGCCTGCGCTCACGCCCTGCAATCTGTATAAAGTCTGGACGATTACCCATGTCAATCCGGAGGGCCCCATCTCCACAGTGTCATTGGAAAGCCTGCACCAAAACAAACAAGGAACTGTGCAACTGAGAAAGCCCATTATTGGACAACTTTTAGAAGGAAGGGTGGCAGTATTACTGCTGCTGCTGCAGGGTGTGGCAGAAAGGGTAAGGCCGTCATCCTAGCAAAACAAGTGTCCGGACTCTCAAACCTTGCCTGCCACTCAACACAGACGTGCACTACAATGCATATTTTTACCCGCGCTGGTTCAGGTACTTGAAAGCAATGATGATTTGGCGGGCCCCGCCCTGTGAGGCAAAGCTGTCCACCCCGCCCTTTGTGGTCATGGCCTGCGCAGGGGAGGGAAACCTGACAATCACTATCTGATCAGTGAATGTTGATGATGGCAGTTGATGACGGTCCCAATAAAAAAAGAAAAGGACAGCAGTTGTAAAACCTGCAAGAAAAGTGTGAAGCAAAAGCATGCATGTGTATGTAAGCAAGCCCACCTGGCTGGTGCATGCCGTGCTGGTCAATTTCAGTCTTACTTGCTCCGCTGTGGTGGTAGGGTACCACGGGCGAGAGCCTGCAGGCAGGTGTTACATTATAGCATTGCGTCACAGATCACAGCTCTATCATGCAACTTGCAACTGATGCATGAACCAGACTCTCGGAAGGCACAGGTTGATACAGGAAAAAATGGAGGACGTGCTAGCATAGCAGACAGCGCTTACTCCACCTTTGCCTGATTGTCAAAGGGGTTTGACGACAGGGACAGCAGCGCGTCTGCATTCCGCTTTGTGAGGACGCGACAGTTCAGCTATCTGCTGATATCTGACACGCCCTTGACTGTGTGGCAGCCAGTTATGGCCAAAACTGTCAGGTCAGGGAGGGCGTTCTGCATGCAGGTGGAAAGGGGAGTCAGTCGAGGTCGGTTCAAGAGAGGACACACAGTCCTGGTCGTGAGTAATGGTGATCTGACACATCTAATTGGCGGGTGGTAAGAGCAAATGGTGGTAAGAGGAATTGGTGGTAGAGACTAATTTGCGTGATGACAGAGTTTGCACGTGTGTGTTAGTCTCACTGTGCGTAGGAAGGGTGTGTTTCATGTGCAGAAAAAATAAGGAGGAAAGGTGAGAGAAAAATTCAGAATTTCTCGGATTGTTCTCATGCCTTGAATTCACAAAAATTTTTAACCTGTAAACTGAAAATTCGGCCATATTTCTATTAGTACCGATTATTTATTTTTCCAAGGGCGTCACCAATTTCAAAAATCGCCCCTGCGGTGGCGCATTTCCGGCAATTGAGCCGTTGCACACAAAAAAAAACGCGTAACTATACCAGTAAATTCAAATATAATGAAAGGAGCCGCTTTTGAACGAGAGGAGAGCCTCCCCCCCCTCTTATTAGGGCCTCCTGCCCCCTGTCCCTGCCCCTTAAAACAGCCACCACCTATTAAGGGCATCATAAACAACCCTTCAAAAAAAGCCATCACCAATTATTACGATACGCAATCTATATTTCTCGGTTGGAATATCAGAAAATCAAAAAATATCAGTTATAAGAAGATTGCGCCTCACACAGCCAAAGCCAGCACCTCCCGTGTTTTGCAATGGACTAAGTAAAAAATAAGAAATATTCCATGGGGGGAGAGGGGTGAGAAAAGCCTTGTTTCATGAGTGCACCTTACAACAGGGAATAGGGACGGCACTCAGAAACAAGGCTCTTCCCGCCCCTTTTCCCCACTGGAATATTTCTTTTTTACTTAACCCATTGCGAAAGACGGGAGGTGCTGGCTTTGGCTGTATGGCTTTGGCTGTGTGGGGCGCAATCTTTTTAAACTAATTTTTTTGAATATCCCAACCGGGAAGCATAGATTGCGTATCGCCATAATAGTATCATCATAAACAATTTGAAAATTTTTCCAAGGGCGTCACCAATTTCAAACATCACCAATTTTATCGGATCAATACGGTACGGCTATGCGTTACAACGGTGCTCTATTGAATCATAAAGGCGCTTCGGCGCTCTATTTCAGCAGGTTGAGAAATAATCTAGAGGGAATGGGGGCGGAAAGCAAGGGGCCAGGTAGGGCCAGATATGTACGTTTTTACATGACGAGGTGATCAAGTTCTTTTGAACCAGGAAGGAAAGATTCGTTCTCAATGCTCTCTCTATTTATGGTGTGCTAGTGCTTCCTGTGACGAATTGCTATTGCGTGCCATGGCGAGCTCGCTTCTCTGCCCATTCTCTCGCAATTATACCTGTTATTAAAATTTAAAAATGGTTCGGAAAAAGAAGAATGCCGAAGTCATCTTCTGCTGTAAGTCGTAGAGGCAGGGATTTAGAGGATGAGGCCACCACCTGTCTGACCCCGATCCTTTCCTCTTTGATTCACTGCCGCAGACTACTGTGACCGGAAGTTCAAGGACGAGCAGACGCTCGTGCAGCACCAGAAGGCTGCCCACTTCAAATGTCCAGGCGAGTTGGTGCCTGGCCTTTTTTGTAAGCAGCTGCAAGCTGATCGATGCGTCCAGCGTCACCATGTGCAGCAAAACATGGCTCACACTTTTAGTGTCTTTGCATGTCTGTTTTGCAGAGTGCCATCGCAAGCTCAACACATCCCAGGGCCTGTCCACCCACTGCTACCAAGTCCACAAGACCAGCCTCAAACAGTGAGTGATGTACCCCAGCCAGCAGCTTCAGTGCAATGGGAGAGGGTCCTGAATAACGTGCACGTAAACTGTTGCGCTCACCTGCGTGTGCTCACCTGCATGATCCTTGCAGGGTCCCCAAGGCCAAGGAAGGGAGGGACAACATGGAGATTGAGATCTTTGGCATGTCAGGGGTGCCTCCTGGCTTAGTGCCTGGAGCCGCATCACTCGGTAAGGGTGAAGGCGCCGACGTTGGCGCACAGCTTTCTTTGTCCTCACTCGTGCATTCATTTGGAGCTGCCTGCAATGCGTTTCCTTGAACACATGCCTATGAAATTCCTTGAACACATGCCTATAAAACTCAACAGCATGTAACTTACGTCTTCTTGCTAAAATGCCTGCTACTAATTTAACAGGACCAAGCCTGGTCTCTCACAGGAAATTTAAGTGTGTACACAAAAGAAAGCACGCATGGTCACACGTACACAAACACACACACAAACTCAAATAAACACACACACACTCAAATATACACACGCACGCACACTCACACATACACAACGCACACATCACACACAATGGTATGCACACATAGACGTTCGCATACTATTGGACTGTATGTTTGCGTTATTTACAGGAGAAAATGACGACGAAGCCCCTGCTAAAAAGCCCAGGATGGAGAGCGTGCCTGTGGTGTCATTAACAGGTGTGTACGATGCTGACACGCATGCACGTGAACCACACACATATATTCACTCATGCATAAAACACACACTCGCACATATTCGCGCCACTTGAATACATACTCCTGGCAGGAGCTGCTGAGGCACCCCCACCCCCTGTTCCTAGCAGTTACGGAATGCCAGGTCCACCTCCACAAATGATGGGACCACCACGGCCGGGCATGCCACCCCCAGGGTGAGTCGTATGGTGTGTATGTGCGTGTGTGTGTGCGTGCGGTTGAGCAGGTGACAATGTTGTGAATGTAGGAGGGGGGGGATAATTATGCCAATCTGTGTGTGCACGACTTTCCAATCAAATGCGGGGCATCCTGCCGTGCATGGACACCTCTCAATATCGACGACCTGCCGTCTTTTGCAGTGCAGCTCAACACCATACTACTGGCCATTGAAGTAAACCCCATTTAAATCTCAATCCTCAGGTACCCAGGATTTCCGCCTTTCTCCGGACCCATGGGACACATGATGCCCCCCCCCTACGGATATCCCCATGGGATGCACAGGTAGGGTGACATGGCATGTTGACATGCACACACTCTCACACATGCATACATACACACACGCGTGCGCACGTGCACATACATAAAAGCGCTAGTTCGCGCATGCACAAACACACACATCCACACACGCAGACACACTCGTTGCCTTTAAGCCAAGGCACCTGATTGCTGGCTGTTGTTTGTAAAGGGATGCGTGGGTGCTCTCACATTGGGTAGATCCGCTCGCACCATTGAATGCCACTTAACTTTCCTGTTTATTACTCAGTTCGCACAACATACGCAATGAATTGCAGTATTGGAACAAAGGGTTGACCATGACCGTACGCATGGTCACATCCCCTGCCAATAATGCAGTAGGTATACTGCCTGTGTTCACGTTCACACACACACACACACACACACACACACAATTCTGACAGCTTTGCTTGTTTTCAGAGATGTATCATACGTCAAATTTGTATAATACGCCGTATCGTGCTTAACGCGTATTTTACCGTATTAAACAACTTGGGCCGTATTATACGATTGCAAAAATTGCCTCTTTTGCCGTTTTTCGGCCTTTTTAGGCAATTTCCACCCCAGCAACGGCCTTTCAGTGAGCTTCCAATGATATTATGCAGTTTATAATAACATACAATATATTGGAAAAGAATTGGGAACGTTTGGGGCGAATCGGGTCCATTTTGGGTCAAAATTCGGCACTTAAAAAAATTCTTTTAAAAAACGATCGTATTATACGCGTATTCCGTATTTAACGCGTATATTACGTATTGAATGTCCCAAATGACCGTATGACACATCCCTGCTTGTTTTTGTGTACAGGCCTCCTGGCATGCCTCCTCCCCCCTTCCCTGGAATGCGGCCACCCCCATATCCAGGCATGCCCCCTCACCCAGGTGTGTGTGAGTGGGTATTTTTGTGTGCATGCATGCGTGCTTGCACACCCACCCCCATATCCGGGCATGCCCCCTCACCCAGGTGTGTGTGAGTGGGTATACACATGTGTGTGTGTGCGTGCCCAAGTGCGTGCGTGCACGTGTGTGTATGTGGGTGGGTGCAGGTGTGGGTGTGGGTGTGGGTTGGGTGAGGGTGTGGGAGTGGGAGTGGATGTGGGTGTGGGTGTAGCTGTGGGTGGGTGGGCAGGCAGGCATGCAGGTGCAAGTGTGGATGTGGGTGCGGGTGTGGGTGGGCAGGCAGGCAGGCAGGTGCAAGTGTGAATGTGGGTGTGGGTGTGGGCATGCATGTGTGTATGTATGCCATACATTTTGGAAATAACAACTTATGCAGTTCTTTGTGTATGTGTGTGATTTGCACGTCAAGCACCTGCTGTTTTAAATTTATGCGCTCCAAGTGTGCCCAGCTTGCCCTCTACTGCCCTTCACAATCTACTTTTGCATTGAATTCGTATTCTAATGCCCACGGCACCAACAACTTTGATCCTCCTCCTCCTCCATCATAACCATCTCCTCTTTGCCCACGCCTCCAACCCCTGGCAGAAAATTAACCCGCGTCTTCACCCCCTGGCACAACTAACCTACGCCTCCTACCCCTGGTAAAAAAACTAACGAGCCTCAGGGCCCTCACAAGCTAATCAACATCTACTATCACACACACAACCCTCTCGAACCCTTGACATAGACACACCCAGTGTCTTCAGCAGCTTCGCTTTTACACCCTTTCCCATCACCCCTGCGCCTTTGTCCCCCTGCAATGCAAAAGACCATTTGCGCCGAATTCCAATGTACATGGCATACATTTTATTATCCATGGAGCGTTATTCTGCTCATCCAATCTCCAGGCCCTAACGCCCTTCCTCCCCAAATCTTGCAGGCATGCACATTCCCCACCACCCCGGGATGCCTCCTCCCTACCCAGGCATGATGCCAGGCATGCCAGGTGAGTGCTGGTTGAGCTTAGAATCAGGCCCTCCAATCCCTACCGAATATTGTCCCTCAACCCTCGACTTGTCATAGTTCAGGGTAGTGAAAAGGAAAACAAAAACACTTATGCACAAGAAAATGGGCTTGGGGTCCAAGGTGTGCGTTGGCCAGGGGGGGTGAAAATATTTTTGCCATTTCCCTACCAGACAAGTGGTGGTACCCATGCATGAGCGCACAAATGTGGCTCGTGGTCCAAAACTTCACAATTTTCTTTTGTTCTCGGGTAGTTGTAAAACCATTAAAGCGAAAAAAGGGGGGGGACGATTGCATTGAAGGACTGAGTACGTGGGCCTGTTTATTGGCAATAAAAGTGCACTGTTAAGAACCCTGGAAGCACTTTTGGCAGGGATTGCTTGAGTGCCAGGGGCTCTTCAGTATGCTCCCCAGGGATGCCCTGCCAAGGTGTATGGTCTGAAATTCTGGGGGTGGGCCGTGGTGGGCAGCGACAGCTGAGTTTATTCAAGCAACCTAAGGTCTTGAATGAACTAAGGGTCTGAATACTCAAGCGGAACACTGTGCAGGTTCGTTTGATCGAACAGGGGCGGTGGGCCTGAACTGAAAGCAAGGAATAGTTTTTGGGTTGCGACGATTAGAATAGAAAAATTATAACTCCACTGTGAGTGATGCATGGTGTGGCTGTGTTATCACCACCTTTGGCCTTATATCTTTTTCTTGTGTGAATAGAGGGGTTATGTGGACACCCCACACACTCATGCTTGTATTAGCGCAAGGCAGAGCTTTTGCTGCAGGCCCCTTCCTCTGTCCTTCATGCACGCATGCTGTTTGATGGGCAAAAACCGGTCCCTCTTGTTCAGCACATCAGCATGTGGTGTGTATGGGTGAGATTGCGTGCACGTGCATGCATACATGCATGGCATCAACATTTCCATGCAGCCCTTTGTCATGCTGTCCACTACAAGGCAAACAATACCTTTTGCTACACACACACACGCACACAAATACACATACACACACGCACGCACACATACACACACACGCGCGCACACCACGCCAGGTATGCCACCCGTCTCCATGCCCCCCTCTCAGCCCCCTCCTGCTGATGCACAGCAGCAGCAGCAGCAGCAGCAGCAGCAGCAGCAGCCCCACCAAGCAGGAGCACTCCCCTCACACCCCATGATTCC
>Ga0307963_1002729_pt1 | contig 13973 bp, 16 predicted proteins | sample OrgLakmetagen594_FD_201829 | JGI IMG/M metagenome (GOLD analysis project Ga0307963, IMG submission 201829) | Saline water microbial communities from Organic Lake, Antarctica - #594 | ecosystem: Environmental > Aquatic > Non-marine Saline and Alkaline > Saline | place: Antarctica: Organic Lake...
CCATCTTAACCGTGCTGGTGAGCCCGGCATGCAAACACACACAACACAAACACACTCACACACCTGTACCCCCCACATATAACCACACACCTGTACCCCCCACCCCGCACGCCGCCCAAACCGTGCTGGTGAGCCCGGCATGCACATGGGTAGTCCATCGGTGATGTGTGCACTGTCCACGTTTGCCGGCCCACTTTGCGCACGTCTCCCGGGTGGGAGAAGCATGCCAGGCCCAGACAACAGCCTTGTAGATTGCGGTACCTGCCCAGAGGCACGCACGTCTACGTCCACCTGCGGCATAGAGAGTAACCGCGACAAGGCAAGCATGCAGTGTTGCTGCGTCTGCACAATCAGGGCCTTGCCAGTGTGTTGGCAGTGCGGGCTGGATCTGTCGGGCAGACTGTTGAGTAACAAACGCACAGCAGGCACGAGCATAAATGGCACAGGTATTAGTAGGGCAGGCCAGAACCGTAAATTTACACCGTAACTGACTTTAAACTTGGTGACTTCCCTGCCACAAATACCGTACATACACCATAGATATAATATGGTTCTGGCAACCCTAGGTGTGTGTTTATAAACGTACCGTATCTGACCTTGCATTTGGTGATTACCCTGCCACAATTCCCTTACATACACTTTAGATACATGGTTCTGGCCAACCCTAGGTGTTAGGCAGTAAGCGGCCCATTGGAGGTTTGAGCAGGCATATGGATAGGGTTGGCCAGAACCGTATATATATATATATATATATATATGTTTATTTACACCGTATATTTGGTGAATTCCAAACCAAGAATACCGTGTGTACACCGTATATATATGGTTCTGGCCAACCCTACAGATGAAGGATGAGGCTCCTGTTGCCAAATTGCCCAGCTTCTCGCCCAAGAAGATCAGGGCCTACAACCATGTACTCTAAGGCTACCATGCAGGCTTTGAGAGCAGGAGGACAAGACATACCAACCACACCAGGAGGAAAACACTATCCATGGGCACATATCACAACTTGTTTCTCAAAACCCTACAGATCCTGGACAAAATGATCCTTGCACTGGACAAAAATGATCCTAACACTGGACAACAATTATCCTAACACTGGACAAAAAATGATCCTAACACTGGACAAAAATGATCCTAACACTGGACAAAAATGATCCTAACACTGGACAAAAATGATCCTAACACTGGACAAAAATGATCCTAACACTGGACAAAAATGATCCTAACACAGGACAAAAATGATCCTAACACTGGACAAAAATGACCTCCCACCTGCTGCTGCCGGCGGTCATGCTCTCCTGGTCGTGGTGGAGGTAAGGCCACATCCTCCTGACTGCCTGCACCTCTCATTGGTCCAGCAGTGCCGTTGCCCAGCATGCACTGAGGTGGTTGCTGCTGAAGTGGGGGGGGCAGAGCTTGTGCAGAGTGGGCTCGCCGCCCTGCCCTTGCAGCATGTACAAAGCTGCTCGAAACAGCATCCCCACTCACACCGCCCACGCCAAGCTGCTGCGTGCTGAGCTGCTGTGCGCCAGCTCCACTCAGCCCCAACGACACCCCACTTCCATCCACGGCAATTCCCCTTGCGAGATACTGTGCGTGCTGTGCGTGCTGCGTGTGGCTGTGTGTGACTGAGGAGGCAGTGCCTGCCGCGGTGCTGCTGCTGCTGCTAGGTGGGATGAGGGGTGTGCGCAGGCGAGACACCGGAGGGGCGGCAGCTTGTGCTGTAACGACACTCTTGTTTGGAGTGGGTTGGGGTGTGGAAATGGTGGCAGCGACGGTTGCTGCTGCAAGTGATGCTGATGAATCTGGAGCTGTTGTGCTGGGTGTGCGTGTGCGCAGGGCTGGGGGCTTTGTGGGGTGGGCTGAGGATGGGCCTCGTGGGTTGGGGGGGGCGGCAAACAGATTGGTTGTGTCTATGACCTGCGATCAAAAGATCAGAAGGACAGCCAAGAGATCAGCAGAACAGTCAAAGAAGATCAGCCAGGGTCTGGTTGTGTGCTTGCACACAGTGCTGGGCTTTGTAACTTGGAGGAGGCAAGATGAGGGTGGTGGTGACACGTTTTGCAGCACAGATGTGCACATGTCGTATGAGTGATTGCTTATATGAGGCACACTGCATACTGTCGTTGGAGAAGTTCTTTACAACGAGTGCTTATGTGGCACACTGCATACTGTCGTTGGAGGTGCTTATATGGCACACTGCATACTGTCGTTGAAGAAATCTTTTACAACGAGTACTTATGTGGCACACTGCATACTGTCGTTGGAGAAATTTTTTACAACGAGTGCTTATGTGGCACACTGCATACTGTCGTCACAGAAGAGATTTTACAATGTGGTCTAACCCAAGTTATGTAAACCTCAGGTCTACAGGGTTGACAAAATTATACACAGGGTATGCAGGGTATCAGTAGCAGGGTTATAACGTATTTACAGTGTGTGCATTTAAATTTGATTTTGACCAGCCCCACGCAAATTGCCCATGCTTCTTTCCTAGTGGTGTGTATTTTACGGCAAAACGAACCACACGCCTAGGCCCCCCTCCTCACTCGCTGCTTCCCAATTTTTAGGTCCATCTGTATATTCTTACCACATACCATCTGTACTATCTCAGAGGGGGCTGACTGAGCCAAAAAAAAGGGTGTTTTTAAAATGTGGATTGAGCTTGGGCGCCATGACTGGCAAGCTCCAAAATTTACATAATATGTAATATGAATTCTTGCTCTGTCCATAGATGTAAAATTTGGAGCTTGCCAATTTTGGCGTGTGTGCTTAATTTGCTGTGGCGTGCAGGCCATTTTTCACCACAAATTGTTCATACTTACTCATCCACTGCACCAATCTGGAATTATTTTTAAGGTGTGGAATTCCTATTGGAAAAGAATATCATTGCAACAAAAGTGAAAGAAAACGGCTGAGTGGTTGGTGTTTTATGAGGATTTGAGCCATTTTCCCATGGAAATCGCCACATTAGGGCTTAAATGCATCATGTGTGCTTAATCCAGTCTATCTCAGCACGCAAAGCGACCCACATAAAACTGAGCACACGCTCGGGTAGCTCTCAATGCCAGATACATTTCAGTACTAAAATGGTGTCGATCAAATGAAGTGGCTGTGAGTGGCTGCCTTCTGAATGCAGAAATGCACATTTTCAGGCATTTCCTCCGTTAGCCCCCTCTGGTACTATCTGTACCATCTGTATATTCTTACCCCACGTCCACCCTGTTTGTAACAACCGATCACTTTCATCCTTTCCTTGCCTCCACTGGACCTGAAAACTCAACACCTCAACTCAGGTACCTAGATCTCAGGGAACCAAGCTCAGCCTTCTGTGACTCATTTTAAGTTTTCACCCAGAAATTGCGGCTTGATTGTGCACCCGGTGCAAGGTCAACCAGAGCCATACTCACACCCCTATTTTACACACAGGGTTCGAGTATGATAAGATGAGCAGGTAAAACTCCCAACTACACAGTCAACACAGTGCCTGCCAAGCCTGACAACATGTGTAAGTATTCATGTTCATATTGCAGTCAGGTCAGCAGAGAAGGCTCCGAACAACACAGTCATGTACAGTGCCTGCCAAGCCTGACAACATGTGTAAGTATTCATGTTCATATTGCAGTCAGGTCAGCAGAGAAGGCTCCGAACAACACAGTCATGTACAGTGCCTGCCAAGCCTGACAACATGTGTAAGTATTCATGTTCATATTGCAGTCAGGTCAGCAGAGAAAGCTCTGAGCAACACAGTCATGTACAGTGCCTGCCAAGCCTGACAACATGTGTAGGTATTCATGTTTATAATGCAGTCAGGCCAGCAGGGGACGCTCTTAACTACTCAGCTTTTACGTCCCAGCCAACCCAGAAACGACATAAAAGCCCCACTCACCTGCATGCATGCACCCATCTCAGGGGGCAGATCCAGCCCCTTTGGCAGTGGCAGAGCCTCTCCGCATTCCAGGTTAGCACCAAGAAAGGGCCCTTGCCCCCCCCTGTTACTGCTTACAACCGCATGATTTTGCTGTGGGGGAGGTTGAGGGGTCGTGCATGCTGCAGGTGGTTGGGCTATTGAGGTGTGTGGGGCGTCCCTCAGCACAAGAACACGACGCAGGCTTGCAGAGCCGGAGATGGAGATGGAGTCCAGTGACCTGAGCAGTGTAGCACCCCTGCAAAGGAAGTTGGATTGAATATCATGTCAGGGTGGGCTGTGGAAGTGTGCGAGGCATTTCACATCAAAAAACATGAAGCAAGCGTGTAGAGCCAAGGGTGGAAACAAAAATCCAAGGACGCTAAGCTGGTCTGAAAAAGAGGGTCAACAGAGCTGTAGGTGTGCTCTCATTCGTTACACCTATGCAGCACAAGTTGCAACTTATTACGCGGTGGATAGATGTCAGATTCTACTAAGCGCATCGTCACTTGGAAAAGGGTCAGAGATGTAGAACATTGCACAGGTCAAATTGATAACAGCCTCGAATGAACTATATTAAAACCAAGAACAGAGAAATGACATAAATGACATACCGCGAAAGCATAGGCACAAGCTGCGCCATTGGCAGCACCAGGTTTGTCCACTTCCCGGGAGTTAACGACAGAGGGAGCTGCAGGCAGCAATTGTAAGGGTAAAAATTAGGGTGCAGGTGCCATTAAGAAGTCTGCGGTACCGGACTGCTACACAGCTTGAACAAATGGAGGCAGGCATCCTTGTTTTCTGGGTGTCAAGTGAAGGGAGATGCAGGCAGCATTACAGGTTTGATGAGCAGAAGCAGTTTTTACTTTTTAGCTGGAATTGTTAGGTTGCTTTGAACAAATAAGTAGACCTGAAAAGGGCTGGAATGGATGGTTGTAAATGCACAGCTGCACGCAAACGGTAAGCATAGGAGCCCTTTGAGAGAAATTTCCGTTATTTCAATTTCATAAAGGGAAGTACCCTAAGTGGTTGACGTGAAAAGACGTACGGGGGCCAATTAGTTGCAGGGCGCGACAGAGCGCACAGTCACCATCAATGAATATAAAACTTTATAAACCACGGATTGCCTGGTTACCAGCCGATTGTGAAGCTTCTAACAACAGCTTTTTACCCCGACCTGGCAGTGCAGAGCGGTGACTTTTGCTTCGGAAAACACAGAAGACAGGATTAAGCGGTGGCGAGCTGATTTTGAGTCTGAGAGCACCAGCTCCAGTGTCAGGGGCTGTCCAGCGGTCATGAGCACCTGCAAGCGCAGCGCAGATCAGATGAATAAATCTTTGTACCGTACTAACAATATATCACGCCGCAAAAATATTGTTTTTGGGGGGTGCGGCGAGCTCACACCCCCTGAAATATATAAATAGTTGAGGGGGTGCGGATTGGTGCGGATTGAATAGTTACTTTTAAATTTTTGACGGGTCATGAGTGGGAAAGAGCCCCCGAGAGCCCTTCGGGAAAGAGCCCCGAGGGAGTGAGGAGGGGGCAGTGAGGAGAGGGATGGGGAAGATGATGGTGATGATACTTGAGTTAAGAAAGACTAGAAGACAAAACCAGTGCCAGTTGATGTACAATGTACAATGGATGACAGAGTTCAGCAGAACCGGACTCAGTTTGATATTTCTCAGTGCACTTGGACAAAAACTATGTTAATGTGTTATGGAATGCACCTCTGAGTCCCTTGGTGCGGTTCTGAGGGCATTTTGCCCCTGCGGATTGGTGCGGCAAGCACTAATTTATATACTGAGAGGGGTGCGGATTGGTGCGGACAGGGTAAAAATAACTCTTTTTTTGAGGGGTGCGAAATGGGTACATGTCACTACGGTACATGCAAAGCTGGCGGTATTACCATAGGCACTTCCTTATAATTTTATTGCAAGACATTTAAGTTTGAGAGCATCAACTCCAGTGCCAAGGGCGGGCAGTCACAGACTACACTAGCAGCGCAGGTTCATAATCACATACCTTAACGTTTACGTGGTCATGTATGAGCCTTGTAAGTCAATACACAGTGCAAGCTGCATCACCCTTATTGCTTTCCGGTATTTTTGCGTAAATCTAACTCCTCCTTCATGGCACGCTGCTAAGATTTATATCCCAAAATACATTTACGTTTTCTCCAGGTAGTACGTTTCAAATTGGGAAGGGCTAACCTCAACTCCATGCAACTAATTGTTCAGGAACAAACAGGGACTTAGCAGTTGGCCAATGTAGATGACCATGTATTACGGCAAGTACCTGCTGAATAACGCCGCTACAAATCACAAGCCATTGTGTTGGCTAGACCATTTATTGTTAGAACGCAAAGGTGCAACCTGTGCTCACCTGCAGCACCAAGTATGGCTGGACAAAGCCTAAAGAGGTACGGGTGTCAGATGGGGCTTGCATCTTCAGCCCATTGCCAGACAGGCAGAAGACGTAGCTCTTACAGGCCTTGTCAAATACCTGCATGGCATGTGGTGGGTGGTCATGACAATAAGTGGTGCGCAGTACAAACACAAACGTCGCTTGCGTATTCGGCACGGAACAAAAGATGTACAACCACCTGGAGTTACGAAACTTTCACCTTCTGCAGGTTTTTGGATGGCCCGGTGACCCTCCAATTAGCCAATGGCTGTCCCCCCTGCGTGCCGAGAATCTCAACATAGCAGCTGCCAGTGGTAGGTGGGAAAGAAGTGGAAGGCTGAGTCTGTTTCCTCGCTGGGAGGGCAAGTCCCGTACGCGTCGTTTCATGCCCCAGGTCGGGGCGGGGTTGAACAAGCAAAGGCATGCTCCTAGCCACTTGGCTGCTGAAAGTATTGCTGCTGGGCAGATGAACTGCGAGCGTCCATTTCGTTTGTGTCACATTCTTTGGTGTATTATAAAATATTTTTGCTAGCTATTATTGGAATCCTGAAAACCTGAAACCTGAAACTGTTTGCACCAATTAATAATATAAGTAGGTGTACTCTAGGGTGCTAAAAATTATTTTTCTTCGCTGCTCCGGCAGGATCAGAACGATGTCAGCATGCACTCCTCCTCCCATGTCAAAGCGTGACAGACTCGCTTCTTCCCTTGTAGGTTGCCTGCTTAGAGTATGTGTTGCTTGCTTAGAGTATGTGCTGCCTGCTTAGAGTATGTGTTTTTGGTGCGTGTCTGCGCAAGCATATGCTTGCACAATTGCACACGGGTGCACCTAGACAATACACCCGCACCCCCCCTCCCGTTCACACACACACACACACTTTCTACTTGCTATTACTATTACTAGTAATCACAATCATTGTGCTCTCCTTTCTCCGCACCTTGCAGGGGCGTGCTCGGGAGCTTCTGGGCCTGACAAGGAAGAAGGAATGCGTAAGTAATTCTGTTGGACACCCTGCTGTGCCTTGCACATTTATACATGTAATTGTAGGATAGAGCCTTTGCGTCTCTAAGGATTGAATAGCTCAAACCGTGCCTGGCTCCTCCAGCTCTCCACGCACGTAAAACCCCTTGCATTACGTCCCACAGCCTGCTCCAGGAGGCGGCAATGAAAGCACACCTGCTTTCCCCTCTTCTTCCCGCCTCTCCTTCACTCATCAACCGGGAAGCTCAGCTGAGGCGTCCGTCCCCTCTCCTTCCCTGCCTTCTCTCACCCTCCCCAATCGCCAGCACGCTCTCAGCAGCAGCTGCACACTTCCGTCCCCCTTTTGGAGGCTGTCAGACCTGCCCATTTCCAAGGAAGCAGAAGAAACCAGGCACTCCATTGATGCTGTGCCGAGAAAAAAGTCATCCTTCCGCAGTGCACGTTTGTCCACCTGTGTCTCCCCTCAATGCACACCACACCCACGCCCGTGTGACACAGCCCAATACATGTCAAGGTACAAGAACCAGGTCGCTGCCTCTTTGTCCTCTCCTTGCTTTCGCCGCCACAGCTCGTATTCGGAGATCATGGCAGCCCCACAGGCCCACACAATGCAAGGTCTACCGCAATGCAAGGAACCTCCCTTGCCAGTAATGCTCATTGGTAACTATCGTCTCGCGGAACCCTTGAATACATCCCTTTGGCTGGTAACAAAGATACACGCCAGATGGCGGTGAGAGCCATTCTCCACTTTAAGTAATGGAAACGAGCCACTTGGATATCAATTACTGGAGGGCTCCTCTTTCGGTATAACAGAGAAGAATAAAATGGTTGGAGGCCAGGAGAGTTGCAGGCTTGGCCTGCAAGTGAATAGTTTGCTACTCAGCGTAGGTGCAAGCCTTGCTGTACATGGCTATGTCCCGTGAGTGCATGCACGTAATGGCTTTACTTCCTAGTGTGAATTTACTATAGCTGTGTAATTGGGTAAGTCACTTGCATTTGAAGTGATTAGTAAATGACTTCTATTCATCCCTTCATTTCCTAACTTGTGTCACATACACACACACACACATACACACACATACACACACATACACACACACACACTCACACTCACACTCACACTTACTCCCACACGCAAACACCCACAGCCCTGCCTCAACCTCCAGAAGGTGTCCCAGCCCCATCGCTTTGTCCCGGCACCCAACTTCAAGCACCACCACTCTCAGTGCCAAAGCCACACGCGCTCCCAACACATCTCAGCAACTCCACCCTACTCCACCACATGGTTCTTTCTTTGCGCAACCCACACCTGCCCCCTCCTCTCTTAAATCTCAACGTTGCTGCCATTCATCCCATGTCTCCTCGCAAAGCAGCCTGCCCCTGGAACCAGAAATGGGTGAGGCTGCTGCTACTGCAGCTCTTCAGGTGGGTATTGGTAAGGTTACATTGCTATGTATGCCTCTGGGGGGCATCGAGAAGAAGTTGAACTTAAGTAAAAGCTGAAATTGATTTAAGCTTAAGAACAGTCAAACCTAAAAAAACCAGTGTCATTTGCGAAGGTTTGTTTTGCCGTATTGATGGTACGCTCAGGATGGTATGCATTTGCATTCAAGCTTTGCGAGGCTCTTCTTTATTAGGAATGATGGACAGTTTGGGAGCTGTAAGTTGCTGTCATCCCTGTGCCTTGAAGTCATTGACACACAAGCTTAAAAACTCCTCCAAGGATCCAGGTGCTCCCCAACTTGCCGGTGTTAAACAACTGGACCTAAGAGTGTTCACAATTTGCTGAGCTCATCTTGTGCTGCTTCCGTCTTTGCAGGAGCTAAAGCAGCTGTGTAAGCAACCGCAGTGAACGTTGCAGCCCTGACTTTTTTGTTGATACCTTTAAATATTTGCTGAGCTCATCTCATGCTGCTTCCGTCTTTGCAGGAGATAAAGCAGCTGTGTAAGCAACCGCAGTGAACGCTGCAGTCCTGACTTTTTTGTTGATACCTACAAAGATTTGCTGAGCTCATCTCATGCTGCTTCCGTCTATGCAGGAGCTAAAGCAGCTGTGTAAGCAACCGCAGTGAGTGTTGCCCTGACTTGTTTGTTGATACCTATAAAGATTTGCTGAGCTCGACTCGTGCTGCTTCCGTCTTTGCAGGAGCTAAAGCAGCTGTGTAAGCAACCGCAGTGAACGTTGCAGCCCTGACTTCTTTGTTGATACCTATAAAGAATTGCTGAGCCCATCTCGTGCTGCTTCCGTCTTTGCAGGAGCTAAAGCAGCTGTGTAGGCAACCGCAGTGAACGTTGCCGCCCTGACTTCTTTGTTGATACCTATAAATATTTGCTGAGCTCATCTCATGCTGCTTCCGTCTATGCATGAGCTAAAGCAGCTGTGTGGGCAACCGCAGTGAACGTTGCCGCCCTGACTTTTTTTTGTTGATACCTTTAAATATTTGCTGAGCTCATCTCGTGCTGCTTCCGTCTTTGCAGGAGCTAGGGCAGTTGTGTAGGCAAAAGCAGCAGACGATACCTGATGAATCCAGTCCTAAGGCTCCACAGACCCGGCCTTTCTCTCCCACGCTTTATTTTGACGACTACAGGACGCTTCTGCGTAACACTTCAAATCCCGGCACACTTGACAGCCTAGAAGGTGAGACATGTACTTTTAAGGTGTATGGCAAGCACGGTGTGCATGCAAACTTTGACGATCTCCGCATACAAACAAGCAAGACTTCAGTACGGTTAGTACTGTTACCAATAGAGTCTCATCCACCTTAAGAAATTGGCTGTCAATGTATAATCTGCAAGCTCCAGTGCTGCCATGTCACACAGAGATTGGCCTGCCCTTGCTGGAAGTGCTGCTTCTATTTCTGATCACCCCCTAAATGTGGCCATTCGCGTGCGTGCAGGAGCATGTCAGCAACTGCAAGAGAAAAGAGGATCGCAACCCTGCTTTGTACCAGGCACTGAGCTGAAGGAGGTTTGTGCTGCGTGTCAATGCTTGCTTTTCTGCTGTTTTGTGTGGGTAAATGCTTATTCCATTCCGAGGAGATCTTGTTAATGTTCGACACTGTGTGTTCTCCGCTGCTCCCTCAATTTTGTGCCCCAAAATTAATTAGTCCTATGTTTGGATGTATTTGTACAACGTATTAATTTTGAGCTGTGTGTTTAGTCCAAGCGCTCAGTTTCAAATGCTTGAATGTCACGCTTATGTCTGATCATTCACACGTACGTTAGCATCAATACAACAGACCACACGCGTGCTTGTGTCTGTGTGCTTATTCTCTAGGCAGCAAAGACCCAGCAGCAGCAGCAGCAGCAGCAGCAGCAGCAACAGCAGCAGCAGCGGACACGGCCACCATTTCCTCGTCGATCACGTGCATCTCTCAAGAACCTGGCAAGCTCGAGCACCGACATTCCCACTGGCCCACCCAACCCCCCCTTACCCCACAAACCTGCACCTCCATTTTCCACACAGCTTGACTCTGCACAGCCTGGTCCAGCACGTCCTAGTTCTCCCCGACCTGGATCTGCCCAACGCGACCCTGCACTCACCGAGACCATCCCCAAGCTCTTGTCTACCTTTAAAGGAGTTACCTCAGCTGGTCCCAACATCTTGTCCAGTTCCCTCTCCCAACCCCTGCCACAAGCTAAGTTCATTCCAGCACAGCCGGCCACAACAGCCTCTCCTTCCCAAAACAACTGCCGCTTGCCCATCCTGTCCCCTGCTGGGCACCAATCTTCCCTTCCTGACCTTGTTCAGCGTCACAGCAGCTGCACAGAGCGCGCACAGCATGGTACAGAGCACGTAGAGAGTGGTGCAGAGCACACACAGCATGATGCAGATAACGCAGGACGCTTAGCTTCCCCATTAGAGTGGTCCCAAATGGCTGCTGAGGCTGCACGTCGAAGGTGGGTTTGCGGGTGCTCAGTCAATTTTTTCTAAGTGTAATATGGCCAAGCACGCAGGAGGTGTGAACATGTTTGGAGCAGCAGGAAGAAGGCCGGCTGCCGCCATTATCCTGCCCATGGTTGTTAACCGCAAACATATCAGATGAACAAGAGAAAGCAGTTTTTACAAGGACAGACCATACAGCATACCTTTGTGGAAGTATGTGTGAGCCCTTCACTGTGACAATGTTGGATAACAGAGGGACACAGATGCTTAACGCGATTTAAGAAACAAGTTAGGTTAATGCATCCCCTTGAGTAACGGTGTCGGTGACTTGCTCTCATTGATCTGATAATACTGTCAATTAACGACTGAATGAGAAATTGCCTGGGTCGTACTGTGGTGAATCGATCAGTGTTAAATACATTACCACTAAACCAAGTAGCGAATGACCCTGGAGTACTGTCATCAGCTTGAGTAGGTAGGTGTGAGACAAACCGCACACCTCCTTTTCCCCCCATATACACACAGGCAGCAGCAGCCAGTTGAGGGACGCAGGCGCTCCGTGAGAATCAGTGAGACGAACCCAGTGGCATTTCAAGAGAGCCTAGCTTGTGAAATGGAGGCTGAGTACAGGTGCAGGCGCTAACTAACTCCAAGAGGCTTGTGACATTTAAGCTGCGTGTTGACCGATATTAGTTGAAGTGGTCGCACAAGCAGTATGATATGTGAGCTGTGTGCAATATACGCAAGCCTTGCAAAAGCACATGAAGTGAAAGGAGGATATGCATGTGGGTAGAGTTGGCCAGAACCAGGGAAGTCACCGAGTATAAGGTCATATATGGTGCATATATACAGTCTGGCCAACCCTACATGTTAGTGCTATCTATCGAGGTAATTTTCATGGGCTTGTGACTCCTAGAGCCTAGAGGAAGCTCTCAACTTGAGAGGCAGCATCTTAGTTGTTCAATTGAAGAGCAATTTAAAAAAACAGAGAGAGAACGCAGATAGTATAGACGCTGCCGGCATGGATCAGGAAAAAAGACAAAGATGCTGATATCGAGGAGCTTATAGCTCTGAATATAGGGAGAGTGATTTGTGCGTGTTCGACATTTCAGCTAACTCCGAGTAGTAGGGATTGGAACATGTGTCCGTGTTTAATCTACCTTGCAGGGCAGCATCTGCGCATGCACACAAGTGCCTCAGCAGTGCGGCTGCGGATGAGCACAAGGCCCAGCAGTTCCTGGGGGCCCTGAATGGGATTCATGTATGTATGGTGCAAGCGCTTTATGCGAGTGCAAGGTCTGTGGATGCCAACAAAAGGCTTGTGCGCGCTGTTGCAGTTCCTGTTCTATTGTCTGTGCAGCTAAAATGCTTTACATTTCGAAGTTTAAGCAGCAATGTTGCTGGACTCACTGCAGTATTGCAGGAGCTAAAACGTATCCTACATGCATTCCAGGCCAATGCGAAGCTGAGGACAAAGCTGTTTGCATTCTACCTTGCAAATTCACTTTGCAGGTCCATCGTCCATACTTTGTCCCAGGAGTGAAAAGAAAGGAGGTAAAAGAAAACCGCAACATGTGCATCATAATAACCCTGTCGGTGTTGCACTTAAACAATGAGATGATAACAGCAGCAGAGAGAAGCAAAAAATAAGTGCTCAGTGAAGTGAGCCTTGAACGTTGGTTAAGGTGTAGAATTGGCCCAACAGCAAAACCCGTGTCAAGCACATGTGTATGACCTTGGTCATCTGATTCACATCCTCCACCTTCTAGGCCGTAGCACGAGCTCCCTTTGAAGACGAGGACAGCGGTGAAAACGACAGTTCACCTGCTTCGAAAGGTGGGCGTGCAATTTTCAGTGTTGTTGGCCAGCTCTGAGCAAATCTACCGTACATACTGATTGCAAGTGAGTAGGTTGTTAGGCATTGCATGGTACGTATCTCGTTTTAGGAGACAGCCAGCTCTTTCCGTTCGTACTACGCTGTAAGCAGTGAGCAGTAAGCAGTGAGCAGTAGAAGAGGAAATGATGGTTGTGTGCCTTATTCTGCTGTCGTATTGTCGGCTAGAAAGGTACTCACTTCCTGCTTTCCGGGGAAGTGAGTACCTTGGGGAGTAATTTCACCGCCTGCGTACTGACTATAAATGTATCATGCTGCTTGGTGCCCTGCTGATTCGTGCCTTTTTAAGCTGCGCCTTGCCGAATCATGCCTCACACTTGAGAGTGTTGTATCACTAGTAGCTGCTGATCTGCAAGTGCAAATTGTACGCAGCTCAGCCTTTCCTTTTGCAGTCCACCTGCACTCCCTGCAAAGCCCTACACACATCCTTGCTTTGCCGATGCTCCAACTGTGTCTCAGCTTTTCCTTTTGCAGTCCACCTGCACTCCCTACAAAGCCCTACACACGGCCTTGCTTCGCCGATGCTTCAACTGTGTCTCAGCTTTTCCTTTTGCAGTCCACCTGCACTCCCTACAAGCCCTACACACATCCTTGCTTTGCCAATGCTCCAACTGTGTCCGCAATGCAGGACCCCAGAGTCAGGAATGGACCGTAGAAAAATCTGTTTTCCAGTTCAGAGGCCTGGACAAGCTTTTTGATTCAGACGAGGTGCGGAGGACTGCATTGCAAGATGACATGGGTGTAGACTGCAGTGCTAGGGGGCGTGAGTAATGTCTGCAGTGCTAGGGACGTGAGTATTGACTGCAGTGCTAGGGGGCGTGAGTAATGTCTGCAGTGCTAGGGACGTGAGTATTGACTGCAGTGCTAGGGGGCGTGAGTAATGTCTGCAGTGCTAGGG
>Ga0307963_1002730_pt1 | contig 13965 bp, 12 predicted proteins | sample OrgLakmetagen594_FD_201829 | JGI IMG/M metagenome (GOLD analysis project Ga0307963, IMG submission 201829) | Saline water microbial communities from Organic Lake, Antarctica - #594 | ecosystem: Environmental > Aquatic > Non-marine Saline and Alkaline > Saline | place: Antarctica: Organic Lake...
ACACACCCACACCCACACACACACACCCCCACCCCCACACACACACCCACACACACACACACACACACACACACACATGCACACACACACACACACACACACATGCACATGGACACGTGCACATGGACACGCACTTGTACACCTCATAGAAACGCCGAAGACCTTTGCCTCTGCCTCGCTGCCCACTGATGAGCGGTTGGTTGTGGGTATAAGTACGTTGTTCCGTCTTGCTGACTCATTGGACAATTGGATGCTTATCGTTTCGAGTATAAAACGGCTTCAAGCAGTGAGCTGTTCGCTTGTTCAACAAGGCATGCACGAGGCGAAATGGGCATGTTAACTCATCATCATTTTAGCAACATAATTGGCATCTTACATTCACGTCTTACATCCACATCTGGCTCCCACAGTTTGCGTTGCATGGCATCTGAAGCTAACGCAACCCTGCCCTCTACTTTTCAGTTGCCTCGCCCCTCTCCCTAGATTTGATTGCACTCAACTCCCTAGTTTTAATTGCACTCGAGCAGTCCCACTCTCTTCAATGTGCTCTCGTGCAGCACTCCAATGTGCACTCATGCAGCCCCACTCAGCTCGTCAATGTACAAGTGCTTAAAGGCGAGGCTTTTTAAAATTGTGGTTCCGTGCCTCTTAACAGTCATGGCGTGCATCTTTAATTAGATTTAAGCCATAACTCACAGTAACATACACATACACACACAAGCATGCATACACACACAAACACACACAAACACATACATACTCGCACACAAACACAAGCACACACACTCACACATACACACATATCACTTACGGAGGTAAATGCCCCTGTTTGCTCTAAACGTACGAGCACAATGACCATACACACATAAGCACACTCTCCTATGTCCGTCCAACACACACACACACACACACACACACAGGCTCAACGCTTCCAGGCCCCCTTGAGTCCCTTGCAGCTCGGCCGCAGTACCCAATGACAGACAACGAAGGCAAGCATTACACTTGCTACAGCTTTAATGACACCGCTGCAGAGGAGCCTCATCAGCTGCTGCCATCACATGTAAGAGGCACGTAGGCGTAGAACAGTGGCAGGCCATACGTGTGAGGTGTCTGCGTGCATTTCCATCAAGCAACAAGGCAAGCGCTGCAGAGGAGTCTCATCAGCTGCTGCCATCACAGGCAAGAGACACGTAGGCGTAGAACAGTGGCAGGCCATACGTGTATTCTCATAGGAATAGAGCAGTGGCAGGCTATATGTGTGTGCTCGTAGGCATAGAGCAGTGGCAGGCCATATGTGTGTGGTGTCTGCGTGCATTTCCATCAAGCAACAAGGCAAGCGCTGCAGAGGAGTCTCATCAGCTGCTGCCATCACAGGTAAGAGGCACGTAGGCGTAGAACAGTGGCAGGCCGTACGTGTGAGGTGTCTGCGTGCATTTCCATCAAGCAACAAGGCAAGCGCTGCAGAGGAGTCTCATCAGCTGCTGCCATCACAGGTAAGAGGCAAGTAGGCGTAGAACAGTGGCAGGCCATACGTGTAAGGTGTCTGCGTGCATTTCCATCCAGAAACAAGGCAAGCGCTGCAGAGGAGTCTCATCAGCTGCTGCCATCACAGGCAAGAGGCACGTAGGCGTAGAACAGTGGCAGGCCATACGTGTATTCTCATAGGAATAGAGCAGTGGCAGGCTATACGTGTGTGCTCGTAGGCATAGAGCAGTGGCAGGCCATATGTGTGTGGTGTCTGCATGCATTTCCATCAAGCAACAAGGCAAGCGCTGCAGAGGTGCCTTGTCAGCTGCTACCACATACCACATACCACAGGTAGCCATACAACACTAGGGTTTGCCAGAATCATATATATAATATATATATACTATATAAACCGTATATATATACGGTAGTTTTGGCAGGGAAATCACCAAATGTTTGGTCATGTACGGTGCATATATGCTGTTATGGCCAACCCTAGAACTGTGCAATAGGCATACCTGAATGCATTCCTTCCTCATTCCTGTGTACACGTGTATCTCCGTCGACCGCAAGCATCTTCCCCTTGATTTAGCGGGCAGCTTTTGCGTATATACAAATGCAGAGGGGCAGATCTCAATTTTGTTCAGGAATGCCTGGATGCACGATTTTCGCCATCATGGGTTAGGGTTTAGGGTTTAGGGTTAGGGTTAGGGTTTAGGGTTTAGGGATGGCATGTATTCACCGGACCAGATTTCAACCGGAGGGATGGCATGTATTCACCGGACCAGATCTCAATTTTACGGGATAAGGAAAGCCTCAATGCACATTTTATACCTTGTGTACACCGGGCCACATCTTCCTTTCCACCCCATTAAAAGTTGCCTGCAAATGTGAATCCCAGCTGTCACACAAACATAAATGTTTCAATAAAGTCTCCTGAATTTTAGACTACACTTTAGCAAATCACCCTTCAGCAACATTTCACACGCTCTTGTGCGCACAGGGCAGATCCTTCCTCCCACGCCATTAAAATTGCTTGCGTATGTAAAGGGCCTGATCTCAACATCGTTAAAATTGCTTGCGTATGTAAAGGGCCTGATCTCAACATCATTAAAATTGCTTGTGTATGTGAAGGGCCTGATCTCAACATCATTAAAATTGCTTGCGTATGTAAAGGGCCTGATCTTTAACATAATCAAAATTGCTTGCGTATGTAAATGACCTGATCTCAACGTCATTAAAATTGCTTGCGTATGTAAAGGGCCTGATCTCAACATCAGTAAAGTTGCTTGCGTATGTAAAGGGCCTGATCTCAACATCATTAAATTTGCTTGCGTATGTTAAGGGCCTGATCTCAACATCATTAAAGTTGCTTGCATATGTAAAGGGCCTGATCTCAACATCATTAAGGAGTGCCTCAATGCACAACCCTCAGCTACGCATATTTTTCGTAACTGCATATTTACCCTTTTAGCAGCATTTTCATACGCTAACGTGCGCACAGGGCCAGATCTTCCCTCCCACGCCATCAAAGTCGCCCTTCGAGCTGCTGGACTCCCTAAGTGCGTGTTTTTCAGGCCTGTGCACTGTACGGTGTACGGTATGGTACGCTTTGTACTGTATGTACCGTAGTTTTGTAAGTGCGTGTCTTTGTAAAAAAATGCGATGAAATGGAGAGTGATCGATTGGGTTTTTGAAGTTGAACTCCCTGTGAGTGTGTTCCGTTAACCTGTTGGACCTTAATCTGTTAATGGTGCATGTTGTGTGTGTGTGTGTGTGTGTGTGTGTGTGTGTGTGAGTGTGTGTGTGTGAATGATTGCGCCCTTTTTGCCTCTCATTCTCTCAATGCATCCCTCTGTAGACCATACCATGCTGGTGCCTCTTCTCTATAAACCATTCCCATGCTAGTGCATGCATCCTAGTATGTATGTGTGTGTGCATGTGTGTGTTTGCTGGCTCCATGTCCTCTATTAATGCCTAAAGTGTCATCACCGCTTGCCTTCAACTGTCTGTGTGTGTTGATGTGTGTGTGTGTGTGTGTGTGGTGTGTGTATGTGTGTGTGTGGTTGTTTGTGTGTGTGTGTACGCTTGTGTGTATGTGTGTATACTGTCTGCAGCTGTCAGGGCTCTGCCTCTACCGGCATCAGGGGCTATCATCGCTTGCCTGTAACTGTCTATCTGTGCTGCATGTGTGTTTGGTTGTTTGTGTATGTTTGTGTGTATGTGTGTCTGCAGCTGTCTGGGCTCTGCCAGGAAAGGCAGCAGGGGCCAGTGTCGCTTCCTATAAGTGTGTGTGTGTGAGTTTGCTGTATGCAGCTGGGCTCTGCTTCTATAGGCAGCAGGGCCCAGTGTCGCTTCCTATAAGTGTGTTTGTGTGTGTATGTGTGTTTGCTGTGAACCGCTTCCTATAATTTAGTGTGTGTGTGTTTGCTGTCTGCAGCTGGGCTCTGCCTCTACAGGCAGCAGGGGCAGTGGACCTACGAGTGGTGCCACAAAAAGGGTGTGCGGCAGTTGAAGCAGGTGCGTTGTGTGCATGGTGGTTGTTTGACGTGCATGTGTATGGTCATGGTGCGGTTGTTATTGGATTCGTGAGTGGTGCTGTAAAAGGGGGTGTGCGGCAATTTAGGCAGGTGCGCAGTGCAGTGCAGTGCAGTGCGCACGATTAAGCGTGCATGCATGTTAGGTTGGTCATGGTGTGTTTGGTACAAGAAGTGGCTGCGCAGGACAGATCGCCTCTGAATGTTACGAGCAAGTGCGCTAGCTACTTGGGCGTTTCTTTTGGATGTGTGAGGGAATGTTGCAACAGAGGTGCTTTGTTTTAATAATTGTAGGGTTGGCCAGAACCGTATATGTACACCGTATATGACCGTATATTTGGTGAATTCCCTGCCATAAATACCGTATATACACCGTGTATATATGGTTCTGGCCAACCCTAAAAATTTGTCACAGGATTAAAGTGCGTTATGTTTGAATGAACATGTGCCTGATGTCAACATTTATATGGAAGTCTGCTAGTACTGCGGCCGTATATTTTAAGAACTTTTTCGTCTGCTGTGATAGGTATTGAGGTCCTCAGTACCAAAGGCTTCCTTTTTTCACTCAGTGCGGAGGTTGCCTCTTGCTATGCTCAACCTCCAGTGATGTACATTCAATCATTTATTATTATTATTATATTTTTACTTTTATTTTTATTACTTTTATTATTATTGTTATTATTATATTGTTGTTGTTCAATTCGTTTTTTGGGGAGCAAGGGTTCGATAAAGTTCGTGAAAGTTCAAGAACCCTCAAACTGTTCGAAAGTTTCGATGTGCAATTTTGGGAAACGGGCCCTTGGGCTCCCACCTTCAAAATTTCCCAATTGTATGTTTATAAATAATTATAGGGGGAAAAAGGGGGCCGGAATGAGACCATGTCATTATTGTAGAGCAGAAAAAGGAGAACCTTAAGGTGCAGTGCAAGTGCCGCATTGTATAAATCCTTAGCAGTTCAGAAATGTGTGACAAGTTTGGCCTAAGTACCAAGGAAACTCCTGGCCTGGTACAGATTACAGATAAATTTCGTGTATTAATTATTGAGCATGTTATTTTTACTGCAAGGAACTGAACTTGGGGGGGCTGCTGTTCCCTTGTCATTTTGACAGACACATGCTGTAAAGTTTGACCGGACCCTGAACGACACTTATCAAATCCGTTAAAGTTCGTGAAAGTTCGCGATCCCGAACTTTTGATCGAACCTCGAACTGAACAACCCTGTCAATGTTATTATTATTCAACCTCCGGTGATGTACGTTCAATTATTCTACATTCTTGTGCACAAACGGCATAACTGTTTTTGTGGGCAATCTGCATGAAAAATGCATGTATGTGGCCATTCCTGCAATGCAATGCAATCCACACCACTTGTTTTCGAACAATCTGCGTCAACACTGCCTGCATGTGTTGACCTTGACCCGACTCTCAGGATGCTGCCCCCCGGACTCAACAGGATGCCGCCCTTACAAAAGGCGAGGACTTCAGCTGTGGCACGTGGCCAGGGGACGAGGTTCAGGTGGAAGACATCAAGGTGGGAGGCCTGAAAGATGCGCACGTGTGTGTGAATGTGTGTGTGTGTATTGTGTGTGTGTAAGAATATGAGGCCAGGGGACGAGGTTCAGGTGGAAGACATCAAGGTGGGAGGCCCTAAATATGCGCACGTGTGTGTGTTTGTGCGGATGTGTGGCAGGGTACAAATATCAGGTGAAAGATGCCAAGGTGGGGGGCCCTAAATATCTGCACACGCATGTGTGTTTGTGTTTATGTGTGTGAATGTGTGGCCGGGAGACGAAGTGCATGTAGAGGACATCAAGGTGGGAGGCTCTATATACGTGCGCATGTGTGTGTGTGTTCATGTGTGTTCATGTGTGGCCGGGAGTCGAAGTGCAGCCAAGAAGACATCAAGGTGGGGGGCTCTATATACGCGCGCACGTGTGTGTGGTGTGTTTGTGTGCGTTTGTGAGTGCGCGTGGTGTGTGTGCGTGTGGATGTGGATGTGGATGTGAATGTGGGTGTGGGTGTTTGTGCGGGTGTGTGTGTGTGTGTATGTGTGGTGTGTGTGTGTGTGTGTGGGTGTGGGTGTGGGTGTGGGTGTGGTTATGGGCAAGACTGTAGATGCGGACGTAGACGTGGATTTTGTTGTAGGTGTGGGTGGGTGCATGTGGGTGGGTGTGGATTTGGATGAGCGCTCCTTCGCTGTGTTTCGCAGTTGCAGTTGCGCATATGACTCAACCAGAGGGCACGTCTGTGGTGTGCCATGATCTGTAGTGACACAAAGAGCTAGCATTGTCGAAGACTACACACTTTACAAGTGCACACGTGCCATGGTCTGTAGCGGCGCAACTAGCCAGCGTTGTCGAAAACTACATACTCTGCAAAACTACACATTCTACGATTGCACTCGCACCTCCCAGTGCTGAGATGCTTTTTTACGTGCTCTCGCTAACCATCTATCTACCGGTACTGTGCATAGTTTATGTTCGTATCCAAGCACGAGTGTCCACAACACTTTTGCATGTGCGCCCGTCCCTCCCAGCGCTGAATTGCTTGCGCGTGTTTTGTGCTTCCACAAATTCCCCCAAGAAGTGCAATGTGAGCACTGCTTGGGTAAGAAATAAGAAAAAATAACAACTACGCAGGCAGTGAACTACCACTCCCACGTTAACCAAGGAAAAAGAGGCACTATCTGTGGTGAAGAAAGAATAGGAAGAAACGCAGGCAGTGTACAGCCACTCCCCACATTAATTAGGGACAAGGAGAGCCACTATGGTACCGGGTACCGTAATACCCCCTCACCAAAGAATGCGTAATACCTCCTCACCAAAGAGTACGTAAAATTTCCTCACCAAAGAATGCGTAATACCTCCTCACCATGAAAACGTACTACCTCCTCACCAAGAATACGTAATACCTCCTCACCAAGAATACGTTATACCTCCTCACCAAATAATACGTAAAATCTCCTCACTCCTCACCAAAGAACACATAATACCTCCTCACCAAAAAATACGTAATACCTCCTCACCAAAGAACACGTGATACCTTCTCACCAAGAATACGTAATACCTCCTCACCAAAGAAACGGAAATTGATCGATGAGGATCAAGAGGGTTCGTATAAGTTCAAACTGTGTACACAAACAGCTGTGCACGTTGCTTGTATTGCAAGTTGAACTTGCGTGGTTCCTTTGGGGAACTATGTCATGTTTGCCGTTTTGTGCGCCCACTTCTCTCCCACACTGAAATGCACACTCTCCCTGCTCCAATCCCTAGCTTCGGCACGTCACAATTGTGTTGCGTGTGTGTGTGGGCGCTTTTCTATATCGATGCTCCCCTTCCTTCATATCTGCCATTTAAAGTTAAATGCAGGAGGAGTTTCTTACCCTCATTTTCAATTGCATCGTGCATGTGTAGGGTTGGCTATAAATGGTGTATATACAACATTCTTGGCAGGGAAACCACAAAATGTACGGTAATATACGGCGTGTATATAGGGTTCTGGCCAACCGTATGCATGTGTCTACACTTGCCCTTCTCGGCTGTAACAACACAACCTCCCCACTTCCACCAATTCTGCCTGCTTATCCTGCCTGCTATTCCTATAACCTGTTTGATTCCTGTAACAACACAACCTCCCCACTTCCACCAATTCTGCCTGCTTATCCTGCCTGCTATTCCTATAACCTGTTTGATTCCTGTAACAACACAACCTTCCCCACTTCCACCAACCCTGTCTGCTATTCCTGTGACCTGAATTATTCTAGCGACTGTAATATTTCTGCAACCCGTATTATTCCTGCATCCTGTAACTACACATCTCCCCCACCTCACCCTCCCTGCTATTCCTGTAACCTAAACTATTCCTGCAAACTGTATTACTTCTGCAACCCGTATTATTCCTGCATCCTGTAACTACACATCTCCCCCACTTCACCCTACCTGCTAGTCCTTACCCTATCTGTGCTTCTCTACCTCCCCCACTACACCCTACCTGTGCTTGTCCTTACCCACTGTCTTACTGCCTTACCACCGCCTTACCAATGGCTTACCAATGCCTTACCAATGCCTCGCCAATGCCTCACCAATGCCTCACCAATGCCTTACCACTGGCTTACCACTGCCTTACCAATGCCTTACTCACTGTCTTCCCCACTTCACCCTACCTGTGCTTGTCCTTACCACCCAGGAAGACAACACAATTTCTAGCGTGCCTGTGAAATACGTGAGCCACAACTTCACAGCGGGGGATGCCTGCAAACTTACCGGGGCACCACGCACTGCTGAGGTACGGAAATACACTGGGAAAGAGGTACTTATATCAGTCATGCGAGCATGTCTGTCGCAACTAATCTGCAGCAAGCCCATGAAAATGCCCATAAAATATAAGCCAAACAATTTTCACAAGGGGGGATGCCTGCAAACTCACCGGAGCACCATGCACTGCTGAGGTACGGTAGTAAACTGGGAGAGAGGTGACTTATATCAGTCATGCGAGCATGTTTGTCGCAACTAATCTGCAGCAAGCCCATGAAAATGCCCATAAAATATAAGCCAAACAATTTTCACAAGGGGAGATGCCTGCAAACTTACCGGGGCACCACGCACTGCTGAGGTACGGAACTACACTGGGAAAGAGGTGACTTAGATCAGTCATGCGAGCATGTCTGTCGCAACTAATCTGCAGCACGCCCATGAAAATGCCCATAAAATATAAGCCAAACAATTTTCACAAGGTGGGGATGCCTGCAAACTCACCGGAGCACCACGCACTGCTGAGGTACGGTAATAAACTGGGAGAGAGGTGACTTGGATCGTATATCAGGCATGCGAGCATGTCTGTCGCAACTAATCTGCAGCAAGCCCATGAAAAAGCCCATACAATATGTGAGCCGGACGTTTCCGCAAGGGGGGGATGCCTGCAAACTCACCGGGGCATCACGCACTGCTGAAGTACAGGTTTCTTGTGTCATGCCGACCATTTATGAGGAGCATGTGCTCTTTCGTGCGCCCATGAAATTTGTACGCCAAACAATTTTCACAAGGGGGATATGCCTGCAAACTTACCAGGGCACCACCACGCAATGCTAAGGTACGGGGGAATGTAACAGGGGGAAATATTGCTTATTTCTTGTATTTGTCATGCCGACCATTTATGAGGAGCATGTGCTCTTCGTGCGCCCATGATATTTGTACGCCAAACAATTTTTACAAGGGGGGGGGTGCCTGCAAACTCAACGGGGCACTATGCACTGCTGAGGTATGGGGGAATGTAACAGGGGAAAATATTGCTTGCCTCTTGTATTACTGATACAAGAAGCAGGCCAGTAGGTTTGGCCAGAACCGTATACATACACTGTATATGACTGTATATTTCGTAACTTCCCTGCCAAAAATACCGTATGTAAATGGTTCTGGTCAATCCTGTCTGTGTGGTGCATGTTGCATGTGATCTGCAGCGTGTTCATAAGGTATTAGAGGAATAAGTTTTACGTTATTGTCAGAGGTCGAGCATCTGTGGCCGTAGCGCAAGACAATCCGAGGGCATGATCATAAGGAATAAGTCTTACATTAATGCCAGAGGTTGAGCATCTGTGGCCGTAGCACAAGACAATCCGAGGGCGTGATCGTAAGATATTAGAGGAATAAGTCTTACGTTATTGTCAGAGGTTGAGCATCTGTGGCCGTAGCACAAGACAATCCGAGGGCGTGATCATAAGGAATGAGTCTTACGTTATTGCCAGAGGTTGAGCAATTGTGGCCGTAGCACGAGACAATCCGAGGGCGTGATCGTGAGGTATAAGAGGAATGAGTCTTACGTTAATGCCAGATATTGAGCATCTGTGGCCGTAGCGTAAGACAATCCGAGGGCGTGATTGTAAGGTATTAGAGGAAGCAGTCTTACGTGAATGCCAGAGGTTGAGCATCTGTGGCCGTAGCGCAAGACAATCCGAGGGCGTGATCATAAGGAATGAGTCTTACGTTATTGCCAGAGGTTGAGCAATTGTGGCCGTAGCACGAGACAATCCGAGGGCGTGATCGTGAGGTATAAGAGGAATGAGTCTTACGTTAATGCCAGATATTGAGCATCTGTGGCCGTAGCGTAAGACAATCCGAGGGCGTGATCGTAAGGTATTAGAGGAAGCAGTCTTACGTGAATGCCAGAGGTTGAGCATCTGTGGCCGTAGCGCAAGACAATCCGAGGGCGTGATCATAAGATATTAGGGGAATATGTCTTACGTTATTGTCAGAGGTCGAGCATCTGTGGCCGGAGCACAAGACAATCCGAGGGCGTAATCATAAGGAATGAGTCTTACGTTAATGCCAGAGGTTGAGCATCTGTGGCCGTAGCGCAAGACAATCCGAGGGCGTGATCGTAAGGAATTAGAGGAATAAGTCTTACGTCATTGCCAGAGGTTTTGAGCATCTGTGGCCGTAGCGCAAGACAATCCGAGGGCGTGATCATAAGGTATTAGAGGAATAAGTCTTACGTTATTGCCAGAGGTTGAGCATCTGTGGCCGTAGCACAAGACAATCTGAGGGCGTGATCATAAGGAATGAGTCTTACGTTAATGCCAGAGGTTGAGCATCTGTGGCCGTAGCACAAGACAATCCGAGGGCGTGATCATAAGGAAGAAGTCTTACGTGAATGCCTGAGGTTGAGCATCTGTGGCCGTAGCGCAAGACAATCCGAGGGGCAACTGTGCACAACAGTCAGACCACTTCCAGCTTTTTTTGTCGGAAACATATGAAGTACGAGAGGAAGAAGTCTTACGTTATTGCCAAAGGTTGAGCATCTGTGGCCGTAGCGCAAGACAATCCGACGGGAAACTGTGCACAACAGTCAGACCACTTCCAGCGTTTTTTGTGGGGAACATATGAAGTACGAGAGGAAGCAGTTTTACGTTATTGCCAAAGGTTGAGCATCTGTGGCCATAGCACAGAAGAGAGAATCGATTCATATTGAGACGGGCAAAATTGTGCAAAAATGAGACCACTTCCGGCATCCTTTGTGGGAAAGGATTCATTGAGTGCACTGGCTGTGCAACCTATACCGCCAGCAAGTTCAATGCATTCCCTTGTCCTCGTATAAGACAAGTGAAAGTGCATTTGTCCTCGTATGAAATGAATAGTAAACGTGCATTTGTCCTCGTATAAAAAGAGAGGTAAACGTGCATTTGTCCTCATATAAAAAGAGATGTAAACGTAAATGCTGCAGTCCTCATGCAATAGGCATGAATTTGATCCATCCTTACCTGCAGCTCCCCGGTGGGCTGCCTCACGTGCTCGCGAGCACACACACACACACACACACACACACACACACACACGCACACACACACACACACGCACACACACACATGCACACACAGACGCACACGCACGCACACACACATGCACGCACACACACATACTTGCACACACGCACATGCACATGCACATGCACATGCACATGCACACACACACGTACAGACATGCACACACACATGCACATGCACATGCACACACACACGTACAGACATGCACACACGCACGCACACGCACGCATGCACACACACACACGCACGCGCACACACAAAGGCACGCACACACATGCACGCGCACACACATATACACATACAAACACACACAAACAAACACACGGGCACGCAAACACATACATGTACTCATGCATGCATGCATGCATGCATGCACAAACACACTCACTCACACACGCACACACACACATACATACACACGCACACTCTCACACACACACACACCACAATATAACCGGTGCGCCCCTGATTGGTTGCACAGGTGCGGTTTGTGTGCATGAAAGACGTGGCAGACAGCAGTATCATTTTCAGCGTCAAAGAATTCCCTACGTGCAATTACGTGTACGTGGTGGCCACTCCTTTCATGTGCAAGCACCCGAAGTTTAAACCACAGGTGAATGTGTTGGTGTGATGTGTGTGTGTGTGTCTTTGTATGGTTTTGTGTATATGCTTGTTTGAATGTTGTTGCTACTCCTTTCTTGCGCAAGCGCATGGCGTTAAAGTCGTGGGTGTGTGCATGCGCTCAGACGTTGGTGCATGCGTGAGTGCATGTGTGTGTGTGTGTGCATGCGTGTGTGTGTTCATTTGACTGTTTTGCATCGTGGCTTTCTGTGTGCATATAAACAATGAACCACGTCTGGGATGCTTACCGTGCTACCCTCCCTTTTTCTGCTTTTTTGCTCATGCTTGACTCCTTCTCCTACCAAGAGTGTTGTAAATGTGGGAAGTATTATTTTACTGTGTCCTGCACCCTGCGTAGCTTTTTCTTTGTTCTGCATTTGTGTGTAAAATGTAAGGTATGGTCGAAATGGATCCAAAGGAGGTTTTTCTTCTTTTTTCTGCATTCGTGTGTAAAATGTAAGGTTGAAATGGATCCAAAGGAGGTTGTCCTTTTTTTCCTGCATTTGTGTGTAGATGTAAGGTGAGGTTGAATTGGAGTCAAAGGAGGTTGTTCTTTTTTATTCTGTGTAAGGTACGGATGAAATGGAGCCAAAGGAGGTTGTTCTTTTTTCTGCATTGTGTGTAGATGTAAGGTGAGGTTGAATTGGAGTCAAAGGAGGTTGTTCTTCTTTTTTCTGTGTAAGGTACGGATGAAATGGAGCCAAAGGAGGTTGTTCTTTTTTTTGCTTTTGTGTGAAGTAAGGTAAGGTCGAAAGCAGCCAAAGTGATCAGTGATATAACGCACACACACAGTCACCTGTCGTTGCTCTTCATGCCTGGTTACCCGGCTGCCATAGTCAATTCATGGCTGACTATCGACGGGAACAAAGCAAAAAGCAAGAGCCTTTGATTGGTGTGTGCGCGTGCGTGTGTGTGCGTGTGTGTGTGTACGTGTGTGTGTGTGTGTTTGTGTGTGTGTGTGCGCGAGTAGCGCTTACTCGCATTTTGTGACCCGTGTGTCTGTCCTTCTGATTGCGTGCGGCCTGAGAGCGCGTCAGCAGCATCGTATGCAAAGCTCCCTGCCTTTTCTTCCCGGGCGAGTGTGCAAACAAGTGCAAAAATACTCCGTGCTCTGTTTGCCTACGCTTCTGATTGCGTGTGGCCTAAGAGCACGTTAGCAGTGTTGTGTGCACGATTCTTGTGTTGTGTGCACGATTCTTTGCTTTTGATGTGCATCGACTGAGTCAACCCCAAGTGTGTGTGTGTGTGATGCACGAGCTCCTTTGTAAACACAACCCAAGTGTGTGTGATGCACGAGCTCCTTGTAAACACAACCCAAGTGTGTGTGATGAACGAGCTCCTTTGTAATCACAACCCAAGTGTGTGTGATGCACGAGCTCCTTTGTAATCACAACCTAAGTGTGTGTGATAAACGAACTCCTTTATAATCAGTGCTCTGTTTGCTTTACCCTTCTCATTGCGGCCTGAGCGCGCACCAGCAGCAGCGTGTGCATGATTCCCTGTCCTTGCTTTTCAACCAGCAAAATCAATCGTGTGCTTGTGACGCTCCCTCTCACTCTGTACTCTGTTTGTCTTCCCCCTCCCTCTCACTCTATACTCTGTGCTGCTTTGTACTCTGTCCTTTGTACTCTGTTTGTCTTCCCTCTCCCTCTCGCTCTATACTCTGTGCTGCTTTGTACTCTGTCCTCTGTACTCTGTTTGTCTTCCCTCTCCCTCTCGCTCTATACTCTGTGCTATTTTGTACTCTGTCCTCTGTACTCTGTTTGTCTTCCCCCTCCCTCTCACTCCTTACTCTGTGCTATTTTGCACCCTGTCCTCTGTACTCTGTTTGTCTTCCCCCTCCCTCTCGCTCTAAACTCTGTGCTATTTTGTACTCTGTCCTCTGTACTCTCTTTGTCTTCCCCCTCCCTCTCACCCTCTACTCTGTTTGTCTTCCCCCTCACTCTCAATCTGTACTCTGTTTTGTCTTCCCTCCTGATTGCAGCCTGAGCGTGCCAGCAGTATTGTGTGTGTGCCCCAGCAGCA
>Ga0307963_1002734_pt1 | contig 13951 bp, 18 predicted proteins | sample OrgLakmetagen594_FD_201829 | JGI IMG/M metagenome (GOLD analysis project Ga0307963, IMG submission 201829) | Saline water microbial communities from Organic Lake, Antarctica - #594 | ecosystem: Environmental > Aquatic > Non-marine Saline and Alkaline > Saline | place: Antarctica: Organic Lake...
TATGTGTGTTTGTGTGTGTGTGTGTGTGTGTGTGTGTGTGTGTGTGTGTGTGTGTGTGTGTGTGTGTGTGTGTGTGTGTGTGTGTGTGTGTGTGAGAGTGAGTGTGTGTGAGAGTGAGTGTGTGAGAGTGTGTGTGTGTTTGTGTGTGTGTGTGTGTGTGTGTGTGTGTGTGTGTGTGTGTGTGTGTGTGTGTGTGTGTGTGTGTGTGTGTGTGTGTGTGTGTGCGCCTATGTGTGTGTGCGCCTGTGTGTGTGCGCCTATGTGTGTTTGTGTGTGTATGTGTGTGTGTGCGTGTGTGTGCGTGTATGTGTGTGTGTATGTGTGTGCGCGCGCTTGTGTGCATGTGTGCACGTGTGCATGTGTGTACGCTTGTACATGTATGTTTGTATGTGCATTGTGCATATGTGTGATGTGCATTGTGAATGTCAGCTCTGATACTCACTGGCATGGCAAAACGTTGACCTATGAAATATAACTCGCAAGGGTTCCTGTCTGGCCAATCTAGCAATAAGTATTCTGAAATAGTAAATTTTAAATGTCGTATTTATCCGCCTCGATGCGCAGCAGCGCTCCTGCATCCACCTCCACTCCTCTTTCTACCCCTGGCTTGAAGCCAGGGGAAGTCAGTATGGGTACCAGCATCATGGCCGTGTCTTTCAAGGGTGGTGTGATCCTAGGGGTACGTGCGTGCCTGGGATCATGCACATGATGGAACTTTTCTCCCCCCACTCACGCACACAACCAACACACACCACACCTCACCATGTGTGCATGCAGGCTGACTCTAGGACATCCACAGGCAGCTACATCGCCAACAGGGTGACCGACAAAATCACCCCTTTAGCAGACAACGTGTACATCCTTCGCTCCGGCTCCGCTGCTGACACCCAGGCCATTGCGAGCTACGTGCAGCTGTATATAGCCCAGCACCAGGCAGAAGCCAATGAGCGGATCAAGGTCAAGGTTGCTGCAAACATGGCCATGCAGATGGCGTACTCCAACAAGGAAATGCTCCAGGTGGGACAAGGCGTTGCTTTTGGGAGGAGCCCTCTGAAATCGTAACACCATACACCTTGTTTACCATGGTTCATGGTTCACCACAATGCATACACTAAAAGAACAGTGCAATTGTGTGATTGCTGTGCAACCACCACCCACGCAATACCATTATTTGTTCACACAGGCGGGCTTGATAATTGCTGGATGGGATCATGTAGATGGCGCCAACGTGTGGGCTATTCCATTGGGAGGCACCCTCATGAATGTGCCTTATGCTATTGGTGGCTCAGGTAATGAAAAGGGACACGATGAGACAGTTCCTGGACGTTCACACATTTGTAGACATATGTGTGTGTGTGAGTGTGAGTGTGTGTGTGTGTGTGTGTGTGTGTGTGTGTGTGCAGTTGAGTCAAGTGCGTCTCGTCAGGCAGCACCTGAAAAGGCATTTGGCTATTGCAACTGCATGGTTCCACCCATGCACACAAATACGCAATTACGCCACGTAACCACATGCACACACGTGCACCCGCATATACGCACACTTACACACGTAACCACATGTACACATGCGCAGGGTCTGTTTACATTTACGGCTTTTGTGATAAGTACTGGCGCCCAGACATGTCTGAAGCTGATGCCAAGGACTTTGTGGTACATGCTTTGAGCCATGCCATGGCACGGGATGCTTCGAGCGGGGGCTGTGTGCGCACGGTGCGTTAAATAAAACATTAAATAAAACAGCAGGTTCAGCCGACATGTTGTATTACTTATTATTTACTTTGGGAGGGGGGCAGACCTGATTAGCAGAAAGTTTCATTGCTGCGGTCATGAACGAAATAAATAGTCTCTGTTCCAGCCAGCCTTAGATATGTGAATATGTGTTGTGCATACGATGGCCATGAAAGCCTAACAATGAGGTATGCATTCAGACAGATGTGTCCATGGTGTGAAAGTACATGTATGCCCCTACTAGACAAGTGAGATGGAGGCTCTTTCCAGTGAAGCCTGGTATGGTCAATGTTTATCACTAATCGATAGTAGGCAGAAAGTTGGTGTCCCAAGTGACCCAGCTCACGCAATTAGCGCAGCTGCACATGGTGGGCAGCAAGCTAATTTCCCTCTGGGCACCCAACTCGCACGAAAAGCGCAGCTGCAAATGGCCCCTCAAATGCACAATACACTCGTCCTGAATTTACTGGGATTGTTGTCGCAAGACTGGTAAGCCCAAATTATTCCATGTACTCTTTACATCCATCCACTCAACCACTGACCAAATACCCTGCAGGTCACCATCGATGCGTCAGGACCCAAGCGTGATTTCATTCCAAACCCTAAAGTGCCAGCAGTATATGGAGACTTGCCCAGGCCTACAGCATCATCGGTGCCTGTTCATCATTTTGCGGGCACTGCTGGTGAAGTGAGCTAGACGAACGTACATGATGTCTCAAACACTTTGGATGTCCTAGCTGACGTTTCTGTGATAGCTCTTGCAGCCTGCCAGAGGGCTGGAGCTCCTGTTTGAGCCCTGAAAACCTGGTGGTGCCCTGAGAACCTTGTGGTTTGTGGTCAGGCCATAAATGTCGGGGTAGCGGGCTCAAATGCGCCTGGTAGCGTACTTCTTTGCTGTCTTAAAGCAATATCTCCGTTTCCTTACTATTCCGCGCTTGTGGAGTTATCAACGCTTGCGTAGGGTATAGTTCGTAGAAGGGCAGGCGAGTGGCGTTTTACCCCTTCCTTTTGTAAATTAATGCAGCTTGTTTGCATGCTGCCATGTCCGATGCTCATGGCAACCAGCTAAAAATTGAAGTGGGGTATTAGGTATGGCGTGCTAAATCAGTGGCATGGACGAATAGTCAGGGGTTGTAGCTCATGCCTGCAAAAATGTAGGAGCTGGCACCAAGATTCGTATAATGGATGTTTCAATTTGTTTTGATAGTATGTATATTTTGGATTGTGGGTGGCCTGTTATGCCATACTTTGGAAGTGCTGAGCATGATGCTGCATTCCGCTTAATTGTTTCTCGTGTCTCTGGGTTGGTGGGCATGTCTTGACTTTTTGACAGCTGCAAAAGTGGTTGCTACTAGCGGTAGTACCGACAAAACACGATGCAAAGACACGGGCGTAGTATATGCTCACGAAAGGTAGCCTCAGCCTCCAGGTACCTGGCCTAGAGCCTAGTACCAGGCCTTTAAAGGATTGCAAATTAAATTATACCTGACGTTGCGAGCACTTGAGCTGAACTGATTATAAGCACTGATGCAAGAAAATACAATGGTATGTCATAGCAAATCACTGTCACTGCAAAGTATAAGACTCAGCACAACAATCTATGTGGTTTTAAGCCAGGGTCGAGTCTCTCTCGAGCAAAGGCTGGGAACTGCACTACAGACTGCAATTCTCCTGATAATCTCTCTCTCTCTCTTTCTCTGCTGTTTCTCAAACCCGACTTACTTGACCACTGGCGTATACTATACCACACACACACTAGTCGGCTGCCGCGCCTCTCCTCCCCAGGGCTGGGAAGTTTACTCAACCATCTGGCTGAGCATTGTGTAGTTTACTGAGCTAATTGAATACCGCAATATCAAAACCAGAAAATGCTATCTTCAATAAACTGGCCTCGCCAGCTTATTGCACGAGACAAGGCAAAACAACCTCAACTGAAAAACCAACTAACCAAATCACACGAATCGTCACTGCCAACAATTGGGCGTGACAGGTAGTATGTGCAGCAGGAACGAGGGAGGGTGTCAGATCAAATTACTATCATAGCAAAGTATACAACTCAGCACAACACTCATATTTTTTGCAATACATATGCAAGCTGGCACCATGTTTCGTTGTGGCAAGGATCCTGCTTTCAAGGTTTACAAGTTAAGCCATCAGTCAAAACGTGCGATTGCTAGGCTGCGTATGTAAAACGTGTAAAAACTGGGATGATTGTTGTTGTAGCACCAGACTTGTAGCACCTGCAAAAAAAACCTAGAAAGGGAAAAAGGCACAAGAACGTCGTTTGTGACATTGCAGCACTGAATTAAATCAGTAAACAAACAAGCATCTGCCAGGACCAACCGACCGCAATAAATTAAAGAGGGGGAATCATGAGTTTTGGGCACGTTTTCCAAAAAACATGAATCTGTCACACTGAAGTGTTTAAGCACCAGTGGCACCTCAGGTTTGAAGAAGAAGCTTCTTCTTCGTGGTTTAGTATTGTAGAGTTCGTGCCCCTTCTCTCGTTGTGCTTGAATGGGCTACATTTTTCTTTTAATTTTATCTAGCAAGGAGCCTGCTGTCAGGCCGAGCTTGCGACCAGCCCTGTGCCTTTCCTGAAGTACGGCTCACACTGTGTCTACCTTCTTAAGCCAGAACAATAACAAGCTTGGTATTTTCCTCCATGAACCAAACGCTTTTTACGAGCAGGCTACTAGTAGTTGCACTTTTTGACTGAAGGCCTTTTTATGGAAACCTTGGAAGTACGGCTCTACGGCTGGAGGAGCTTCACATTAGACTCCAACAAGTCACATCATGTGCGTACCTTCTGGTAAAAGACTAAACTTGTTTGATGCCATACCAGCAGGTAGCACTGCTCGCCTGAGAGACTTCATCAATCAGTCTGATGCCGTAGGAGTAGCTGACTTTGCGGACAAATGCCTTGCTCTGTTTGATTACTGACCTTGTCTCTTTTTCTGGTGTCTTGTTCAGTCTGGCCTCCTTCTCTTCTTGAAGCTGCCTTTTTTTTTTGCTATAGCTCAACTGCCCTCGCTGGCGGATATAGCTGTGTAACCCTTACCCCCTTACCCCTTCTGGTAAAAGTTGCTGTGTCACAACCTGCTTGCTCACCTTTCAGTGCCTGACAGGTTTAGAGCTGTTAATTGCCTCATGAGACTTGATCAAGTGGCTGTCTTATTTAAACATGGAGCAAAAAGGAACGCCATGAATGAGCTACCATACAGTGTCGTGGGCACATGTCATGCGCAACAACAAGATTGTGTCCGAGAAGTCAAACAAACTCCTAGAAACTAGCAACCTATGATGACACACAGATGTCACACATGAATCCTACCCGTACTAGGGTTCTGCTCAGTAATTTCTAGCTCTGGCGTGCTACGCAAGAAAACCGTTTATAATCCGTTGGCAGTAATCTAAGAACAACATGTGCAGTGATGGTGTGGCAGAAACACTACTGAATCACATAGTGACCTTGCTACAGCAGCACCAAGCATAACTACGCACGAGAGGAACTGGATCGTTTATCGTTCCTACATACTCATGCCAAGGGCTACATCTCCAAAACCTAAATAAAGCAACACTAAAACACAAACTCTGGGTCCTCCTCCATCGCCCAGTTGAACTTGCCCATGAGGGACTTGTTGAAGAGCTTCTCGATGGGAGCCTCGTTGCGCTTGCACCATGCCACGGTGATGCGGGGGTCCATGTAGTTGATCTTAGAGGTGCCAAGAGAGACCGTGCTGAGGTCCTCTTTTACGTGCATCTGCAGGGGGGCAGCACACGCAGAAGTGATACAACAATGAGATGCATCAGAAGATGAGCGCGTGCATGCCGTCAACTTGTCATTTGGGGGAGACCGTGCTGAGGTCCTCATTTACGTGCATCTGCATGGAGTCTTGTGGGCAGACAGCAATATTAAATGCTCGTTTGAAGTTGCGCACCAGGGTCGAAGATGTACCTGCAAGATAACTGCGCAAGTTGTTTATAGGTCATTCTTTGTGAGCAAAATACTGCACTCTTAGAACATAGCTGCTGATACGTGTCTGCTCCGTGAGTCAATGGACTAACAATGCTCTGTCGTGATTACCTGCCCTGATATGCGACATTATGCTAGGAACATGGCCTACCTACCGTTAGAAAGCAGCACACTTTCAAAACAACAACACCTGAACTGCTGCTGCCTGATCTTGCACAAAGATGACGCGTGGAATCATGTAAGGCAAATGTACCTGTAACCGAGCTCTACTAATCTGTGTCTGCTTGCCCTCCACCTTCTTCGCCAGAGCGTCTGCCTTTGACTCCTTATTCTTCTGCGCTGCCTGCAAACACAAAAGTGCACGGAACAGCAAAGTGTCGAGCAGTGCCTGTTCCTTATTCTTCTGTGCTGCCTGCAAACACAAAAGTGCACGGAACAGCAAAGTGTCGAGCAGTGCTCGTTCCTTATTCTTCTGTGCTGCCTGCAAACACAAAAGTGCACGGAACAGCAAAGTGTCGAGCAGTGCCCGTTCCTTATTCTTCTGTGCTGCCTGCAAACACAAAAGTGCACGGAACAGCAAAGTGTCGAGCATTGCTCGTTCCTTATTCTTCTGTGCTGCCTGCAAACACAAGTGCACGGAACAGCATAGTGTCGAGCATTGCTCGTTCTCCTTGTAATGACCTTGGCACGGAGCCTTTATGATCCTGCAAGGTGTCGAGCAGTGCTCATTCTTGTGTGTGAGCACAAATCGACATCTGCCTAACCACCCTGTTCTTCAAGGGAATTTGGCAGAGGTTAATTGACCATGAAGGGGGGCAGGCAGAGACTCTCGCAAAATATGCTGAAGGTGTGGATCAAGAAAGACTCAAGTTACTACTTGTCAGCTCATTTTTGCAGCGCTAATTCAGCAACTCACATCAGCTTCTAAATACTTCATTTTCTGCGCTCCTACTTTGAGCTCTTTTGGTATGTTGTAGGTGGAGCACTTTTATTTCTTGAATGCTCTGCACACGCCAAAACATAACACCACTCTTACGTGAAGCATGCTTACATTCCACTATCCTTTAATGCTTTAAACATGCACAGATAGCAATTCTGCTAATCAGGCACGATACGGGCCAATGTATCTTGACAGCTTAAAGCTGTCATAACCTGGATGTCACACATTCCAAATATTGCATCGTCGATCGTCGAGCATACAACGTAATTGCTACTTTTAATGTATAAAACAGGCTCACACCTTGTGTTCCTTTTTGAGCTCCTCCAGCTCGGACTCCAGCTTCTCCAGCTTGGCCGTCAATTTCTCTTTCTGTGCGCCGTGTGCCTGAGGCACGGAGCGCTGATGGTTGCACATGATGGCCACCTGCAGGACAATGGATGCAAAGAGAATTGAGGATGCTGCTTTGATGGTCGCACATGATGGCCACCTGCAGGACAATGGATGTAAAAAGAATTGAGGATGCTGCTTTGATGGTCGCACATGATGGCCACCTGCAGGACAATGGATACAGAGGACAGTGACACGAGGAGGCAACAAGGCAGAGGGGGAGATGCAAGGATCAATGCAGCATTTAAAAACATGCTGATGGTTGCACATGGTGGCAACCTGCACGGCAACAAGGGGTCCGACATACATGTCCAGTTTTGACCAACCTGAGCCATCGTGCAAAATTCAGGCGACCCTGCGCACCCAACATACCTCTTTGTTGGCGTGGTCATAGTCCGCTTTCTTTTCGTCCACAGTCTTTTTCTGAAAGCTCAAGCCCTCAGTTTCCTGCCATGGCATACAATTTGTATGCATGGGTTCACAGCATCGGACGTGCATTACATTCGTGTGCGTCTGTCAACAGCAACACAAGCGTGGACAACCGTGTGCTTGTGAGTAATTAAATTTTGCATTACATTTGTGTGCGTCTGTCAACAGCAACACAAATGTGGACAGCCGTGTGCTTGTGAGTAAAAGATTTTGCATTACTTTCGTGTGCGTCTGTCAACAGCAACACAAACGTGGACAAACGTGTGTTTGTGAGTAAAAATTTTGCATTACATTCGTGTGCGTCTGTCAACAGCAACACGAACGTGGACAGCCGTGTGCTTGTGAGTAAAAGATTTTGCATTACTTTCGTGTGCGTCTGTCAACATCAACACAAACGTGGACAAACGTGTGTTTGTGAGTAAATATTTTGCATTACATTCGTGTGCGTCTGTCAACAGCAACAAAAACTTGGACCCCCCTATGTTTGAGTACATAATTGTATTTGAGGTTCGGAAAAGGTCAGGTATGCATTTGTGCACCCGTCAACGTTGAATGACACGTGCTCAAGGGTCACACCCAGTTCTGCATCTCAGATAACCCTTGACTAAACTGAATTGGTAGCCGAGCGTTAAATTGGTTTACTATCAAGTTACATGCATACAACTTGTGTAAATTTCAATACAACTTTCTGTTCAAAATATACTTTCTGTTAAAAATATACTCTGTTCAAAACATACCTTCCGTCCAAAAGATACTTTCTGTTCAAAACAACTGCTTCTCCCTTACGCCCACTATTCATGCAACAAGCACTAAAAAGCAATTTAAAGTGGATGGACGCATTGTGCATACGTACTTCAGAACGAGTTATAAGATGCAAAATCAAACTAATTTAATACTGGGCACTAACCTCTGCGGCTTTGACTGTTTGCCTTGATCTTTAGCCTACCTGCTCTCGCAACATGCGCTCAAAGTGGATGGACGCATTGTACGTACGAAACACCTTGACACTCAATCCGTCCATGATGTTTCGCAGCACCTTGTTCAAGTCGTTGGCATCAAAGCTATCTGCACGTGTGATTATACAAGCGGCAGTGCAACAATGCATCACACAAAGATGTTCTGCAGCATCTTCATGCTGTATACCTTCGACCTTTTTAAGTGGCCTTATTAACTTATTAAGTAAGGGTCCTAGCTGTGCTTCCGTTGCGAAGTAGATGAAACAGCAAACATACATGCTGAAAAGTACTGCTAATTCAACTGCAACAGAGAAACAATTTACGCAGCATCCCACAAACATGCAGCTATTGTCCCACAATCATGCAGCTATTGTCCCACAATCATGCAGCTAGCATCCCACAATCATGCAGCTAGCATCCCACAATCATGCAGCTAGCATCCCACAATCGTGCAGCTAGCATCCCACAATTATGCAGCTATCACCCCGCAAATCATGCAGCTAGCATCCCACAAGTGCAACAAAGCACACAGTAATTGCAGCGATGTCTGCGATTAATGTCAACCTGCTACAGCTCCGTGTATGACAAAACCACACACAGCTGACAACATCTGGACTTATAAAATACCAATTCCTGACCAACCTGAACTATTGGGCACTCCCAAAGAAGACGTACAGATAGTCAGGCAAACAGGACCTGGGTCTTGACACTCTCCACAGCAGCTCTCTTCTTACAGGACCCCCGACTGTCTCAGCAGCAGCTTTGCTTATCAAAAGACCCACCGAACACTTGGTCCCCAGGTCCCTTCTTCTTGCCATGGATGTCCATGTGCTTGTACTTCTCAATGTTGGCGTACACAGTGGGATGCACCTGCGTGTTGTTAGTGCAAAACAGCGTAGTGCATATGCTCTAAGGAACGCTGTACCTATTTTCCTTAGTGTTTGTGCACTCAGTACAGTGCACATGCGTGTTGTTAGCGCAAAACAGCATGAGGCGTATGTAGTGCATGCCTTTATGGACCTTATACTGCGTTTTGTGGTACTTGCAGGCTATGAAATAGATGCAAAGGTTGACACAAGTATGAAGCATCCGGTAGCCAGGAGCCCAGCAACTTTTATCCTTGTATTCACTGCTGAATCAGAGCACGCAAGGAAGTGCCTGCTGTGGTACTCAAACCACGCCAAGTACTTTCATTGCACTACTTTCATTGCAAGCTTAGCCTCAATCCCAACTTCCTGGGCCAAGTTCAGTCTCAACCTTACCTCCATGCAGCGCACGCAGGCTACTGTAAAGCAGCTATATGCTTTTTCAGCTGTATGCTTGATATTATCAACAAAGGGGATCAATACGCAGTGTTTGTGTATCAATTCATCTGACGGGGACGCACCTCATGGCTGTTCTCATATCGGATAGAGTCCTTTCCCAAAAAGTCAAACTTGAGGATGTTGGGGGGAATGAGCTCCACATTTTCGTGCTGCGAGATCAGAGCAAGGGACAAGGCAACAAACAAATGTAAGCATTGAGCACGACTTTTGAAAAGAGAGGCATCTGCAACAAACCCCATGTTTGGGTGAGGCAGAATCTATTACAATCAGCTCTCTCAAATCCTCTCAGCAAGTTAATCACCTCGCACATGTACGGGGGAGGCACGATTTACCACAATCAACCGTCTCTCAAATCCTTTCAGCAAGTATGTCACCTCGCACAAGAGTGTACCCTTAAGCCCACTGTGGGAGATACGTGCTAACCGGGTGTAAGCGCAGACACTTCTCATACAGCAAATCACTGCATGCAGTTGTAAGACCGCGTGGATGCCAGTGTCGACAACAATAGCTCACAGCTGTCGCATGAAAAAAATTCAACCATGCTAGAGCAAGCCCAAGTAAAAGGTTTTGATACGCAAGGGGCTGAACATGTACTGATCACTTGCACACACATACACCACGCGTTCACACACACAACACACGTACACACACGCACATTTGTTTATAGTACATGTAGTGCGCACGATATCTCTGCACTGTCCGTGCCTCATCCTTGTCTGTATCAAGGCCCGCAAGTCAGCACATGCGTCTGCGCTCTCACACATACACACAAAAACACACACATGCACACATACACACACACACACAAAAACACTCACCTTCAAGGTGCAGCAGCCCACCGTCTCTGCCTCATCCTCGTCCTTTTCGTGGCCTGCTCGCAAGGCCATCTTGTCAATGAAATACAGCGCAGTGCCCATTTGGCGCCGCCTGTGGTCTTTGTCCACCATGTCCCGTTCGTAGTTCTTGCGCACCTGTGATCAAGCACACACACACATACATGCACAAGTAAGCACTCACAAGTACTAATTACAGACGGCACATGCTATACACCACCCACGTCCCACGTCCCATACATTGCGCAACTGCCAATGAGCACATGAACACATGCGAGCAAGGTGTGTGATCCTTGCCTGTTGTATCCTGCTCATAACTTTTTAAGCACCTTTCATTGACAGAGCGAAGCCCTTGTCAACCATGATCTGACAAAAAAAGATGAAATGCTCAGCGCGCATGTACGTACTAGACACACCAGATTTATTTATGTACGTACTCAATGCTGCATCTACACAAAACATGTAGCAATGTGCAATCTGCAATCTGCAATCACAGCCCATGCGTACTTGTTTGTGTTGACTTTTGATCCTTGTTACTATAGCACGGCTAAGGCAAGGCCTGCGATGACCCAGACAAACGAGTCTCTAGCTCTACAAGTACCCAAGTCTGGTCACAAGGCAACGCGTGTGTCTCATTGTTCCGGGATGGACAGCGGCAATCCTAGACTTATTGTTCCTATTGTTCCGGGATGGACAGCGGCATTCCTAGAGCAAAGCTATGTTTTCACAGCACTTATGCAAAGGGGGAGAACGTGCGGCTGAAGCTCCAACGTCAAGCTCGACACAAAGAATGACACAGCTCAAAGGCAACCCGGGCTTCGCTGTCTGTGAGAGGTCATCACTAGGGTTGGCCAAAACCGTATATATACATATATATACACCGTATATTGGGTGATTTCCAAGCCAAATATACCATATGTACACCGTATATATATGGTTCTGACCAACCCTAGTCATCACCTTTGCGTACCTCAGAGCCTCTTTCAAGCGGGCGACAGAAGTAAAGAGCACCTCTGTTCCCCACGTGAGTGGTTACTGGAACCGCTTAAAAGCGCCTCAGAGCGCCAGATCATGCAAAGTTAGGTATAAAAAATGGGTGCAGAGGCACAGATGGATAGAAGAAGTGGCATGCGTTGTTTGCCAATGGAAAGAATCAGCCTTGACACACACACGCACACATTCACCACGTGCATGATTTTATTCCTTGTGCCTCTCCCACGACGCCCTTCAGCTTCTGCGCCCCCCCGTAATCTACAAAGGTATTGCCTCGATTACAAAAGACATACTTTCACCGACTCAATCCACCCTTTCCAACCAGATGTCTCTCCAACAACAGCCCTCAGCATGCGCCTTCTTACACTTGTGTATGCCAAAGTAAAGGTCGCATCAAACCCAATGAGCATCAAACCTAATGAGCATCAAACCCAATGCACAGTAACTTTGACACCACCGCCCCCGTTTTTTCAATCAAGCCTACCTCTCCCACGATGCCCTTCAGCTTGCGTGCCTTCTCGTACTTGGCCATGTCGCTCTCAGCCTTGAAGGAGGAGGTGGCACCCAAAAACACGTACTTGAAGTCCTTTTGGCTGATAGTGTCGCGCCAGTAGGCCAGCCACGTCACCGTGTGGTCGTGCCGCACCTTTTTGAAACACAGTGCGCAGTGTTGAAATAGACACGTTAGGGTATTTAACAACAGCCACATTCGTGCCGCACCTTTTAATAACACAGTGCGCGGTGCAGAAAAAGACACACTAGGTTTTCTAACAACAGCCATAGTCGTGCGCAGCTGGGTGACAACACGTGCAATGCGTGCACATGCACATTCAACTAACAGCAGCTGTAGTCGTGCCACATTCTGGGTGACGAAGTATGCTGTGCGTACACATGCACATTCAACTAACAGCAGCCGTAGTCGTGCCACATTCTGGGTGACAAAGTATGCCGTGCACAGGCACATTCAACTAACAGCAGCCACAGTTGTGCCGCATCTGGGTTACACAGCAGCAGTGCGTACACAGAAATATTGTACTGATGTATGTTATAGCACAGGGTATTACAGCAGATATGATGTCTGGAAGGCGGGTTGCTTAGAAAGAAGACACAGTTGCAATCCACTTGAAACGCCACACTGTGTCCCAAGGGCTTCATTTGGAACACAGCCCTACCCACGTGAATTTTTGGAACACAGCCCTACCCACGTGAAATGCCACACTGTGTCCCAAGGGCTTCATTTTGGAACACAGCCTTACCCACGTGAAAAACCACACTGTGTCCCAAGGGCTTCATTTTGGAACACAGCCCTACCCACGTAAATTTTTGGAACACAGCCCTACCCACGTGAAATGCCACACTGTGTCCCAAGGGCTTCATTTTAGAACACAGCCCTACCCACGTGAATTTTTGGAACACAGCCCTACCCACGTGAAATGCCACACTGTGTCCCAAGGGCTTCATTTTAGAACACAGCTCTACCAACAGCATGAGCTATCAACTTCCAACACGGGCTGTGAGAGCCTCCATAGGAAAGATTTGTGGGACAGCCATTCACCTTCTGGCTTTTCTCAAACCGAGTCACCCTGAGCAGGCAGCACCACCTGCTTCCAGCACTGCCGAGAACACAGCTCTGCCTGAAAGAGCTTCTGCCTCTTCTGACCACGTCACCCTCAGACTGACAACACCACACCCACCTCCTTCCAGCTCTGCCCAGGGTACGGGTGTTCCGGAATGGGCTCATTCTCCCCGATATTGATGACAATGTCCTTTGGGAAGATGCGCTTCTTAACCATGCCCATCTTGGGGTGCTCTCCTCGGCCACGGAACAGCGAAGGCGGCTCAACTCGGAAGTTGCCCACCTGGATGTATGAGTGTGTACATGCATGTGCGTGTGCGTGTGTGTGTGCAAGTGTGTGTGTATGTGTGTGTGTATGTGTGTGTGTGTGCGCGTGAATAGAGGAGCATATTATACCTAGAGACAAAATATATTTTGGAGTGCTCTCCTTGGCTTAAGCCACAAAATAGCGCAGATAGCTTTTAGTTACAGAGTCACAGCCTGGTGTGTGTGGTTTGTGTGTGTTTGTTTGTACACAGGTGTGAATTGACCTTCACGTGCACGTGTTGAATACATTACTTAAATCCCACATCTGTACACTTTACACTAATTATAATGATTGCAGCACAGCATACCCACGTCTGCTGCAAATAAACAATAATGCCCCACGTGCATGCCCCACCATGCCTACATGACACACACGCATGCCCCACCATACCTACGCGCCACACATGCACGCCCGACCTAAACCTACATGACACACACGCATACCCCCCCATGCCTATACACCACACGCATGCCCTATCATACGTACACGCCACACAAGCAC
>Ga0307963_1002735_pt1:0-12500 | contig 13944 bp, 18 predicted proteins | sample OrgLakmetagen594_FD_201829 | JGI IMG/M metagenome (GOLD analysis project Ga0307963, IMG submission 201829) | Saline water microbial communities from Organic Lake, Antarctica - #594 | ecosystem: Environmental > Aquatic > Non-marine Saline and Alkaline > Saline | place: Antarctica: Organic...
ACTGAAGGGCTGAGGGTACACTACACACACATACCGTAAATAACAGAGCACACACACACTCACATACTCATACACACACACACACACACACACACACACACACACACAACAACACACACACACACCTGTGTCATGAGCGCAGCCGAGCGCTTTGAACCTTTGGCGGCCAAACTGCTGACTGAAGGGCTGGGTGTGGTCGATGGAGGGGCCAGAGTCAGAGGAGGAGAGCGATGGCCTACCCACTCTATGATCTGACCAAGCACTTCTTCATTGCCGGGCTCCTGTGTGTGTGTGTGTGTGTGTGTGTGTGTGTGTGTGTGTGTGTATGTGCGTACGTGCCTAGAAACTGTCAACAACAGCAGCAGCAGCAGCAGCAACCAAGCAAAGAAGCCAGCTCAGCTTGTAATCCAACACTGACACCCACTACACCACCGACAAATTCACACACATAACACCACATATCACACATACGCACACACACACATACACACACACACACACCAGATCATGCCAGATCATACCTCGCCATACACCGCAGCACCTACCATGGTGAGGACATGCCAGAAGGCTTCACACACATAACACCACATATCACACACACCATATCATACTAAATCATACCCCGCCATACACAGCAGCACCTACCATGGTGAGGACATGCCAGAAGAAATCACACACATAACACCACATATCACACACACACACACACACACCAGATCATACCAGATCACACCCCGCCATACACCTCAGCACCTACCATGGTGAGGACATGCCAGAAGAGATCACACACATAACACCACATATCACACACACACCAGATCATACCAGATCATACCCCGCCATACACAGCAGCACCTACCATGGTGAGGACATGCCAGAAGTCGTCTAGAAGGCGCAGGGTTTTGTCGTGGGAGTTGGAGCGAAGGTACGATGCTTTAGAGCCATCAATGTCACACTGCAGTGCGTGTGCGTACTCGTGTGTGTGTGTGTGTGTGTGTGTGTGTGTGTGTGTGTGCGTGTGTGTGTGTGCGTGTGTGTGTGTGTGTGTGTGTGTGTGTGCGTACTTGTGTGTGTGCTGTATGGTGCATGTGAGCATGTGTTGAGGTGTATGTGTGTGCGACTCTAGATGTATGTGTGTCTGTGTGTGCATTTAATTACATACACGCTAATGTGCAAATTGTGTGCACGCATATCCTAGGCACGCGTGATGTTCATACAAGTTCTCATTTAAAAGATCCAGTTGATGTTTGGAAACACGCCCTTCGCTACAAAGGACTCACGGGACCCATTGAGTCGTTGTTGGATGCATTTAAAAGATCCAGTTGATGTTTGGAAACACGCCCTTCGCTACAAAGGACTCACGGGACACATTAGGTCGTCGTTGGATGCATTTAAAAGATCCAGTTGATGTTTGGAAACACGCCCTTCGCTACAAGGGACCCACTAAGTCGTTGTTGGATGCAATTAAAAGATCCAGTTGATGTTTGGAAACACGCCCTTCGCTACAAGGGACCCATTAAGTCGTTGTTGGATGCAATTAAAAGATCACATTGATGTTTAAAAACATGCCCTTCGATACAAGGGACCTATTAAGTCGTTGTTGGATGCATTTAAAAGATCACATTGATGTTTGGAAACACGCCCTTTGCCACAAGAAACCCATTAAGTCGTTGTTGGATGCATTTAAAATATCACATTGATGTTTGGAAACACGCCCTTCGCTACAAGGGACCCATTTAGTCGTTGTTGGATGCATCCACCAATGATGTTTAAAAACACGCCCTTCGCTACAAGGGACTCACTAAGGAACGCTGGATGCATTCCAATAAACCCAGTTGATCTTTGGGAACACCCATCAACATAAGAGACCTACCAAATCGTCGTTGAGGCCGTGGAAGATGAGGAGGGGCGTCACGACCTACAATTGGAATCAGTGAAGATCGGGGGCTTTTAAGTGAGTGCAGGTGCCCTGCAAGCAAAGCATTATATCATACAATTTATATGCATTACATCATAATTTATATGCATTATATCATACAATATATATGCATTATATCATACAATTTATATGCATTTTATCATAATTTATATGCATTATATCAAATAATTTATATGCGGGTTGCCCGCTCAGGGTATCAAAATATATGGGGGTTTTTAGGCAGAAGCTTTTTTGTTAGTTAATTGCGGGCCCCACATGGAGTGAACTTCATTGATAGGAATATTGAAGAGAGGTACCAACACGATCAGAGTAGGGATAATACATGCGGATTAAAATAAGGAGGGGTGTCACAATCCTGTTTGAAATTGGTGTAGAGAGATATTGATATGACTGTGAAGATGGTAGGGATAGTGCATGCGACATGAGATCACGGTAGAAAGGCGACAGAATGAGTGAGATTGAAAAAGGTGGACGACGGAATGGGTGCAAACGAGTAGGGGTAATGGAGTGCAAATGGTAGGGATAATGGAGTGCAAATGGTAGGGATAATGGAGTGCAAATGGTAGGGATAGTGCGAACGAGTAGGGGAAATACAATTGCGATTAAAGGAGGGAGGTGACAAAGTAGGAGGAAGCGATGAAGAGGTGCTTGAAACCGGCTGGATTGCAGGCTTATGCGTACGCTTATGTGATGCAATAACAAGGTAGGAGGAAACGATGAAGTGGTGCTTGACCCTGGCTGGATTGCAGGCTTATGCGTACGCTTATGTGATTGGGATAACAAAGTAGAAGGAAATGATGAAGTGGTGCTTGACCCTGGCTGGATTGCAGGCTTATGCGTACGCTTATGTGATGGGATAACAAAGTGAAAGGAAAAGATAAAGTCGTGCTTGACCCCGGCTGGATTGCAGACACTTGCGTACGCTTTTATGGTGGGCAAGTAACGTCGCAGCGTAAGTGATATAGCACATATGTACCGCGTATTTAAGTGTGATTGTATTGTGCTTGTGACGCAGTGGATTTTGAGGGGAAAGCCAGGGTATGCGCTGGGTGAGCGCTAATTTGGGAGGGAGAATAGAAAGTGTTAGTGGACAGCAAGCTCACTCTGTTACAAGGTATATACGTATATACACACACACTCTCTGTTACATAGTATATAAACACACAATCTCTGTTACATAGCATATACACACACTCTCTGTTACATATATTATACACACACTCTGTTACATAGTATATACACTCTCTCTCTCTCTCTCTCTCTCTCTCTCTCACACACACACACACACCTTCCCCCCTTCTCCCCCCCCACACACACATACACACACACTGCTCCATCCCTCCTTGCGCCAACAGCTGCCCTGTCCATCGTAAGTACTCCATCTCACACACATACACACACACTGACACACACACACGCACACACCTACACTGACACACACACCTGCTTATCCCTCCTTGTGCCATCAGCTGCCCTGTCCATCGTAAGTACTCCATGTCTCACACACATACACATGCACACACTGACACACAAACACACACACCTGCTCCATCCCTCCTTGCGCCATCAGCTGCCCTGTCCATCGTAAGTACTCCATGTCTCAACACATATACATACACACACGTACACACACACTGACACACACATGCACACACACTAACACATGAAAACACACACACACGCCTGCTCCATCCCTCCTTGCGCCATCAGCTGCCCTGTCCATCAAAGTACTCCATGTCTCACACACATACACATGCACACACTGACACACAAACACACACGCCTGCTCCATCCCTCCTTGCGCCATCAGCTGCCCTGTCCATCAAAGTACTCCATGTCTCAACACATATACATACACACATGTACACACACACTGACACACACATGCACACACACTGACACATGAAAACACACACACACACACCCACCTGCTCCATCCCTCCTTGCGCCATCAGCTGCCCTGTCCATCGTAAGTACTCCATTGCATTGCGTGCTCGAGTCTTGCCCTGCCTGTAGTTCTAATTGGCACATTTAAAAGAAAAGTAAGAAATGTCTCACACATTCCATATGGGTTGCGTGCGTGGGTCCTGCCCCATTGACTGCACTCAAAAGCGCATTCACAATGGACATCATCAAAAATGCAGGGACCAAATGTTCACAAGAGTAAGTGCAGCACACGGACTTGCGAGATCCGGCTTTGCCCCTTTGTCCGCGCTTGAAAGCGAGCGCATTGACAACATGGACATCATCAAAAAGGCAGAGATCGAATATTGAAGTACAGCACACGGCTTTGCGTAAACAAGGTTCACCCCTTTCCGTTACAAGCTCAGTGTCAAATTCAAGTAATTAAGCAAATGGGATCTAAATTACAAAATTATAAGCAAGGTGCAGCTCTAGGAAGACCACCACACTGGAGGCACACGGTGTGTGTGTGGATTTGCTACAAGCTCCGTAATACTAGAACAAATGCATGCGCTATGTTGATCTTTTTGTTGATCGATGACATCATCAAGAGTGTTTACCAATGTGCCTCATTCGCACAAATCCAGGCGCTAGCATTTCATTAGTATTTGATCGCAGTTCGTTCGGGAGTTGGGGTCTGCATTACAGGCAAGCTGAAGTTCCAAGAATACCACGAGTTTGAAGCACATAGTGTGTGTTGCTCTGCTATAAGCTCAGTGGTAATAACAAAACGAGTCCGTACACGCAGCAGCAGTTGGGGTCGGCATCACAGCCAAGCTGCAGTTATGGGAATTCCACGCCTTTGGAGGCACCCAGTGTGTGTTGCTCCGCTACAAGCTCAGTGGTAATAACAACCCTTCTTGCTGCAACAGGTCAACAACAAACTTGATCATAATGTCCTTTCTCGGCAGAACAATAGACTTTTTCTCTTTCTTTCTGAGCTTATGGATTTATTTGTGGCTTGCCGAGACCAGTCAGCAGCCGATCAGCCAAACAACCTGGCTGAAGGTCACCCCCCAAGTTATTATTGCAATTATTGTAACCATGTAACCAACTATTGTAATTAAAAATAAGCTATAATACACGCACCAGCAGTTGGGATCTGCATTATAATAATAAGCAAGCTGCAGCTCTGGGGAGGCCACCGCTTTGGAGGCACACGGTGTGTGTATGTTCAATCACAAGCTCAGCAATGACGAAAAGAAGAGTAACCATACGCACCAGCAGTTGGGATCTGCATCATAAGCAAGCTGCAGCTCTGGAAACGCCACGTTCTTGGAGGCAGAGGCACAAGGAAGGTGGGGCGCAAGGTAGCTGACCAGATTGCCAATGGGCCTGCGCAGGTTAATAATTGTTTTCAATTCATTATGCGTCCACTTCATGGGTGAGGCGCAAAGTGACTGAGAAGATTGCTGATGGGCCTGTGCGGGATACAATTGTTTTTAATCCATTGCGTCGATGCGTGCTCTTTTTTAGTGTGGCACAAGGTAGCTTACAAGATTGCCGATGGGCCAGCGCAGGTTATTAATTGTTTTTAATCCATTGCGTCGATGCATGCTCATGTTAAGTGGGGCGCAAGGTGACTGAGAAGAATGCTGATGAACCTGTGTGGGTTATTAATTGTTTCTAATTCATTGCGTTATGCGTGCTCTTGTTAAGTGGGGCGCAAGGGTTGTTCAATTTGACATTTCCGAAGAAGGGGTTCGATAAATTTTTTACGAGCAGTTTGATGTGCAATGTCGAAAATAAAGAAATTTGCTGGTTTTTGATCATTCTCGTTCAAAACATGCTTAAATTGTCTTAAATACATAAAATATCAATACACGAAAACCAAAGCGTTTGACAGCCATCTAAGGCTCTTTCCTGCATTCTGGACTACATTTTTGGACCCAAAATTCGAGGAGCATAAAGTTCGACGAACTTTTAATAGCTTGTGAACGGCAATTTCGCGTTCGTTAAAATGCGTAAAAGTCCGTGAACCCGGACTTCTAACCGAACCCTGAAGTGAACAACCCTGTGGGGCGCAAGGTGCAGCTGACCAGGTAGTCAATGGGTCCGTGATGTGATTGAGTGGCGGTTAAGTGTGTTGTTGTGTGCTCTTGTCAGTTGAAATAGGGTACAAGACGAATAACAAAGCCTGTTTGGTGTATGCAGCAGCAATTAAGTGTGCTCTTGTCAGTTGCAATAGGGTACAAGACGAGTGACAAAGCCTGTTTGGTCTAGAATATAGAAAACAGGCTCTGGACATTGCAGCGATCCATCCAGTGCGGCTTAGTACACACGTGCACGCACAAATGCTCCAAGCTTATACTGTGTTTGCATATTAGCCCACAGAAAAAACGGTTTTCATCATTGCAGCGTTACAGCCGGTGCGGCTGAGTGCACACACACACACACACACACACACACACACAAGCACACACACACACACATACACACACACAGGTGCCTAACCTTGAAGGTTCTGGCATATTAGCGCACAAAACAAAATGCTCTGGACATTGCAGCAATCCATCCAGTGCGGCTGAGTGCACACAAGCACGATCATGCAAGTGTGCGCATACAGACATACGTAATCACTTCATTACACTCACACACACACTTACACACACAAGCATTCACATGCGCATTTTCTGGCCAGACTTTTTATGGTATTGAACTAAGAAAGAGACGCTTTGGACATTGCAGCGATCCATCCAGTGCGGCTGAGTGCACACAAGCACGACCATGCAAGTGTGCACATACAGACATACGTGATCACTTTATTGCACACACTCACACGAACACTTACACACACATACATACACACACAAACACATTTAATCATGTAGTTACACGCTTAAAATCACACTTGCAATTGCAATTGCACATGCACACACATCTACTCACAACCACGCACACATCCACACACCTTACACACACACACACATCCACACACACACACACACACACACACACACACCTTAAGTAAGGGTTCAGCCCTTGGCTGGATACTTTCTCCAAGGACAGCATCGCTGCTAGCAAGATTGTACCGCTAAACATGGTTGGCTGCGTGCATATAGGTGTGTGTGTGTGTGTGTGTGTTTGTGTATTTTTTACCACATGGTCAGAGCATCAGTTGAGTAAGAGGTAAGATACGGGAACGTATTTTGGTATGCATCGTTACAGGTACGGCTAAATTATGGTGAGATGCGGTGCACACGTGTTGGAAAAACAGCACGCATGACGAGGAACTGGCTCAAATGCACAACACTAGGGTTGGCCATAACCATTCACATGTGGTTTATGTACGTTTCTTTGGCAGGGAAGTCACCAAATGTACAGTCATATACGGCGTATATATATATATATATACACAGTTCTGGCCAACTTTACACAACACTGAAAATGGAGTGCGTGCATGGCTGAAAGGATGGGCAAACTCATCGCCTCATATTTGGGCTCTATTGAGTTGCCCGATGGCAACTGCAGAGGTTATATATCGGAGGTCTTACATCCCATTGGCAAGCAAACGCGTTGCTTTGCCAATAGGATGTAAGACCTCCGATATATAACCTCAACAGCAACTGCAGAGGCGTTCCTAATTCCTAGCACAGCTCGTTCAGCTACATGCGTGAAGAAACTTGACTGAAAAAACACAGCAAACGCGTTGCTTTGCCAATAGGATGTAAGACCTCCGATATATAACCTCAACAGCAACTGCAGAGGCGTTCCTAATTCCTAACACAGCTCGTTCAGCTACATGCGTGAAGAAACTTGACTGAAAAAACACAGCTCGTTCAGCTGCGCGCGCAAAGAAACTTGACTAAAAAACACAGCTCATTCAGCTACGTGCATATATATTTTACATTAAAGATGTTTAGCTAAAAGCAGTCATAACTACAGGAACTCCCACATAAGCATCTCTGCTTTGAGCCACAAGATACTTAACTTTCGTTAAGAAAGTCATAATTACAGAAACTCTCACATAGGCGTCTCAGCAGCTTGGACACTACCAAAAAACAACCTCCAGAGAAACATTTACATCAACAAAGAGACGACCCAAATAACACTCATATTTTGAGTCATACACGTTTCAGGAGAAAACGCACACACGCATGCACACACAACAACAATACACACACACTCGCACACACGCATTACGCACAACACTAGGGTTGACCAGAACCATATATATACGGTGTATGTACGGTATTTTTGGCAGGAAAATCACCGAATATACGGTCATATACGCATATACGGTGTATACATACGGTTCTGGCCAACCCTACACAACACCCACCCAATAAAAGTATATACAGCACATCACATGCTCTGCTCTGCACCCACATGCTTCAAGGAAGCCACCGTTGCCAAGCAGCCGCCCATGCTGGCGCCTAACAAAAAATAGGGGGTAGCACCGCCATGGTTGATGCTGCTGGAAGCCCTGCCGTCAGTGCACTCAGCATCAGCATCAGCATCAGCATCAGCATAAGCAGCAGCATCAGCAGCAGCACCAGTGCTAGTGGCAGCGCCGGTGCCGTTATCTGTGTGCGTGTGTGTGTGATATGTACATATGTATGTGTGTATACATAAACATGTGTGTGTGCAAACATACACACGTGATACAAAGTGCCGTGGCCCAGGTTGTGTGAAACTAGATGTGTGTGTGTATGTGTGTGTGTATGTGTGTGTGTGTGTTTTGTGTGTGTGTGTGTGCGCGTGTGTGTGTGCACGCATACATCTGAGTGCAAACATGCATGTGTGGCACAAGAAGATGTGGCCCAGAGTGTGTGAGAATGTGTGTGTGAGTTTGTGTGTGCGTGTGTGTGCGAGCATGCACGCGTGACAAGAGGAGATGTAGCCCAGAGTATGTGAGAATGTGTGTAAGAGTGTGAGTGCGTGCGCGTGTGTGTGCAAGCATGCACGTATGACACAAGAAGATGTGGCCCAGAGTGTGTGAGAATGTGTGTGTGAGTGTGAGTGCGTGTGTGTGCATGCATGCACACATGACAAGAGGAGATGTAGCGCAGAGTATGTGAGAATGTGTGTAAGAGTGTGAGTGCGTGCGCGTGTGTGTGCAAGCATGCACGTATGACACAAGAAGATGTGGCCCAGAGTGTGTGAGAATGTGTGTGAGTTTGTGTGTGCGTGTGTGTGCAAGCATGCACGCGTGACAAGAGGAGATGTAGCCCAGAGTATGTGAGAATGTGTGTGTGTGTGTGCGTGTGTATGCAAACATGCATGTGTGACACAAGAAGATGTAGCCCAGAGTATGTGAGAATGCGTGAGTGTGTGTATGTGTGTGTGTGTGTGCGTGCGTGTGTGTGTGTGTGTGTGTGTGTGTGTGTGTGTGTGTGTGTGCGCATGTGTGTGCGTGCATGCGTGGCACAAAGGAGTGAGCCTTCCCACTCACCAAGGAGTGTGGGGGGGAAGCCAGGCAGACCAAGAGTGCAGGCTCGTTTTGCAGCAGCCACTAGGTCCTCTATGTAATCGTCCAAGGCTTCACAATAGCAGCGCAAGCCTTCAGATCTGAAGGAGCATGTGAAAAAAAAGGTGCAAGCGTGTTCTAGTTTGGTCTGACACTGATCTGGGCCTTAACGTACCTTTGAAGGTACGATTTGTAAGAGCACGGGTGCGAGCTTTCATAGCAAATCACTGTCACTGCAAAGTGTAAGTCTCAGCACATTAATTGAGCGTGACAGAGCGTAATTGAAATGCCCCGTGCGTAAGCTTTCCACTGCCATCATCTGATCTGGGCCTTTATGTTAAGGTACGATTTGTAGGAGCACGGGCGCGGGCGTAATTAAAAATGCCCCGTGTGTGCAGCTTTCCACTGCCATCATCTGATCTGGGCCTTTATGTTAAGGTAGAGTTTGTAGGAGCACGGGTGCGAGCGTGATTAAAATGCCCCGTGTGTGCAGCTTTCCACTGCCACCATCTGATCTGGGACTTTATGTTAAGGTAGAGTTTGTAGGAGCACGGGTGCGAGCGTGATTAAAATGCCCCGTGTGTGCAGTTTTCCACTGCCATCATCTGATCTGGGACTTTATGTTAAGGTACGATTTGTAGTAGCACGGGTGCGAGCGTGATTAAAATGCCCCGTGTGTGCAGTTTGGCCTGCCACTGCCATCACGTGATTTGAGCCAAGTGATTTGAGCCTAGCAAGGGTTCCAACAGAATGTAAAGAATCCTATCTGTTACCTTCCTGCTCCTTGGTTATCAATGCCACACACGCTGAATCCGGCCTGGTTCATCTTCTGCACCCAGCTACCTGCATGCTCACAAAAACACAGAAACCGCAAATGAAAAATGAATCAGCGCTGCCGAAAAAGGTGGAACGGACGCACATGCATACACACACACGCACACGCACACACACACACACACACACACACACACATGCACACACGTTTGCATTTACACACTTGTTGAAGGGCGCGCATGTTTGCTGCCTTCCTAGCAGGGGCCAAGCACTGCCATGAGTGGAGAATGGAAATGAATAGTACACCATTCTGTTACTTGAGGTAGGGTAGGGTAAGGTTACATCGCTATGTATGCCTCATTCTGTTACTTGAGCAAATACGACAATTCTTTAGGAAAACACAAAAAAGCAAGCCAAAAAAGAGTTGTTAAGTGCCTACCAGAGCAATGCAAAAAGCGTTGCATATTGCAGATGATGGGGCATTTCAATCCTTTCAATAGGAAGCACGACACGAGCTGTAAGACCTACAAGAAGCAAGCCCATATAGGCACACGTAGCCAACACACCTACCAGGAGCAAGCTCAGATATGCACACGCAGCCAACACACTTACAAGAAGCAAGCCCATATAGGCGCACGTAGTTGGCACACTTACAAGAAGGAAGCTCATTTAGGCTCACGCAGCCAACACATCTACAAGAAGCCCATATGCACGCGCAGCCAGCACACCTACAAGGAGCAAGCCCATGTGGACACGTAGGTGACATACCTTCGTAAATGTGCAGGTGTCCGGCCTTGTGATAGTTCAAGTAGTCATGGCATAAATATCCTCCTGTAACGTTTTGGTGCGTGCAGAGAAGGTCAGTAATAATCATTAAGGCAATGGCAATGATAGTTGAGGAATTTTGAGATGTCGTTCACACTTGCTGAAGTGCCAAAAAGGAATTACGAAAAACTACACAGGCAGTGAAAACCAATTACCACATCGATTAGAAAAAAAAGTGCGGCATTTTGCACGCAACTCGGAGGTGTGTGTGTGGGGGGTAGGAGGGGAAAAAAAGTACAATAAGCGCGAGCTCTTTTACCGTAGCGTCGTACTTTCCACTGCCGCACAATGAGCTGCACTGACTGAACAACAAGCTGCACAAATTTTCACGCTGCTGCGTAAAAAAAAAAATTTCACTGCCGCACTAACTGAACAACGAGCTGCACAATTTCTCACGCTGCTGCGTCATACATTCACTGCTGCACTAAAAATAATTCCTTCACCGCTGCACGACGAGCTGCACTGACTGAACAACACAGCTGCGCTACTAGCTGCACAACTCCTTTCCCTGCTGCCCAATACCTCGCGCTGGCTGCATCATGATCTGCGCTGATTGACAATGAACTGCACAACTTCTTTCACCGCTGCTCAATAATCTGCGTTGGCTGCAGAATGGGCTGCGCTGATTGAGAATGAGCTGGACGCATCCCTTCCACTGTTGCATACACACACACACACACCAGGGAACTTCAGGGGGTTTGAAAAACCTGCATTTGATTTATAACTGCGGCGCCCGCACGGGCTGAAGTTCCCTGACACACACACACACTGTTGCATCATACCACCATACCCTTCACTGAAAGAAAAGAAAAACTACGCAGGCAGTGAAAACCACTCCCCACATTAATTAAGGAAAAGGAGCCACTTTGGTACAGAGTACCGTAAAGCTCCTCCACCGCGAAAAGGAAAGGAAAATCAATGGGGATCAGGAGGGTTGCAGGCTTGGCCTGAATCTGGCTTCTGATGAGAGTTGATAACAGTACTGGAAAGGGCACGTCTGGTATGGACAAGTTTAGCAGCAAATTTTACAGAGTGCACATGGAGCTTGGAGGCAAGCTTCTCAACTCTTTGAGAATCGAGACCCAGTTCCTTGAAAGGCTTCAGAGTGTGGGTTTTGTAGATGGTGCCGCTCACACCCAAATGGATGATGTGAAGAGTAACAGAGGCTCCTTGGAGAATGTTAAAATGGAGGTGTAGGTACATTAACGTGACCTTGCGTTTCTGTTTGAGGTTCGGTTGTGAGGTTCGGTTGTGAGGTTCGGTTGTGATTATAGAGGAGGCAGGGGATGTTTGCGGCTCTAAGTTTGATGTGTCACTGCCACACTTAAACCTGATCTGATTCACTGCCACACTTAAACCTGATCTAATTTGATCTGATCTGACTGCACGTTGCGCCTCAATCAATTGTAAACACAGATCATAGCCAATTCCTGAGCTAATTACTTCGACCACATCCCTCACATGTGTGCTGCGTATCCCCTGCACTGTTGTTTAACAGACCCTCACATGTGTGCTACGTATCCCCTGCACTGTTGTTTTACAGACCCTCACATGTGTGCTGCGTATCCCCTGTTGCTTTGCAGACCCTCA
>Ga0307963_1002739_pt1:5000-13934 | contig 13934 bp, 13 predicted proteins | sample OrgLakmetagen594_FD_201829 | JGI IMG/M metagenome (GOLD analysis project Ga0307963, IMG submission 201829) | Saline water microbial communities from Organic Lake, Antarctica - #594 | ecosystem: Environmental > Aquatic > Non-marine Saline and Alkaline > Saline | place: Antarctica...
CCCTCTTAATGTTAATGCGGTCGGCTAGTCCTGGCAGATGCTTGGTTGTTTTTACGTTTCTACTGGTGTTGTTTAGTGCTGCAATGTCACAAATAGCGTTGTGCCTTTTTCCCCTTTCAAAGGGTTTGTTTTGTAGGTGCTACAAGTCTGTAATGCTACAACAAATACAATTTTACAATGTCTACACACACGCAGCCTAGCAGTCACACGTTTTGACTGATGGCTTTTTTTTGTAACCCTGTAAGCCTGATACGCCATTCTAGTTATGTTATCCAAGGGGGAAAACTACGCATGCTCAGCGTGTGTAAGAGGACCATTTAAACTGGCCAAATGACCAAATGATCATTAAATCGTTGATCACATTGTAAAATCACAAATCACACAAATTTGAACAACAACCGTTTCCAATTAGCTGCACCACAATTTTCCAACAACTCGTAACATACAAACTGTTTCTTTAACATGCTATATGATGATTCATGTCAACACTTTCTTCACCCTTCTTTCTTAAGCTCCTTCTTTAGCGTCGGATCCTTCTGCGTCTGATTCACTTACATGTACTTCACCTTCATCCTTACTTCTTGCATCTGCTGCAACTACTGCATCATCCTCTAGTTCTTCTGAGTCCTCCTGTTTCAGCTTGCTTGCAGCTTCTCTGCGCAAGCGATCTATAACAGCTGCCTCTGTGCGCTCTCCATCAGCTCTCTCCTCAGCAGCCTCCTCCTCCTCCGCTCGTTCCTCCAAGTCCTCTGCGGGTAAAGTACTAAAGACGAATGGTTGCCAGTGGTCTTGTGCAAAGCATGAAGGGATGCAATTGCCATGCAATACATCAATGTGTTTAAGCTTTCTAAGAAATTGCATTGCAAATGGCAATCCAGCACCTTCCTGAGCAAATACTAAACTTTATCACACCTATTCCACGTGATGTTTTCCAGACACGAGCAGGCCAGAATGCAGCTTCTTAAAGATGTCCAGTCTCATTTGATGAGCTGCCTCGAGGGGCATAGGACTGAAAAGGCACACCTTCTATCATCCGCTTCAGTTCAAGCCTGTTGTGCTTATGCTCGTAATCCACTCTTTGCCAATCTAAAGGCACCACATCATCAAGCTGTCGAAGGTGGATGTCCAAAGCAGACTCCTCAACTTTCAGCTGCCGGTCTCGGACAGTCCTGTCATTAATGCACACAAGACACTTATATACGCAATACTTCCTTGAGCACGGACAAAAGCAGTTTCACTCTACCCTGACCTGTATCATTTTAATTACCAGCTACCAGCCTTAGAAAACTCTGTTCAATGCGCACACAGCTGCTTTCTTGAGCGTGAATGGAACGCAAACGCACGTGACTTTTTCGGCTGCGGTCTTAGTCAAGGTTAGGTGAAGAATGTGAGAAGTGTGAAGGCCTCCACGTGAAATCCTCACCGGAAGGCATTTTATACGCTTAAAATAATAGAGATCAATCGTGCAATTGTTGCTTTTGGGATCCGGCAAAACGCGAGACTCCTGTTTTGCAAAGCTGCAACATGACAAAAATTCCCAGAAACTTGAAAAGTTTCAAGAGATTGTTTGATTTGTTGCTTTGTATGGACATCATAATGCTGCATTCCCATTTTGCAGAGCAACATTTGGGCGAGAAAGCCGTCGTGCCTTAATATGTTATGGGGTTTTAATTGGGGTGTTGCTGTCCTGCGTTCATACTGCTGCGTTCCTGTTTTGCATCCGTGGGGAATGGCTGCTCAGGTCTTAATAATATGGCTGACAAAATTGAATGGCTTGTAAATAAAGGTGATACCTATTTTAATTCCTTTTATAAGCTAATGCAAAAATATTGTTTACAAAAGCTTAGTTTATCGTACCACCTTAATGTGGAGAGTGAAAGAACACAACATGTCTGTGCACAGGAGGACAGCATCAGCAGAACACACACCTGTTGCTTGCGAGTTTTACAAAGGTGGGGCTTTCGTAGGCAGCGGCCACAGATTCAGCAGGGGCCCTGTCTTTATATGAGCCATAGTCAGGTCCCTGCTGAGGCAGCTGTTGCTCTCGACTTTCAAACATGTCCACTGCCTCATGCCTGTCATCAGAGCTGGCACTCCCATCTTCTTTGTGACTACCCTCTTGCTCTTGTTGCTTGCGTTCTGCTTTTGCTGCGTAGTACTCCCGCTGCTTGAGGGCTGCCTCTGTTTGAAATTCTTGTTTCCTGTCCAGCAATTGGATGTGTTCAAGGGGACGATGGAGTATTTGCAGTAGGAGTCGTTTGCATAAGGCCGCCCCTGTGAAAAACTCCACCCCCTGCCAGCCAAGTAGTCTCACTTAACTTTGCACAAGCATATCTCTGCACACACTCCACCGTTCTGTGACCTGAGACATGTATCAAATAGCTGATTTTTCCCCATTTCAGCAGATGCTTTAAGATTGTTGGTCATGGACTGATGGGAAGGCACAGTTGGAAAAAGCGCATAACATCAAGTGTCTTGCATTCAGATGAGGTATAGGGGGCTTTGATTTGGGTGGAGAGTTAAGTGAGACTGGTAGGGTGGGTTTTTCACGGGGGGCGACCATAAGAAGCTGTCAATGTTGAGAGCTTGAAGGTGCGAAATTAAAGGCAGGCCGCTGGCCGTGGGTATATTAAAGGTAAAACAAAGGGTACGCATCTCTTAAACTCCTTACAGAAGTTCAAATTACAAACCCTGTTGTGGCCACTACTAGGCAGGCAGGCAGGCCCATTTGCGCTTATTACCTTGCCCACGCTGCTCGTGCCTCCCTCTCAAGCCTGACTGAGCGAACGCCTGACAGCCGTAGAGCCTGCTCCTCTTCCTCTGCCTCCTCATCTAGAATCCCGTTAGCTTCCTCCAGGCTCAGTGAATGAAATCGTGGTTGCTGCAGTGCCTGGAATCATGAATGAAACGCAAGCATTTCAATATCCAGGTCGACCTGATGCTGCAATCCCAAACCGCCAGTGCGTCTCAACTCTACACGCCTCATCCCTCCCTCCTGCTCAAATTTCCACTCCACAACACAGTACAAGCGAGACAATGTTATGGTTTTTCAGTGAACAAAGCAGGCTTGCCTACTTGCGCACGTATATCAGTCACACGACCGGCAGAGTGGTCAAACACACACACACACACCAGTTCACGCTGCATGGCGTCTGCCTCCTCCTCCTCTGCTCTCTTCAAAACCTCGGGCTTTTTATCATATGGTGTGGATGGGCTCATGGTGTGCCTGATGTTGGTACGAGCAGGTACACTGGCAAAGCGTGGAACCGGATGGCGGGCAGCTTTGTACACCTACTGGGTGCAGCACGTACGAGAATGGGTCAGGGAAGAAGGAGGGATACCAAATGTTCATACAAATACAGCAGCTCTGTCCAAAGCTGCGACTTTGATTTTAAACGATCAAAAAATATACAGCAGCCCTGTCCGACTCTGCACTAGAATAATTGCTCCACACAACTTGCCTGACTGATTTCCTCTATTTGGCATGCTGTGCATCTAAATTTCACTTTCACTTAACTTTGTCAGACTGACCATTTCGCAGGTGCCTACTTTCCCTATTTACCCAAGAGCAGCTGCATGCCGTAAGCTTTATTAATTTATAAGCTGTCAGGGGGGCTCCGTTCCAGCAAACCGCATCTGCAATACCCTGAATTCTTAAAGATCAAAAGAACCGCATAAGCAAGTATGTAGGGTCGGCCAGAACCATGTATATGGTGTACATGCGGTATTTTTGACGGGGAAGTCACCAAATATACGGTCATATACGGTGTGTATATACGATTCTGGCCAGCTCAACAAATATGCCAGCAATCAGCGACCGACCTCGTGTGATGGGCCTGAGCTTGGGGGCCTCCCCAATTGCCAATCCGCGTACTTCCGCCGGTCTGCACAATTCATTTGTGAGTACAGCACAGGCACCACCACTGGCACCTCTCCTCTACCACGCGGGTCCAGCATGAGTCTACTTCCGGGAAGAGGGGGAGAAGAACCAGTAGCACCCTTTTGAAAGTCCTGTTGCCCATCCTCTATGCTGGCCCATGCAGGAATTTGTCCTTGATCTGGCGTCTGCCCTTGCTGCTGTGGCCCAACCTCGCCATCTGGGCCTTGCATACGTGCTCCCAGGTGTGCTGCTGTAGATTGAGGGGAGCGCTGTCCATGGTGGTGCTGTTTCTGCAGGCTGTGCGGCACTGTGGCCCGCAGCTCTGCTCCCCTTGTCGTCACCCCCTTTGGCATCGCCACGTGCACCAGGCCGTGCTCATCAGCATCAACTCTGGAAAAGGGACGAGCAGCAGCAGCCGCCGTCTCTGAAATACCGGCATCAGCGCTTTGAGAGGTGGGTGGTCTGTAATCATTCCTCTTGACAGGGGGAGAGGGAGGAGAAGAGTGGGGGCGCAAAGGGTCCCCAGCAAAATGGCTTGTATTGGCTTGGGGTCCTTCTATCTCACTGCCTCCAAAGCTTTGCTTGGCAAGGTCCAAAATGTTGAGCAAAAGTTCAGCTTGAGATGCGCGCAAGGGCTCGCCACCGCCACTGCCTGTGAGCAGGGATGTGAGATGCAAGGTTATCGATGGAGTGCGGGCCATAAGGAGAGATCACATATGACATATGAAGCAGGAGGGTGAGAAGAGTAAGGGAAAAGAGCAGTCCTAACCCTGAGGCAATTGAACACGAGATGAAGCGCGAAGTGGGTATATCCCCAGGAAAAGTATTTTATGCATACCCTCCAAAAACTGCGCCATGAAACAAGCGAACAGAACCGTTGCAAGTAAACAGGAGTTGATCTGCCTCTATCGCAGAGTAAGCCCCTCACATGCCGACTTTTGTCAGTTACCCTTATTGCAAGCAACCAATGTGGAAGGCGACCAGACGTGAAGTACATAGAGTTGCAGTGGTCATGCACATAGGAACAGGAATGAGTTGCAGTGGTCATGCATATAGGAACAGGAATGAGTTGCAGTGGTCATGCATATAGGAACAGGAAAAGGCACTCACCCCTGTTGTCGACCTGCCTTTGAGGCAGCGTGTCGTTTTTGATGAGTGGGGTGCTCTGTGCAAGCCAATGCAGACGAGACTGAAGGGACTGCAGACGAGACTGGACAAACTTGGGGCTAACGAGCCCTTGGGAGAAACTCTCCAGCTGCGACATCGGGGGGGTTGGCAGACGTTTATGAAGAGTTTGCGCTTATTTTAGTCAGTACCTTCGAGAGTTTGGGTTAGAAGTTGGCCCACAAGCATTGCGGGCATCAAAATTTGTGACATAATGCAGAAGTAGGTCCCTTGTCACTCTTTTAAGCTCTAAGAAAACTGAGTGTGCCTGGCAAACTGAGCAAGGCAGGGGTCGAAGCTTGGCAATCAATTTAAGGTACTCCTTTTTTGTATATGACCAGAAGGGTTTGCAGCTTGAGCTACAAGCCTTGCATGTGCTCTAATCCCGACTTTTATGTCTAAAACTACAGGCTCGTCTAATCCCAGCTCTTTTGCTAGAAAGAGCATGACCTGAACTACATGCTGCCACTTACAGAGCGCTCCAAAGCTGCAGCTTCCTCAGATAGCCGTGCATGCTCATCTTGAAGAACCCTGCAGGCATACCCATCAGGTAAGCATGAGCTACAACTGCCAGCCTTTCCTGCTCACTCCACGTTTATTGATAGCTTTTCCCGCTTTCTCGACATTTAGTGCCAGCTTCTTCCGCTCACTCCACGTTTAGTGTATAAGCTTGCTTTTTAATGGCTGTTGGTACGCCCGTTTAAATATCTTATAACAAGTTGGACTACAGCAAGGAGATCGGCTGTTGCACTTTTCTGCTGCAACTGTGCGCCAGGTGCATTCTATACCTTCTGACGCCAGAAACTGGCCGAGTCAAAGGAAGACATCTTGAGCAGCCTAGCTTCTATATATCCTTGTAATTGACACACGCCTTTGCCTCGGAAACAAGGTACCTTGCAGATGCCCGCTGCAGTTTCAAATCCCGGGCTACTCCCGTGCGAGAAGAGTAAAGTCCCCGCTTCTCTTGTGCGAGATCGTTGGCTTCATTAGGACCGTAGTAATAAGCAGATGGCAAGGCGGGGTTCTGTCAAAAGGACCGTAGTAATAAGCAGATGGTCGGTCGTGGGGCAAAAAGCGAGAGCGGTGCACATAACATCCTGCTGCTCAATCAGATGCAAGCTGATTTGAAATACCTGGCCAGAGATGCAAGTGCCCTCCCTGGCTGAGTGGCACAGGACTTGCAAACCTCCATTACACCTTTCAGTACATATTTAACTTTGTTTCAGACTCAAATTAGCATTTCTTCCCTGTTTTCCCCTTCACACACACACACACACACACACACACACAAGCTTGCTCGCCAACCCATACCAACTCCTGGAGTATTTACCTGGTGGGAGAGAAATGGATAACTTTGGCGCTGGTGCTGCTGGTGCTGCTGGTGCTGCTGGTGCTGCCATTGTTGTTGCTGACCAGGTTGAGAAAAAAGAGCGTGCTGGCTGGCTAGCACATCTGTCAAGGTCGTGCCTGTATTGTAGGGTGCAATTTGCAGGTCCAGATATTGTAATAGCAAAGTGCTATGTGCTATGTGCAGGTATCAGGTATGGGCATTGCCAAGTCCAACTCGCAGGTATCAGGCATCTGTATGGTAAAATGCAATTTGCAGGTATGAGGCATCGGCATTAATGAGTGCATTTTTAGGGCATCTATCAGAAACCTGCTTTGCTGCGTGCCAAGTGCAGGCATCGTTATGTAAGCATGTGCACTACTATAATCAAACCCATACAAGGCACTGTGGTGTGGCACACGCAGTGTTCAACATCATAATACAAATGCGTATCTGTGCATTAAGTTGTCAGATGTAAATTATCCAGTTCTACATCCACTATCGATCACACCTCAGATCTCTACCTGCGTTTTACAAGCACTCCCTAAAACAATAGTTCATCTTGAAATGATAACAGACCTTTTTCTGGACCAACCGCCATCTTCATCCCAACATGCACCTGCGTGTACCTAGCCTTTAGATCCCTGCTGTCGTACCTGGAGGGTACGCGTGCTCTGCGGAGGTGCGCAGCTTGAGGCTGCGCCTTATGATGAGGCTGTTGCGCGGTGATCTGTGTGCGCGTACATATACATGCTTTGAGTAGTGCGTACATATAAAAACATACTTTGAGTGTGTGCGTGTATATATATACTTGAGTGTGTGATGCAAGTAGGCTGAGAGGTATCATCAGCTGCTTTGCACCTAGGGTCACAGCTCTTGTGGTGTGTAGCGGTGAACCTATCCGAAGATATGGCCATAAATGATAAGCACGAAACAAGTGGGTACAAAGGTCAAAGCACTAGCAATCCGGCTGAAGAATCCCCAGCTAGACTGGGTCTTGGCCTCTATGCTGCTACTGTGCAGATAACATCCAGGTCATGACACAACCGAATCCTGAAGGTGAGAAAGACAGAGGTCCTGGCTGCTCAACAATAGCAACAGGTGCTGCCAAGGATAAGTCTGCTGCATGTCCACGTTGCTCCCCCGAGCAAGGTCCTATCAACAACCTGAGATCAACGCACACACAAACTATAAAATGTCACAAAATCGCTACGCACCTGTGTAGCCCTTTTTCCCTCTTTCTGGTGCTATGTGGGTGCAGGCACCCAGAATGGATATCATCTTCAGAACGCTTCTGAGGGGGGCCCCGTAGCCCAGGGCCAACGCCCTGGAAAGGGAGGTAAAGAGCGCTTTTAATGATCGGCAACATATCAAGTTGGCATTTTAAAGGAGCAGATATTTGAGGGAAGTGTTTTATAAGCATTTCTATTTCAGCAGCAAGAATTACAGTGGAGTAAGGAAAGCAGGGGGAAAAGATGCTCTGAACACTTTTCAGGCGTGTGCTCAAACTGATCAGGAGCTGCTGAGGCTGCGACGGGTGTGTGGGACATGACACTTATGCTTGAACATTGTGGAGGAGGTCCAAAACCTACCCAAGAGGGCTGTGCGGCTGATGCTGGCCTTCTTTGGTGGTATGGACTGCTCAAGTCTTGGGAGTGCCTGGGGCTGAGTGGCACAAAAGAGTTGCGAGGAAGGGGGTGAGTCAAGCCTTGAATGAGCAGGTGTGAACATGGATGAGCAGGTGTGAATATGAATGAGCAGGTGTGAACATGGATGAGCAGGTGTGACATGAATGAGCAGGTGTGAACATGGATGAGCAGATGAGCAGGTGTGAACATGGATGAGCAGGTGTGAACATAAATGAGCAGGTATGAACATGGATGAGCAGATGAGCAGGTGTGAACATGGACAAGCAGGTGTGAACATGGATGAGCAGATGAGCAGGTGTGAAATAGTTTTGCAATATGATGATGTGTTTAGGAGCAAGATGGACGGGCTTGTGTCAGCCCGTCAGAGTGGTACGTATGCTTTGTAAACACGCCTCACCATTAAGTATAGCATGCTTAGGTGGATGAAGACACACATGCACACACACATACAACACATACCCACCCAAACACAACTAGACACACACCCACAGACATGTGTCAAACACACCTTTGAAATGCTGGGTCTGGGATAGGCTGCAGAACGGGGGGTATATGATGCATCATTGGGGTACTGTTTGGGTACATGACTGGATAGTGAGCCGGGTGTGTCTGAGGCTCTACTGTGGAGTTGTACTGGTATGCATACGAAGGACTGTAGATGGAGTTTGAGCCCGACGCTCGCGAACTGCCTAGATGCATGCTTGCACCAGGATGTCGGTGAACAGGAGTTGGAAGGGGATTAGGCATGTAGCCATGATCCTGATGTTGCGGCTGCTGCTTGAGGTGCTCTTGATAGTTGGTCGGACTGACGTTCACAGGAGGTGTAGGTGGTGTTTGTGAGGGTGAGCCCATAGGCGAGTGTGGGTGGCTCACAGGGTTGAAGTCAGAGTGAGGGGAGGGGAGTGAGGGGGAGG
>Ga0307963_1002740_pt1 | contig 13931 bp, 15 predicted proteins | sample OrgLakmetagen594_FD_201829 | JGI IMG/M metagenome (GOLD analysis project Ga0307963, IMG submission 201829) | Saline water microbial communities from Organic Lake, Antarctica - #594 | ecosystem: Environmental > Aquatic > Non-marine Saline and Alkaline > Saline | place: Antarctica: Organic Lake...
AAGATATCTGCCATAGGATATCTGTCATGCACCCAAGCCACACGCCACACACATTTTACTCCACCGTGTCTCATCCTAAGATGCCTGTCATAAGATATCTGTCATGCACCGAAGTCACACGCCACACGCCACACACATTTTATTCCACCGTGTCTCATCCTAAGATGCCTGTCATAAGATTCCTGTCATAAGATATCTGCCATAGGATATCTGTCATGCACCCAAGCCACACGCCACACACATTTTATTCCACCGTGTCTCACCCTAAGATGCCTGTCATAAGATGCCTGTCATAAGATATCTGCCATGCACCGAAGTCACACGCCACACACATTGTATTCCACCGTGTCTCACCCTAAGAGCGCAAAGCCTCGGGGACTGTTTAGCCGAGGTGATGTCATTGTGCTGATTGCAACAACGTGGAAATTATGGATATGAATAATTCTCTTGAAAATAATTGCAGTAATTGCGATGGTCACAAAATAATTTTTATGATTATGTTGTACTACTTTGCATGGTCACGTCACGTGCAACACAGCGGCATTTTGGAGCACAGGTTTGAGCAACTCATTATATATTGACACTCTGAAACACACGTGCATACGAGCACACATATACGCACATACAAGCACACACGCATAAACATACACACAGACAAAATGCCTATCTCAGCTTTCCACATCCTGTTATGTTGAACACGCGCACACACATACATACATACACGCACACACGCACACAGGTGTGACACAACGCACGCATAACGCACGCAAATCGGATAATTTAAATTTCCTTTCCTGGTATGGTGCTCGCGCACACAAACACGCACATGCACACGAACGCGCGCACACACACATACTCACACGCACACACATACTCACACGCACACGCAATGCACACAGGTGTGACGCGCGCTCTGTGTGCGGCCTTCACAAAGGACAAGGAGCCTGCTGTGTGCAAGGAATCCTGGATCAGTGATGACGAGTGCGAAGTGGGGGAGCCTGGATACTCACAGTGCCGCGTGGGGTGAGTGCGTCAGTGGGGGCCCATCTCCACTGCATGTAATTGATTTGTGCAAGGAGTCTGGCAGGGTGGGCAGTGCAATTTGGGTATTCATGGTGCTGTATAGGATGAACGAGTCAGGGGGGTTCCACCATAGATGCATTTCACAGTTTGCATTGTGTGCAAGGCGGCTTGGCTGCTTCGGGAGTATAATGCGATCACTCACAGATCACAGTGCTGTGAGGGTGTGAATAAATCAAAGGTGGGTTCAAAGTGGGTGCACACATTTCTGTGAGGGGTTGAATGAGGCTTGATGTTTTATAAAATACTTTTGTGCAAGGAAGCTTCTCAAGGGTGGTGGGTTCAAAGTGAGTGCGCACACAAATGTGAGGGGTTAAACAAGGGTCGGTGTTTCATAGAAAGATTGCAAGGAAGCTTCTCAAGGGTGGTGGGTTTAAAGTGAGTGCGCACACAAATGTGAGGGGTTAAACAAGGGTCGGTGTTTCATAGAAAGATTGCAAGGAAGCTTCTCAAGGGTGGTGGGTTTAAAGTGGGTGCACACGTAAACGTGAGGGGTTGAACAAGGGTCGGTGTTTCATAGAAAGATTGCAAGGAAGCTTCTCAAGGGTGGTGGGTTTAATGTGGGTGCACACATAAACGTGAGAGGTTGAACAAGGGTCGGTGTTTCATAGAACGATTGCAAGGAAGCTTCTCAAGGGTGGTGGGATCAAAGTGGGTGCACACATAAACGTGAGGGGTTGAACGAGGGTTAGTGTTTCCTAAGTATTCGTGTCAATTGAAGGGGTTGGGTGGGGTGCAGGATGAGGGAGAAGATGATAGCATGAGGTCGAAGGGGTGGGGGGCGTAATTGAGTTCAAAGACAAAGGCAGGATGGTGATGGAGCCTTATGGATTGAACTGACAAAGGTAGGATGGTGGTGGGGGCCTAATTATTGCAATGACGAAGGCAGGATGGTGATGGGGGCCTCATGGATTGAAATGGCAAAGCCAGGATGGTGGTGGAGGCTTACGGGATTGAAGTGACAGAGGCAGGAGGATGCTGGTTGCTTCACTGACTTATTTAACGACAGCAGGAAGGTGGTGGGGACTTGGGCATGCATGCAGTATGGCAAATACACGTTCATGCAAATGGAGTGAAGTGACGAAGGCCAGATGCAAAAAGTGCGTAGGGGTTTAAAATAGAAAGTGCGCAGACAAGCAACCTTGGGTGCATTGCAAGAGAGTGGACGGCTTGGGGTCCAGGTTTCTGAGTCTGCAGTGCTTTAAACCACAGGAGAAGATAGAAGGCGGTGGTGCCAGTGGTCGTGTGGTGTGTGCACGCGACCTGGGCATGCATGCAGTATAGCAAATACACACTCATGCAAGCACACACACACACACACACACTCATGAGCACCTACATACACAGGAGCACACACATATACATACAGTACATACATGAACGCACGCACGCGCACACACACACACGCATAAACTCAGGGATCCTGCCACGAAAGGTCGCACCCGCTGCATCAACACCTTCAGCAGCTACAAATGCGATTGTGGTCAAGGATGGGTGTCGTCCACAAACCCTGAGACGGGCGAAGAGGTAAGCGGACAGAGTATGGCGTAAGCCGACATAGCCTTGCTTACCGTGATGCAGCCTTGCGGTTCAGAACGGCTGATCCACATTCCCTTAAATGGGAGGCACGCGCTTTGTATGCAAATCATATTTCAGATTGTCAGGATCTGAAGGGTTTGTTGAACACACACACATATACAAACATGCACACCCACACACACACACGTACACAAACATGCACACGTTGGTTGCCCATATCTGCAAGTGAGTGAGAAGTTGCCTCTCCCCTGCACCCACCCCCACACACATACACACACGCATAGACACACACACACACGCAAAGACACACACACGCATAGACACACACACACACACGCATAGACACACACACGCATAGACACACACATACATACACACACGCACACACACACGCACATGCACACACACGCACACACACATACGCGCTCAGGTTTGCGAGGATTTGAACGAGTGCCTAGCCACCTCCATCCCTATGAAAGATCCCAAGTGCTCATGTCCACGGTGTGCGTGCGTCAACCTGCCCGGCACCTTCAAGTAAGATTCACTTGCAGTTGTGTACAAGCCTAACAAGTTTGGTGCAAGTGCAGCGCTCTTCAAGTCGTGTATGTATCTGCATGCTCACATAATGCTCGTGCTAATCTGCCTGCGTCGACCTCCATCCCTATGAAAGATCCCAAGTGCTCATGTCCACGGTGTGCGTGCGTCAACCTGCCCGGCACCTTCAAGTAAGATCCACTTGCAGTTGTGTACAAGCAGAAGACTGCAGAAGTTGTGTACAACTGATCCACTTGCAGTTGTGTACAAGCAGAAGACTGCTAAAAACACTTGCATCCACTTGCAGTTGTGTACAAGCAGAAGACTGCTAAAAACAATTCATGACAGTCACACATGTTTACTTCCTGATTAAAGTAGACAATATGCTCAATAAACCAGTTGACCACGCATTATTTGTCGCTGCCAAACGTTGTGCCTGACAGCTTGTTTTGGCTTAGAGGGGGTACCACCAACCCCCCAGGGCCCCCTTCCTGACCCCCCAAACGCACAAACAAAAAGGGTGTCAATCTGCTCAGAATGTAAGCAGCTATCAGCCTGCACAGTTCTCTTGCCAAATAAATTAATCCCTAAAGTCAGGACAGCCATCCCTGTGAGAGTCCAAAGCAGAAAAGTACATTTAAGTATGCAGGAACCTTAATTAGATATATCTGTGCACTCAGTTTGTGGCAGGAGGTGCCCAGGTGGGCAGAGTGGAAGTCCCTGCCAGAAAGTGGATTTCCAAAAGCTCCTCTCCAATGCCAGCAACTTACCAGGGGTGTTTGCAATAATATTGGGGACATTTTGGCGAAGGTCCAGAGTCTGGGGTTAAAAGTCCAGGGGTCTGGGGTGAAGGTTGACCCCCTTTTGGCAGGGGATTTTTGTAATGCTTCAGCCTTTTTCTCCCTGCATAATCCGAGAACCCATGTTTGGGCGCTTCAAGTCGCGTATGTCCCTGTTTGCTCACAATATGCTCGAGTTAATTTGCCTGGCACCTTCAAGTAAGATTCATTTGCAGTATTGTACAAGCTTACAAAATTTGGTGCAAGTACAGTGCTCTTCAAGTCGTGTATGTTCCTGTATGCTCACAATATCTTGTGCTAATCTGCATGCATCGACCTGCATGATACCTTCCAACCTTTGATAAGCGTACTGCGTCACTCTTACGAGGCATGTGTGTGTGTGTGTGTGTGTGTGTGTCTGTGTGTGTGTGAAGTTGCCTCTAGTGTGCTTCTGTTAAGCTGCCTCACAGGTTTAAGTGCTGGAGCCTGCTGCGTCTGCTGCGTGTGCTGTGCATCCTTTCGCACCTCCATTACTATTAACATCCAACCTGTCCAGCACCATTAATTGAGAGAACTTGCTGCGGCTGCTGAGCACGTTTTTCCTACTTTCCTAAATTTGTTAACATATGAACAAATCATCATCGGTCAACGACATAAATATGCCAGCATCAATTTAGAAAACATGCTGAGCCATTGTGCGCGTGCCCTCCATCTCGCGCCCCTTATATTGCATAGTTCACACCATTACTGATACAAAGAGTCAGCTAGACCAGTCGACCTGTGGGGTTCTTTCCTCATTCTGTGCACAGCCAGGACATGCATGTTGTCCAGGTTGAGGCTACGTACATCAGTCTGACATAGCGCTGTCAACGCATAAACTAACACATGTACAAAACACGCACACACTCGCACACACACACACACACACAAACACACACACACACGTGCACACACACACACTCGCAGCTGCACAGGGGAGCTTCCCGACAAGTGCAGCGCCGCCAACGACTACAACGGCTGCTGGCGTGCCAAACTGGAGGATGACAAGGTACACCATGCGTGCAAGGACTCCATCTTCACGTACAAGCAGCGTGCCAGTAAGGGTCTGCTACAGCCGGGGGAGTCATGGTGAGGAGATGAAGGGAGGGAGAACAGTTTGATCATCACAGTCGTGCGTATGTGTGTGTGCATGTGTTTTTCGGTAGCCGCAAGGACAGGTGCAGGAAACACAAAGTGCATAGAGGGTAGCTTTCTTGGCAAATGGGAAGGTACACTATGCGTGCAAAGACTCCATCTTCACGTACAAGCAGCGAGCCAGTAAGGGTCTGCTACAGCCGGGGGAGTCATGGTGAGGGGTTGGGAAGGAGATGCAGTAGCTTACTAGTAGGGTTGGCCAGAACCGTGTATATACACCGTATATGACCGTATATTTGGTGATTTCCCTGCCAAAAATACCGTATATACATTGTATATATATGGTTCTGGCCAACCCTATGTACTAGTCATAATTATTGTGAGTCATCATTGTGAGTCATGATCATAGGTGCAGCAGCATGTTTTTCACATTCGTAGTTGTGGGTGCGTGTGTCTTTCAAGTGGCTGCAAGAAACGCGAGTCAGATTCTTGTGAAATTGTGAGCTGCTCCGTGCACGCCAAGGCTCCATCTTCTTGTGTAGGCAGCGAGCAAAAATAAGGTTTCCAGCCAGGGGAGTCTGGTGAGGGAAAAAAAGGAGAGCTCCATCTTCTTGTGTAGGCAGCAAGCAAAAATAAGGCTTCCAGCCAGGGGAGTCTGGTGAGGGAAAAAAAGGAGAGCTCCATCTTCTTGCGTAGGCAGCAAGCAAAAATAAGGTTTCCAGCCAGGGGAGTCCTGGCGAGGAAGGAAAAGGAGATGAACTAGTTTTCATCACAGTCGTGCGTATGTGTGTGTGTGTGTGTTTGTGTGATTTTGGTAGCTGTAAGAACACACAAAGTGCATGGAGGGTAGCATTCTTGGCAATTTGGAAGTTTCTCTGTTTACGCGAGGTTTCCATTTTCACGTATAAGCAGCGTGCCAGTAAGGGGCTGTTACAGCTGCAGGGGAACCATGGAGAGATGAGGGAGGAGGTTATTAAAATGAGCTAATTTTCATGTGTGTTTATGTGCCACTGCAAACAGACAGACAGACAGACAGACAGACAGACAGACAGACAGACAGACAGACAGACAGACAGACAGACAGACAGACAGACAGACAGACAGACAGACAGACAGAAAGACAGACAGACAGACAGACAGACAGACAGACAGACACACATACATACACACATACACACATACATCCCTGCACGCACAGGGCTTCATGTGCATGCCCCGGCTGCTTCTCCACCATGACCAGCCCAGACACGCAGGCGAAATCTTGCAAGGCAAACTGCCCTATGAGCCTGTGCTCCAACTCACTGGGAGTGTGCCTGCCTCCTGGTGCTGGACCTGCTCCTCCGTCTAAAGGTGTGTGTTGCCTCTGTCACGATGCCTTCTTCCTTGGTGACTTTTTTCTTTTGACACAGCAGTCTGCTCTGCCTTCCTGTGGATGTTTCTGCTCCGAGGAAGCCCTGCTCATCCGACTAAAGCTGTGCATTACCTCTGTCGATACCTGCCTCCCTGGCGATTTGTTTATTTTGACACACCAGTCTGCCCTGCCTTCCTGTGGGTGTCCGCTTTGAGGAAGTCCTGCTCTTTAAATGAAGGCAGACAGGCCTCTGTCACAATGCCTGCCTCCTTGGCGACTTGTTAACTTGATGCGCTGTTTTCTTACATGCTCATACATACACGCACTCTCATGTGCTCGCAAAGACACACACACACACACACACACACACACAAACACACACACACACAAACACACACACACACACTCTCGCACATGCTCATGCACCCCCGTAAATGCATACGCGTACAAACAATTGCGCACACACATACACTCGCACATGCACACGCACGCAGGAGGCAGCAGCTGGAGCATGGTGTTTGCAGTGCTCGCCAGTGCAGCGGTGACTTGCCTGCTACTGTATGGGCTGTACAGCCACTACCTGCAGAAGCGCATGCACAGCGAAATGAGAGACATAATGGCACAGGTATGTGTGGGTGGGAGGGGAGGCGTGCACAGCAAAATGAGGGACTTGGGTTACGCTCTATTATTAAAAGTGGTGTACTATTATTCTAACTTGTAATTAAATGGCACAGGTATGTATCGGTGGGAGGGGGGGAGCACGTGGGTGGGTGGACCCATTATGGATCACTTTGTCAGGGACTCATAAATGTCAGGGACTCATTATTGATCAGAAACTCATTGATCACTTTGATCACTTTATCAGGGACTCACATTGATCAGTTTGACAGGGACTCGTTATTGTCAGGGACTCATTATTGATTACTTCGTCAGGGATGCGCGCTCTGAGTGAAATTTGGTGCTTGCAAGATGATGCCTGCCATGCTCTGTGTGATGTTTGACAGCTCCTCAATAGCAATTTTAAGCTCACTCTCATCAAAAACAAATTGCAACATGCCAAAGTGTCGCCTTGCTTGACATTTCCTGCCTGCAATACACGCAGCTGGCAGGTGTTGTGAGCTTTTATTGTTTTTAACGTGTTTCTACATGATCTGCAACCTGCATCACATGCTTGTTGGAGATGCACCATCCATGCGTTATTTCACAATCATTTAAGTTTTCGTACTTAATTTGTAATCTGTAATCTGTGACACATGCACTTATGAGGTACAGTTATCCCGCAATCTCATCCTGCAGTACACGCCCTTGGGAGGTACACGTTTGGCATTCTACGTTTGTGCACGGAATGGATCAAAATCTTGCAGTACACGCCACTTTGGCGATGCAGCTCTGGTTACTTATACGTATTTGGACATGTTTGACACATTGCTTTGTGAACGCCATTTTGAACCTGCAGTACATGCCTTTGGGAGATGAAACACGTATTTGGACATGTTTGACACATGACTTTGTGTACGCAATTTTGAACCTGCAGTACATGCCTTTGGGAGATGAAACACGTATTTGGACATGTTTGACACATTACTTTGTGAACGCCATTTTGAACCTGCAGTACATGCCTTTGGGAGATGAATCACGTATTTGGACATGTTTGACACATGACTTTGTGAACGCCATTTCGAACCTGCAGTACATGCCTTTGGGAGATGAAACACGTATTTGGACATGTTTGACACATTACTTTGTGAACGCCATTTTGAACCTGCAGTACATGCCTTTGGGAGATGAAACACGTATTTGGACATGTTTGACACATGACTTTGTGTACGCAATTTCGAACCTGCAGTACATGCCTTTGGGAGATGAATCACGTATTTGGACATGTTTCACACATTACTTTGTGTACGCAATTTCGAACCTGCAGTACATGCCTTTGGGAGATGAATCCAACGGAGGCAGCACAGACGGCAGCCACAGAGGAAACCGAGGTAATCACTTTTTAATGACTGCTATATCAGTATGTAATTTGGTGACACACACATAGGGTTGGCCAAAACCATATATATGCGGTGAATATACGAAATATTTGGCAGGAAAATCCCCAAATACCTATACGGGTATATGCGGTGTATATGTACGGTTCTGGCCAACTCTACACATACACTCCCAATGGCTGCCATGCTTTTTTTTGTGCACATACGGCTCTGACGATTGCCATGCTGGCACTCTTGGGTGTGTGCGCAAAAAGTGTGTTTCAGAAGCAAGTGTGTTACAGAAGCAAGTGTGTTACAGAAGCACGCACAACTGCCTAGTCTGCAAACAGCTTGTTACTTATCATGTACTGCTTGCCCCGGAAGCTTTGGCAGGGCCCCTCTCTCTCTCTCTCTCTCTCTCTCTCTCTCTCTCTCTCTCTCTCCGTCTATCTATCTCTATCTCTCTATTTATCTCTATCTCTATCTCTATCTGTCTATCTCTCTCTCTCTCCTTCTGAATGTGCATTATTGTGAACAAAATTGAAGCTATTGTAAAGCACACAAATGTACTTCCGCTACACATACACACGCACACGCACATACTTACAGACACAAGCGCACATACGCACCCCCCTCCCCCTTCCCCCTCCCCCCCACACACACATGTGCAGGTGCACCTGACTCACTTCTTGCTATGGAAGCAGGGGGCCGGCCCTCCACTCAGAATGGCTTAGGCAGTGCGTACCAAGCACCGCAACTGCCCACTTCCACGCACGGAACAGATGAAGGTGTGTGGGTTCAAGAAGAGCCGTAATTGGGTTCAAAAAAAGCTGTGTGCAGATCTTGGGTAAACGCCTTATAGCTTTACGCCCCATAGCACCATCGTACAACACGCCTTCAGGACTGTGTGTGTGTTCCTCGCACGGAAGCTCCTGGCTCTATGTAAATGCCAGACAAAGCAGAATGGATTTTGGTCGAGCCAAAACCCCCGTATGGGGCGGAAGGGTGTATCTTTGGCAGCCATTCATTATTTTTAAAAATTGGGGGATTGTTTTACCTTGAAAACCCTTTGTAAACCCTCTGGAAAGTGCACATGAGCTTCCATAAATAAATGTGAAGTAGACCTGCCCGCTGTGAAAAAACGTAGAGCACGTGCCTGCCCTTGATGGATAATGGCGTGCGTTGATGGATAACGGCGTGGGCTAATGAATAATGGTGTTAATGGATAACGGCATTGATGGATAACGACGTTTGTTGATGGATAACGGTGTGCGTCAAGGAAAGGCTCTCAGGCTTTACTCACAATAGCCAGAGCTCCCTGGCTTTGCATGGGTATATGAAGCCAGGCACACTGTGCCAAGCACTTCATGTTCATTTGTGATACACCTTCATTTGTAGAGTTGGCCAGGACCATATATATACAGTGTATAGGTATACGGTATTTCTTGCAGGAATCTCTTCAAATAATTAATCAGACACGGCGTACATTCATGGTTCTGTCAACTCTATTTTTTTTTTACCTTTCATTTGCTGCTAACGAGCTGGTTCAAATGAAAGCTGCACTGGGTGTGTGGAGAGTAGGCTTGGCCAGAACCGCATTTGTACAATGTATATGACCGTATGTACGTTAATTCCCCTGCCAAAAATACCGCGTATACGTACGTTTCATGCGAGGTTTGAAAAACCCAATTAATAAATCCCAATGCGAGGGGGGCAACACGATTATTAAACACAATGCGAGCCTATGCGAGGGCCTTCTGGCCCACTGAGCTGCACCTACATGCGTATGCACGCGCATGTGCGCGCGTACGTCTGCGTGCGTGTGCATGTGTGCAAACGTGTGTGTTTGTGTGCGTATGTGTGTGAGGGTGTGTGTGCACGTGTATGTGTGTGCATTTGCATGTGTGTGTGCGTGTGTGTATGTCTGTGCGTGTGCGCGTACGTGTGTGTGTGTGTGCGTGTGCATGTGTGCATACGTGTGTATACGGTTGTGTACGTAGGTGTGTGCGTGCGTTGTGTACTTGTGTGTGTGTGTGTGCGCGCTTACGTTTGTGTGCATACGTGTGTATACGGTTGTGTACGTAGGTGTGTGCGTGCGTTGTGTACTTGTGCGTGCGTGTGTGTGCGCGCGTACGTTTGTGTGCATATGTGTGTGCGTGTGAGTACGTGTGTGTGCATGCGCATGTGAAGGGATTGAAGACATTCTTCCTCTTGGTGTCCTTCCTCCCCAAAAGAGGGCCAGCCTCCAAGCTGTTTGTGCCCTTGAGGGGCGGCTTAAGAGGCTTTCCCGGCCTGTCTCTGTTCATGCTTAAAATTAAATAATTAACCCCAATGCAAGCCTGGCGAGGCCACTGTAACTTAATTATTTAAACTGCTCCTGACACTTTGCGAGGGGGTGAAAAACGTCCGCGGAACGTGGTGATATAAGTACCGTACGGAATTTTTCTAATGCGCAGGCGCTGCCGCTCAAATCCCGCTTGGCAACATCAGCCCAGTGGCCCCTCTACAGACGCCCAAGCCTTCACAGCAGCAGAAGCAGCAGCCACAGCAACAAGAAAAGCAGAGAAAGCAAGAACCGCTCATAGCAGTTGATGACGGAGAGGGAGAGGGAAGTTCCAGCAGGGATGGCCTGTCCCAGTCCAAAGTCGAATTTGATGGTGATGGTCCTCAAGGGCCGTTGTGAGGCCTTGTGTGTGTGACAACTGACAAGGGAGAAGGTCTTGTGTGAGGGGAGTGTGTGTATGTATGTATGTATGTTATCTGTATGTGTTTATGTGTGTGTGTTTGTGTGTGTCTGTATGAGCGGAGAGAAGAGTGCTGTCGAAGGTAAGAGGCAGGCAATGTGTGTTTTTCCGTCTCTTCTGTGCTGGAAACCCAGCAGCTCTGTTCTTTCAGTATGTACAAGCACAGCATGTACAGGCATGAAAGGCTAGCACGTTTGTACCACTAGTATGTGCACGTCGGCCGAAGGACGATCAAGACTGCACATAGAGAGAAAAGGCGGGTAGCGGTTCAGGATGTACAAACGCAAAGACAAGCAATGGTTAAGACTGCACCACCACCAGGCAACTGGAATGTATAGGGAAATGCCAGCCAAGGTGCACTCCAGAGAAGACTGCACCGCCGCCAGGCAAATGGCAACCTGTGTGGTGGTCCATGCATATACACACACACCAATACACGCTGAAACACACACACACACGCACATACAAACACACACGCGCACGCACAGCTTGTGTGGCGATCCACACAAGCATGGGTCGCATTGTTTGGCTGCGTGGTTTGCAAGTCAGGGGGGGGTCATGTTATCACATACGCGCAGGAGGAGGTGTAAGGAATAGGGAGTCTTGGTTTTAGGTTTGTTCAATATGTGCCATACCAGAATATGTTTTGTACTGGGAACGTCACTGGGAACGCCGTGCTTGTGTATGCCTTGTCAAATCACAATCCGTGCCAGCATGCTTGTGTGTGTGCCTTGCCAAAACATGACCCGTACCAGTATGCTTGTGTATGCTTGCCTATTTATGTCCTGTGCTAGTGTGCTTGTGTATGCCTTGCCAAAACACGATCCATACCAGTATGCTTGTGTATGCTTGCCTTTCGTGTCCTGTGCTGGTATGCTTGTGTATGCCTCACCAGTGAATGTTTTGTGCTTTCCCAAATTACGTGTTCCGTGCTAGAATGCTTGTGTATGCTTCACCAGTGTACATGCTTAGCATCGGGAGTGTCATGCTTCTTCTAGTCTAGCATGGGCGTGGATGTTAGGAACATACAAGCGCACACGTACACATGCCTGTGCCTCTTGATGAACTTGATGGACATGCATGGTGACACTTGAGGTATAAGCGGTAATGAACAAGCTTTCAGGGGAGAGGGGTTGCAAGCAGAAAAGTTTTTATAATCAAAAGGTGAGAAATTCCTATCTTTTTGCATTAAGTATGTGTTTGTTGCGAGGTGGAATAGGAGATAGTCTGCGTAGGTCCAAGCTTGTTATGAGCCACGCTAGGTTGCAGACTCTCCTGAACTAGCGAATTGGCGCACGTCCAATCTCTCTCGATGCCTCCTTGAAAAACTTTCGCAGCAACGCCTTGAAAACTTTCTTAAATTTATTGCACCATTTGTTGTTCGAGAGCAAGGTGTTTAGTAGTTGGACTAGTTCGTATGCTCCTCATGTATAATTTATGCCGCGGGTGCTGCTACTTGGTTTTCTGTCCTTGAGCCTTGTAGTGTATTATACGAGGCTCCTTGAGGAAACAGCACATTCTTTGCATGTATAACTACGTCAGAGACGACCAACGACCCATTTACTTGTCGTCCCTTTGACTTTTAGCCTGAAGCGTTTGTTTAACATTATGATTGCAACGTGTTTTGTTGTGACTAATATTTAACGACAAGGATATAAACAGGTGAAACTGCAAGGACAGTAATGACCAGTAATGACCAGAGGAAAATATCCATAAAAAAAAAGAGAAAGCTCTACGATCTCCATGATTGGGCAAAACCACTGCAGGTCGAGCTAGCTATGTGGACACTCTGCCAAGTGTGATGCCTCATCACTATTTCTGGTGAAAATTTTATTGGTAATAACAGGGGTGGTTATTTTACTTCCAAATTTAATTTGACGGCCGGGGCTTTCAAGTTTTAGTTGTCACGGCGAATCATGGTACCAGCTTAAGCATGGATTGCAAGTATGAGCCATACGATTCGTCCATGCCACTGATTTAGCATGACATAGTACAAAAAAGGTGCTTCTTTCCTTCTCGCATTGGATTGGCCATGACACTGCCTTGCTTAGCCTTGTCCTTGCCTTTCTAACAAGGTTTACAAAGAAAGGCCTTCAGCCAAGAAGTGCGACTGCTAGCCTGCTCATAAAATGCAATTGTAAAGCTTGTTATTGTTCTGGCTCAAGAAAGTAAACACATCGTGGGCTCCTGTTGGTGGAAATAGAGGTGCATATTTCCTGCGGAGAGAAATCACGTGGGGATTGGCGCAGTGGAAAAGAACATGCTGCTCATCTTGCACATCATCAGCACCACACAGGTCACAGGTGGGGGAACTACTTTGACTCCAAGTCGCTGTCTCAAAACGTAGGGTGTGAACACATAAGTCTGAAACGAGCTGTACTATGGATGACATCCCGAGACAGGTAGAGAAACATGTATTTGTAAAGGATGTAAGGCGAATGAGTGACCAGAGCCATTTTGGTAGGAAGAACACGCCTGCCTTTCTAACTATTACATATTCAAAAGTCGAAGCTCTCAATGGCATTCCTAGCAAGCGTCTATTGCAAGGTTTACAAGAAAGGCCTTCAGTCCTTCCTGGTATTCCTAGCAAGCAAAGCATCTATTGACTAGGAAAATGGCACCAACATAGTAAACAATAAATTGTAGCAATAATAAATTGTAACAATAAATTGTAGAAAAAATAAATAAATAGAGTCACTGTGCTCGTTGCAGTGGCTCTCTCAATTTTTGTCGGGTCTGGCGACCTGTGTTGGTTATGCATGGTTATCAGGAGACCAGCCTCGCCGTCTCCTCTTCA